>Ga0316195_10000013_pt1 | contig 43703 bp, 39 predicted proteins | sample Phised1_MG_FD_204937 | JGI IMG/M metagenome (GOLD analysis project Ga0316195, IMG submission 204937) | Coastal sediment microbial communities from Maine, United States - Phippsburg sediment 1 | ecosystem: Environmental > Aquatic > Marine > Coastal > Sediment | place: USA: Maine | collected...
AGAGTTGGGCGTCAAATCCGGCATAACGCCCCGTCAGAATAAAAATGCCGACGAACAGGGTCGCACGCATTAGTCCGAAGAGACCACCGAGCGCACGGTCAAACCCTGACAAACCCGACAGGTGCACAATTTTTGAAACGGCCCATCCGGTAAAGGCGCCGATCGCGAGAATAATAATGAAAACGAGGAAACGACCTGCCCACAACTGTATTTCCGTCGAATCGATGGTTCCCCCCAGCCAGCCGCCCGCCGTGGGTCCGAGTCGCATTGCAGCCCAGATGGCCACAAGCAATGCACCGATCGAAATTGCCTCCCGGACCAAACCACGATACCAACCGAAAACAACACTGGCGAGTGTAGCAACGATAATGACGATATCGACGATCTGCATTAGTGGCTTTGGTTATTGAGTCTTGTCAGGGACGGCGTTCCGAACCGGGATTCTAACAGAACCTCGTACATCGTCACTTACGGGTGTGGAACAACCTGGCCTTTGTGGCCACCCTTCGCCAATTGGGCCGCGACGGCCTCCGCGCTTGCCCGATCTTTCTGCGGCCCGATGCGCACCCGATGGAGCTGTCCGCTGCCGGATTGGACCTGGCTGAGAAAGGCGGCATACCCCTGATCGCGCAAAGACGCTGCAAGGCGCTCGGCATTGTCCTGGGCCGAAAAGCTGCCGAGTTGAACTGCCCACATCCCCGTTGCAGACGCTTTGCCTTCAGCAGCAGGCTCTTTCGTTGCCGCCTTGGCAGCCGGGGTGGCTGCTGGCTCGCTCTTGGCCGGCGCGCTCACGTCCGGCTTTTGCTGCTCGGGCATTGATTCCGTTTTCGTCGGGGCGGGTTGCGGCGCGACAGGAGTTCGCGAAACCGGCACGGGCTCGCTGCGATCGCGGTCGAGAACTATCGTTTGCTGCTTGCGCTCCTGGTTGTTCTGCCCCGGCAATGTGACCGTCGCGCTGACGATTTCCTCTTCACTGGATGGTCCATCCAGGAAAATCGGCACGACCAAAACGGCGAAGACCACCAGCACAACCGCACCAGTGACCCGTTCTTTCAGCGCTCTGTCGGACAGGTTTTGCATTCAGTTCTCTCCTGCGGCGCGAGTATAACCTAATCTTTCTGCAGCCATTCCAGCGCCGGGCCAACAACGTAAAATGAACCGGTAACCAGCACGACATCATCTTCTTTGGCCCGTTCGTCGGCGACCCTGAAGGCGGCGTGCATGTCGTCGACAACCAGACAGGGTTTGCCACTTGCGTTAGCGATTTTCCGACCCAGCTCGGCCGCCGTCTCCGCCCTCGATCCCTCGACAGTAACCGAAACCCACGTATCCACAAGGTTCGACAATGCCGCGATAAAACCATCCACGTCTTTATCGGCGAGCATGCCGACGACCGCAATGAGCCTGCCGGTCAAGCCCCTGGCCCGCAGCGCGGCGGCAAGTACCTGCCCCGCCGCCGGATTGTGGGCAACGTCCAGAATCCAGCGATCCCTGACAATCTGAAATCGGCCCGGCAGGCTAATCGACGTCAATGCTTCGCTAACGAAAGCAGAATCAAGCAAGTGATCCAACTGCAGCGCTTCCAACAGCGCCAGTACGCCGGCGGCATTCACCAGTTGCGCATCGCCGACGAGTGCGGGCATCTGCAGATCATTCAGACTGACTCGCGAACCGCGCCAGTTCCAGGTCCGGTTTGCCGGGTTACTCGTGAAGGTAAAGTCTCTGCCCGCCAGTCGAAGATCAGCACCGAGATCATTGGCGATCGACAGTATTGCCGCCGGAACCGCCTGCGAGCCGAAAATTACCGGCTTCGAGCGGCGCATTATTCCTGCCTTTTCGCGAGCAATCGACTCCGCATCATTCCCGAGCCACGCACAGTGATCGAGGGACACATTGGTGATCAGGCTCCCATCCGGTTCGATGGCATTGACAGCATCCAGCCGGCCGCCCATGCCGACTTCGAGAATCCACGCGTCAGTGTCGGCAGCATTGAACGTTACCAGGGCAGCCAGCGTGCCAAATTCGAAAAAGGTCAGTGGTACTCCCTGCCTGGCCTTCTCCACCTGCTCCAGGGCGGCAACGATCTCGGCATCGCCGGCCGGCAGGTTATTAATTCGAATTCTTTCGTTATATCGGCAGACGTGGGGTGAGGTGTAACTGCCCGTCCGCTTGCCGTCTTTGCGCAGCAAAGCCTCCAGCATGGTGACGCTCGAACCCTTGCCGTTTGTGCCAGTAACACTGATTACGAGCGGTGGTCGGTCGATCGACAGCCTGCCCAGCACTTCCTCTACCCGTTCGAGTCCCAGCACGATTTCCCGGGGCGACAAGGTTTCCAGCCACGGCAACCACTCGCCCAGGCTTTTGAACGAACTGACGGTATTCATGACATGGTTTCTTCAGTCCGGCGGCGCCGCACGATTCTCGAATTTGGCCAGCAGAGCGGCAATTTCGCTGCGCAGCTTGCGGCGATCCACAATCATATCGATTGCGCCGTGATCGAGCAGAAATTCGCTGCGCTGGAAGCCCTCGGGAAGTTTTTCGCGCACAGTCTGTTCGATCACTCTCGGGCCCGCAAAACCTATAAGGGCTTTTGGTTCGGCGATATTGACATCGCCAAGCATGGCCAGGCTTGCAGAAACACCGCCAGTTGTTGGGTCGGTCAGCACCGACACGTAAGGCACCTTCAGTTCCGCGAGTGCGGCAAGCGCGGCAGAGGTCTTGGCCATCTGCAAGAGCGAGAAAAGGGCCTCCTGCATTCGGGCACCGCCGCTGGCTGAGAACGCGATCAATGGCGCCCTGGTCTCCGCACTAACGGCGGCGGCCCGGTGAAATTTCTCGCCAACAACAGAACCCATCGAACCGCCCATGAAACCGAACTCGAAAGCACATGCCACGATCGGCTGACCTTTCAGCGTTCCCTTGACGGATACCAACGCATCTTTTTCGCCGGTTTTCTTTTGCGCCTGAGAAATACGGTCCCGGTAGCGCTTGCTATCGCGGAATTTCAGGGGATCCTGTGGCTCGAGACCGGATGAAATTTCCTTGATGGAGTCCTTATCCAGAAAGTAGTCAAGGCGCGTCCTTGCGTCAATCCGCATGTGATGATCGCATTTGGGGCAGACCCCCAGGTTTCGCTCGACTTCCTTTCGATAAAGCTGCTCGTCACACGACGCGCACTTCATCCAGACGCCCTGCGGCACCGATCGGGTCCGCTGCTCCGTGCTTATGCGCGACGGCATTAATTTTTCAAACCAGCTCATAGACCCGAATCATAAACGTTAAAGACTGGACTGTCCCCATTTCCAGGCGGGACCCGGAATCCGGCGGGATATTTGACGGCAGTCAGCGTCAGGCCTTGCGCGGGTGCGGCGACTCCGGCCGCCTTGCGGTCTGCTTGGCGCAACACCGAACCGACCCAATCGGGGGGCCTCTCGCCAGTACCTACCGCAACCAGCGTTCCCGTGATATTGCGGACCATATGTTGAAGAAACGCATTTGCGGTTACCGTGATCTCCACCCAGCTATCCCGGCGTCGGACTGCCAGTTCCGTAATTTGACGGATGGCGGTCGAAGCCTGGCAGCCGGCGGCTCTGAACGACGAAAAATCATGTTCGCCTAACAACTGGTCAGCCGCACGCTGCATCGCCAATTCATCCAGCGGTTTGTGTACCCACCAGGCCCGGCAATGGTAAAGCGCCGAGCGCGCCAGCCGATTCAATATCAGGTAACGGTAAGTTCGCGATTCAGCAGAAAAACGCGCGTGAAAATCAGGTTTGACGGGCGTTGCCCAGCTTACGCTGATGTCTGGCGGAAGATTGGAATTGATGCCGAGCATCCAGCCCCGGGGCGACCGCTCGGCGGTGGTGTCGAAGTGGACCACCTGTGCCCCTGCGTGCACGCCTGCGTCCGTGCGGCCGGCACAGACAACGTCTACCGCCTCAGCCGCGACTACCGCGACGGCCTTTTCCACCATTTCCTGAACGCCAACCCCCGAAGTCTGGCGTTGCCAGCCCACATAACCGGTGCCGTCGTACTCGATGCCCAACGCCAAGCGCATAACAATTGATTAACTCAAGCGTCTGGCAAAGCAGGCAGGCCTATCGATAAGCCACATTAAAGCCTGTTCAATCAAAATGATCGGAATTACCCGGCTCAGGTCGGCAAAGTATCGATTAATTGTTTGGCTTGCTGTCGTTGTGCCTCGTCGCCTTCATCAAGCACTTCCTCGAGAATGCTGCGCGCACCGCCGGGATCGCCCATATCAACATAGGCACGAGCAAGGTCCAGTTTCGTACCAACCTCAGTCATCGTCCTGGCGTCGTGAAGATCGGCAGACATGTCTTCCGGTGCGAGCGACTGAGTCATGCCGGTTTCGGCATTGCGATCGGTCTGGCCGGGACGAAGTCTCGGCTGCTCGACGGTCGCGTCGTCACGAACCTGGTTCACCGTGTCGCCGACTTCGCTCACTTTCAGGGCCGCCGTAAGATCGTCAAGATCCAGATCCACATCGGTGCTGCCGGCGAGACCTGGCAATCTGCCCGTGTCGTCAGTCGACATATCCGGGCTGAAAACATCTTTGGGCAATGCTTCCGTTTTGGCGAAATCGAAATCGCCGTCGTCGTCGAGTGGTGCCATCAGGGTCGCGGCGTCATCCGATATATACACACCGGTATCGTCGTCATCGCCGGGCGCCAGTAATGTCGCCGCAGTGTCCGACAGATTGGCAGCTGTATCGACGGCCATATCTTCAGTCAGAATCTGAGTCTGGCCGGTGGCATCGAGCAGGCTGGTGTCAATGCCGACGTCCGTGTCGTCACCATAATCGTCGTCCAGCGACGCCATCTGGGTCGCATCGTCGTTCCCAAGCGACGGCAACTCGGCACTCGCATCGAGCGCCTCGCGTATGCCGGTCGTGTCGATCGCTTCGCGCATTCCGGTCGATTCCAGGTCGTCCTCGATGTCGATGTCGAGGGCCTTGTTCCGGCTCGTGGAATCCAGCGAGTCGTCGTCCTGCACGGCTTCATTGCGGCCCGTCTCCGCCAGCGAATCATCCTCGTCATACCCGATATCGGTACCGGTGATGTCGAATTCCTCATCGACTTCGAGCTGTTGACTCGTCGACGTATCGTCAAGGTCGCTTATTCCGTCGTCATCAAACACGCCGCCGAGCTCGGTGTCGTCGAGGTCCTCAAGATCCAGTCCGAGGTCATGGAGATCAATCTCCGCCGTCGCATCGGTGGACGGAATTTCCGGCCGCCTGGGCTCGTCAATTGAGGGAAGTTCGCCGGTGGCGTCCATTTCAAACTGTTGCTCCTGGGTCGGCGACTCTGCCCCTTTTCCGGGCATTTCACGGGTCGCCGATACCTCGATTTCAGGCTCATCTTCGAAACTAAAATCAATTCCGGTATTGCTTACCGGTGGAATCAGCACCTGGCCGGTGTCGTCGCCAAGTACGTCCGCGCCGAACTGGGAACCGAGGTCAATGACGTCCGAACCGTCGGCATCCGGATCACCTGCGAAGTCCATGTCCAGATCGCCAGCGGAATCGGTGCTGTCCTCAAAAGACAGATCTACCGCTTTGGTGATGCCTTCGGCACTCACGCCGCTGAACATTTCGTGATCCCCGGCAATCTGCTGACCCATGATCACAATCTTGTCCCACTCGGTATCCGGACGATTGCCAGCCAGAGCTTTCAGGCGTCCCGCCGCATCGATGAAGGCATCACGGTTGCCCCAGACGAAATAGATCTCACACAATTTCGCGAGCAGATCCTGTCGATTGGGATCCGCCGTCAAGGCGCCGTTTATCAGATCCGCCGCCTGGTCGTATAAACCATAGGCCATATGGAAATCGGCCTCGGCGACAGGGTCGGTCTGGTCGAGATTGATGGCGGTTTCGCTGCTGAAAGTGTCTTCAAGAGCCTTGTTCGTGCCGGTGCGGTCTGGCGTGGCCGACGGCGCTGGTGCCGAGAACTCCTCCATCGACGGAAAATTCGGATCTTCGGCAACTGTCGCTCCCATCGAGTCGGATTCTTCCGCAAATGGGGCCATCGGCATTTCTTGCGTTTCGACGACCATGATGGAGTCGTCGTTGCCGTGCGCCAGATTCTTTAGCCGCTCGGCAGACGCAACTGATTCCACGTCCATTTCGTCGGCGTCAAGGGCTTCCCAGACGCCGGTGGCTTCCTCGTCTTCGCGTCTCGCTGCCCGGCGCATGAACCAGAACAGGATCCCAACAGTCGCCAGGAGTGCGGCACCAATCAGGACCCAGAAATTCGTGACGTAGCCGAGGATAGTGTCAACAATGCCTTCGTCAGGTGAAGTTCTTGAAACCACCTGCGGCGTAGCTGCGATCGCCGGCTCGTCGACAGTATCGTCCGCCAGAATCGCATCGTCTTCGGCTACAGCGTTTTCATCATCCTGCTGGACCTCGTCAGACGGTGCTTCGTCCGCCAGATCCTCGATCGGCAGCTCCTCGCCCCGCAACTCGGCCAACTCGGAACGCAGTGCGGCGAGTTCGTTGCTCGGAATTTCAATCAATGCATCCTGATCCTCCAGGATGGCTTCGATTTCGCTGATTCGCTGTTCGACCGGGTCGACGGCGACAGCATCCAGCGGCTCGTTCTGCGCATCACCTGCACCAACGTCGATACTGGTATCCGACAGCGAGATGTCGTCGTCCTCATCCGGCGGCACCAGTGTCAGGCTCGGCTGAGTCTCCTGCGCTGTCGCGATCTGCGGCTCGGCGATAAAACCGCCCCAGACAGTATTCTGCCGTTTTACTTCCAGGAAGGCGTCGCTGCGGCTGATGCGGAAAACATCATCCGCGCTGGGAATGCGCAAGGTCGCGCCCGCGCGCAACCTGTTGATATTGCCCTCAAAAGCTTCGGGATTCGCTTCAAAGATCGCCAGCATGGTCTGATTGATCGTGAGCCGTGAATCCGGCCGCACTCGCTGCGTAATGCCCCACAGCGTGTCCCCGCGCCGGACCAGCACATCGGCACCCGGGGAGCTGTCAAATTCGGGCTGGGCCGTCGAAACGTCCCGCGCCGCTACTTCTGTTGGCGCTGCTGTCGGCACTTCTGTCGGCGCTGTCGTGTCGGCCGGCGTCTGGACCGGCGTTTGCACCGTTTGTCGCACTGGCGCCTGAACCGGCGAACGTGCCGGCGCTGGCGTCGCCGGCTGTGGCGCCGGACGCTGGATTGTTCCGCTGTCGGCCGGCGCTGTCCGTGTCGGCGCAACGACCGGCTGCGTCGCTTGCGTTGCCGGTGGCGGTGCGAACGTTGGCGGATCGAGCAGCAAGGTGTATTCACGCAATAACCGTCCGCGTGACCAGGCCGCTTCAACAAGGAAGGTCACAAATGGTTCGGTAATCGGTTCCGCGGATGAGATGCGAACGAAGTTTCCATCCGCCCGGCCGGACTTGACGATCTGGAATTCCAGTCGACTCAGAAATAGTGGGCGCTCAAGATCATATCGCTTGAATGTTTCCTGGGAGGCCAGCTGAATTGTCAGGTTATTGAGCTCTTCCGGTGTTGCGGCGAGGAGTTGGATCTCGGCTCGCAACGGCTCATTTAATGCTGAACTCAGTCGTATATCTCCGAGGCCCAGTGCCCATGCCTGACTTGCAAGCAACAGGAATGGCACTAGTAGCCATACACGATTAAGTCTTGGCGACATAGTTGTTTCTCCAGCTCCCCAATTTCCGTCAGAAACGGACCGCTCCGGAGCTTGATTGATAAAAGTAGGTGCCCGCACGCTTGGTAGCGAACTATAGCTTATAAATAGTTTTTCGCCAATATTTCAGCTATTTGGACGCTATTTAGAGCCGCGCCCTTACGTATGTTGTCGGCGACGATCCACAGGTTGATTCCGGTCGGATGACTGATGTCCTCGCGCACCCGGCCGACAAAAACCGGGTCTTTTCCGGACGCATCGGTTACCGCCGTCGGGTAATGTCCGATATCCGTGCCGTTCACCAGCTTGACTCCCGGTGCCTTGCGCATTAAGGCACACACCTGTGCCGCCGAAATCTTGTCCCTGGTCTCGATATGCACAGCCTCCGAATGCCCGAAAAATGCCGGTATACGAACGGCTGTCGGATTTACCGCTATGGACTCGTCGCCCATGATCTTGCGGGTCTCCCACACCATCTTCATTTCTTCCTTGGTGTATCCGTTGTCCTGAAATACATCGATATGCGGCACGGCGTTAAAAGCGATCTGCTTTGCTTTACCCTTTATTTTCAATGGTTTGCCGCTCAACATCGCCACCGCTTGATTCGCCAGCTCCTCAACCGCAGCCCTGCCGGCACCGGACACTGCCTGGTAGGTTGCGACGTTGATGCGGGTAATTCCGACGGCGTCATAAATGGGTTTCAATGCCACGAGCATCTGAATCGTAGAACAGTTCGGATTCGCGATGATTCCCCGGTTCCTGAACTCGGCGATCTTTTCAGGGTTGACCTCGGGCACAACCAGTGGAATATCGTCGTCGTAGCGAAACCGCGACGTGTTGTCGACAACCACGCAGCCAGCCGCAGCCGCTTTTGGCGCATATTCCGCGGATACCGACGCTCCCGCGGAAAAAAGCCCGATACGGACTTTCGAGAAATCAAATTCCGCCAGGTTTTCCACGTCCAGCGACTTTTTGCCGAACCGGACGGTTTTTCCGACTGAACGCTCGCTGGCCAACGCATAGACCTTACCAACCGGAAACTTCCGCTCGGCGAGGATTTCAAACATGGCTTCGCCAACCACGCCGGTCGCACCGACGACAGCGACATCAAATGTTTCAGACATATTGGTAGACAAATTCCTGCAAGGGATAATTTTGAGAATTAATCAGTGATTACCGGCGTTGCTGATACAACGTCGGCATTCTGCGCCCGGTGCCTAAGGTAGTGATCCATCAGCACCAGCGCAACCATCGCTTCTGCTATAGGTGTCGCACGCAAGCCGACGCAGGGATCGTGGCGCCCTTCGGTCACTATCTGTGCCTCCTTGCCCGCCTTGTCAATCGTCGCGCCTGGCTTGCTGATGCTGGATGTCGGCTTCAGCGCAATACTTGCAAGAATATCCTGACCCGATGAAATGCCACCGAGTGTCCCGCCCGCATCGTTTTTCGCGAAACCGGTTGTCGAAATCTCATCCCGATGCTCGCTGCCTTTTTGCTGAACGGCCGCAAATCCGGCGCCCAGTTCGACGCCTTTTACGGCATTGATGCTCATCAATCCGTGGGCCAGATCCGCTTCGAGTTTGTCGAAAACCGGTTCGCCGAGTCCCGGGGGAACGTTGGTCGCGAGCACGCTGATCTTTGCACCGATGGAGTCACCCTCCGCGCGTAAATCGTCCATGAATTTTTCAAGCTGCGGCAATTTCTCCGGATCCGCACAGAAGAAAGGGTTTGTAGCGATGGCGTCCATATCAATCGCGCCGAGCACAATCGGGCCAAGCTGCGAAACATAGCCGGTTATTTCGGTTCCGAGCTTCTCGCGAAGGTACTTGCGTGCAATGGCGCCGGCTGCCACGCGCATGGATGTTTCTCGTGCTGACGATCGGCCGCCGCCGCGATAATCCCGGATGCCATACTTCTGTTGATACGTGTAGTCGGCGTGCCCCGGTCGGAACTTGTCCTTGATATCGCCATAGTCGCGCGACCTCTGGTCCACGTTTTCGATCAGCAAGCCAATAGGCGTACCGGTGGTCAGGCCCTCGAAAACGCCTGACAGGATTTTTACCCGGTCGGGTTCCTGACGTTGCGTCGTGTGCCGGGACGTGCCGGGTCGGCGCCGCTCGAGGTCCGCCTGTATGTCCGCTTCCGCCAGTCCAAGGCCCGGCGGACAACCGTCAACAATACATCCCATTGCCGGACCGTGACTCTCACCGAAGGTGGTCACGGTAAATAGTCGTCCAATGCTGTTACCCGACATTATCTGTCACTTCAAAACTCTTCTGGTTACGCAGCAACTCATCCTTGCCAAGCAGAAACACTCCATGCCCGCCCATTTCGAACTCCAGCCAGGTAAATCCGACATCCGGAAATCGCTCTTCGAGGGCGTCCTGGCTATTGCCGACTTCGACGACCAGAATCCCGTCGTTGGAAAGAAACCGGGGTGCATCATGCAGGATCGTTATCACTGAATCCAGACCGTCACAACCGGCTGCCAGGCCAAGCGCTGGTTCATGCGCAAATTCCCTCGGCAGCGCCTCCATGTCCTGCGCATCCACGTAGGGCGGGTTGCTGATTATAACGTCGTAGACCGCCTCACTCAGTGCCGCAAAAAAATCGGACTGGATCAGGCGGACCCGGTCTTTCACAGCGTGTCTTTCGACGTTGATGGCCGCTACGGCAAGCGCATCGGTCGAGATGTCGACGGCGTCGACGGTCGCGCCGGGCAGTGCAACGGCGCTGGCAATAGCGATGCATCCGCTGCCACAACCAAGATCCAGAACACGTCGAATATTCTCACCGCTTACCCATGGCGCAAATCGATCGGCGATCAGTTCCGCGAGCGGAGACCGTGGCACGAGTACCCGTTCATCGACATAGAATTCGAGTCCCGCAAAAAATGCCTGGTTGACGAGGTACGCGACCGGGATCCGGTCACGAATCCGCCGCTCGACCAGTGTCTTTATGCGCTCGATTTCATCGTTTTTTACGCTACGCTGATACGCCATGGCCGCGTCGTCATGCCGGAGACCAAGCGCCGCGAACACCAGGTAAGCTGCCTCGTCCACAGGATTGTCGGTCCCGTGCCCATAGACAAGGCCTGCGTCACCGAACCGGTCCGCGGTCGTCTCGATTAGCCGTGCTACTGTCGTTTCCACCAGGGGTTTTGCCGTTCATCCGCGATATCGCGAATCTATCATGCGTCGCAAGTTCGCTCGTCAATAATTCAGGTTAGAATGCGGCCACCATGAACCCGGCCCGAAAAGTCCTTGCAATCGCATTCCTGTTCCTCGCTTCTTCCGGCGTGGCCGTGCTTTCATATGTCGCCTTGCACATTAATCGCAGCCAGCCCGAATATGCAACGGTTTTGCCGGCGCCGATTGCCCTGCCCGAATTTTCACTGCTCGATCATACCGGACAGATTTTTGACCGGGGCAGCCTGCGTGGGAACTGGAACGTTGTTTTTTTTGGGTTCACACATTGTCCGGACATTTGTCCCGCAACCCTGCAGCAACTCGCACTTGCGAGAAAGCGCGTTGCCGAGGACGGCAAAGAATTTCCGCGGATTCTTTTTATCAGCGTCGATCCGGAAAGGGACACGCCGGAAGCAATGGCGTCATACATCGCTAATTTCGGCCCGGGCATTGCTGGCATCAGCGGAAGCCTGCATGAATTGACGAAACTGACGAAAGCGACAGGTATTTACTTTGCGAAGTCCGGAGACCTCGATGCCGCCTACAGCGTCGATCATTCCGCCGTCGTTCTGGTCATAAATCCGAATGCGGAATGGCAGGCACTATTCAGCGCTCCTCACAACATTGACGAATTTGTCAACGACATTCCGATCATCACCGGGCGCGACATATGAAATCGTTGGTTACACTGGTGATGCTTGCGGCGCTGTGCGCATGTTCCCATGAAAAGAGCCCCCCGCTTGAGATATCCAAAGTGAGAATTCTTGCTGCAATGCCAGGCAGTGAGGCGGGCGTCGCCTACATGGAGATCAAGAACAATAGTATGGACTCCGTTACTATCATGAGCATAAGCAGCCCGCAGTTTGAGAACGTTGAGATGCACGAAACCACGATTGTCGATGGAATTGCGCGAATGCGTCCATTTGAAACCCTGGTCATTCCGGGCCGTACGACGGCAACTTTTGAGTCAGGCAGCAAGCACCTTATGTTGGTTGGTACAAAACCGGATGTTGGTCCTGGATCGCTGGTTACGCTGGAGATTCGCCACAACAACGGATTGCTTGTCGTTAGCGCAACATTGCAGGCACGATTGCCGTCGAACTGACCTATACCTCAATATGTCTGCCACTACTGATCGAATATTCGTCATCCTGCAATTTCTGTTGCCAAAGTACCTGCTGACATTGCTTGTCTACCGGGTAGCCAGAATCCGGAACATCGCAATTAAGGATTTCCTGATCCGGCGCTTTGTCGGTTTTTACCGTATCAATGTCGAAGAACTTCGCCATCCCGTTCCAGCGGGGTTTCCGACGTTCAACGACTTTTTCATTCGCGAACTGGTCCCGGCAGCCCGCGTTGTTGATACTTCGAATTCCAGCATAGTATCGCCGGTTGACGGTACGGTCAGTGCGGCCGGCCATCTAGATAAAGATATTATTTTTCAGGCAAAGGGAAAGGACTACAGGCTCGCCGATTTATTGGCAAGTGACACTGGCGACGCCGCCAAATACGTTAACGGAGCTTTCGCCACCCTGTATCTTGCCCCACACAATTATCACCGGGTTCACGCACCGGTTGCCGGGCAACTTGTTGCAGCGCGCTATGTTCCCGGGGCGCTTTACAGCGTCAATCAAGCGACGGTCGGCAATCTGCCACGACTTTTTGCGCGCAATGAAAGGCTCATCTGCCACTTTGCAACCGAGTTCGGCACCATGGTGCTGATATTCATCGGTGCATTGAATGTGGGCACGATCAACACGCGATGGACAGGAGACATTCGTCCACGAAAGCATGGCGTCGTAGAAGACATCGCTATCAGGCGGCTCGGTGCCGCAGTTACCTTTGCCAAAGGGGAAACGCTTGGCTGGTTCAATATGGGTTCAACAGTAATTATATTGGCACCGACCGGCGCATCGGATGCATTTGCCGAACTCAAATCCGGCCAGACCGTGCGCATGGGCCAGCGGATCGGCCAAATTACCGTATCGACATGAGCTGGATGCCTGCTGGCACTATTGAGATCGCGAAATCTCGTGCGGCCATGCTGGGACGCGCCCGCAGTTACTTCTCGGCGCGAAATGTCCTTGAAGTAATCACGCCGGCATTACAGCCAACGACTGTAACCGACCCGCATATAGCAAGTTTCGAGGTTAACCATGGTGGGCGCCGGAGATACCTGCATACGTCTCCCGAGTACTGCATGAAACGTCTCCTTGCGGCTGGCTATCCGGATATATACCAGATATGCAACGTATTCCGGGACGGAGAGGCTGGTCGCTTGCACCTGGCGGAGTTCACAATGATTGAATGGTACCGCCGGGACTTCAACCTCCAGGAGATAATGCGCGACGCTGTTGGTCTGATTGACGGGCTTATCGAAGACCGTAATTTTGCCGACCCCGAATTTCTGAGCTATGCCGAGGCATTTCAGCAGTCATTGTCTGTCGATCCCCTGACAGCCGATTCCGGTTTGCTCGCAAAATTGCTGAATGCCGATAGCGAACTACGCCGCTCGCTGGGCAACGCCACTGACGCCTGGCTCGATCTTGCGATGGCGACCCGAGTTGCGGAGAATTTCGCAGCGGATCGATTAACCGTTATCTATCACTATCCCGCAAGCCAGGCCGCGCTGGCGCAGCTTTGTCCCGGCGACCCCAGAATCGCTGATCGATTCGAGGTTTACTTCGGCCAGATCGAACTTGCCAATGGATTCGTTGAATTGACAGATGCCGATGCGCAGCTGCAGAGATTTGAACGAGACAACCAAAGCCGAAAAGCTGCCGGACAGTCTGTTATCGACATCGACAACGACCTGCTTGACGCACTACGTGCAGGTTTGCCCAATAGCGCCGGCGTAGCACTTGGGCTTGACCGCGTGCTGATGATTAACGAAGCTCAGAGCGACATTCGCGACGTGACAAACTTTTTACCCGGTGGACATGATGAGCGTTGATTACGAGATGCTGGCCCGACAGTTTGACGCCCTCGCTGACGGCGATGAACACCCGCTTGCGCTGAGCGCCAACTTTGTTGCACTTCTTTACGCAGGAATTCCCGAGATCAACTGGCTCGGACTCTATATCCTGCGGGGCGCCGAGCTGGTGCTCGGTCCATTTCAAGGTTTGCCTGCCTGCAGCAGGATACCGGTTGGCCAGGGAGTCTGTGGGACCGCGATTGAAACAAAGCAAACCTTGCGGGTTGCCGACGTCCATGAGTTTGCCGGACACATAGCTTGCGATCCCCTGTCAAAATCCGAACTCGTCGTGCCGCTCGTATCTGCGGGACAGGCAATCGGCGTGCTGGATATCGATAGCCCGATGGAGGCGAGATTTACTGCCGCGGACCAGGCCGGCGCAGAAAAGCTCTGCGAACGACTTGTCGCCGCGCTTGAAAAAAATCAGCAGCCGATGAAAGAGTTCATTTGACCCGGCTGACGTATTCGGAAGACCGCGTATCAACCTTGATGACTTCGCCCTGCTCGATAAAAAGCGGCACGCGGACGACAGCGCCTGTAGAAAGGGTCGCGGGCTTGACGCCGCCGCTTGCCGTATCGCCGCGCACTCCCGGGTCAGTCTCAGTGATTTCAAGCTCGACAAAATTGGGCGCCGAAACGATCAACGGCGTGTTATTCCAAAGCGTTACCTGACAGACATCCTGTTCCGTTAGCCACTTGCTCGCGTCGCCAACGGCCTTGGCATCCGCGGCATATTGCTCAAACGTATCGGCAACCATGAAATGCCAGAATTCGCCGTCGGTATACAAATACTGCATATCTGTATCCATCACGTCAGCCGCTACGACGCTGTCCCCGGATTTGAAAGTCTTGTCGACCGTCTTGCCGGTTTTAAGGTTCTTGATTCGTGCCCTGTTAAAAGCCTGGCCTTTGCCCGGTTTTACAAACTCATTCTCAACAATCATGCAGGGATCGCCATCGATGATTATGCGAAGTCCTGCACGAAACTCACTAGTATTGTATGTGGCCATCTGGGTTCCCGGATCCGACTGCGCGCTGGCAGGAGAAAAAGTGACTTGCCGCCACACGCGACATAATCCCGGCGGCGGTCGCAATGATACCCGTCCGGGCCCCGTAACAAAATGCTCAATATGCCCAATCAGCAAATCAGCCGATATTCCTTGAGATCGGCCCAATAGAAAGGCGATCTCCCATCCCCCCCATCTATTTTTTGATTCCCGTCACGGTTTTGGCATGGCATCAGGGACTCTCCTGAACGATGCGTATAGACTGCTTTCTTGCTTTACAGAATCTGCCTGGCGTTGCCGACGGAAGGGATTTCAGGGCTCAGCGACTTGACAAAAAATCACGCTATTTCGATCGCCGTATTGACGCGGAAACAGGACGATGTCGAACTCGTCAATTCAACCTTGCGCGACGCTGGACATGCGGCCCGTTGCCACTGGATTGAAACGCCCGGGCGGTTCGCTGACGTTCTCGGCAAGGAAGTTATCGAACTGATAATCCTGAACATTGACGAGTATGCCGACCGAATCCGCCAGGTGATCAAACAAAAAGATGGTTTTATCCCCGCAGTTCCTGTGATTGCCGTTGCGACCACTGCCGACGAAGCCGGCATTCTGCAGGCGATGAATGATGGCGCCTGCGATCTTGTTTCTGTCCAGCACAAGGCCCGCCTGCAGGCGGTCGTGAATCGCGAGCTGAGAGCCTTTCGAGTTGAGCGCGCGTTGAACTCCACGCTGCTCTCGGCGACCGAGTATCGACGACAGCTACGCGATTACATGGAGAATTCCAGCACGGCTATCGCCTACGTTCAGGAAGGCATCGTGACAGACGCGAATAATGCCTGGCTGAAGCTGTTCGAGGCGGGGAACAGCGAAGACGTGGCGGGCATGCCGTTAATGGATAACTTCCTCGAGGAGAGTCATGCGGCGGTCAAAGGCGCAATAGTCGCGACCGCGAAAGGTAAGTGGCAAAAACACGAGATCCTGCATGCGAAATCGCGACTCAGCAAGAGCGGCGACGAGCCACTTGAGCTTTCGTTTCATTTGACCGACTCTGACGATGGTCCCCGCGTTCAGATTCGTATTGAGCCACCGGCGAAGCCGCCTGAAGAGCCGACCAAACTCGTGCACGAGGCGCTGAAGCGCGACCCGACGACACTGCTGTTTCACCGGGCCCAATTTCTCGAACGAATCGCGAAGCGCCTCAAGCGCAAGCCAAAATCCGGCCTGCATGCCCTCGTCTACATCAAGCCCGATGATTTTTCGGAGGTGCAGCGAGCCGTTGGCATTCTCGATACCGAAGAGGTACTGGCTCAGTTCGCTGAAGAAATCCGAAAGCGAATGCACCCTAAAGACGTAGCCGGGCGCTTTGAAGGTACCGTTGTAATGGCACTGCTGGAACGAGGCAAGGAACGCGATGCCGAGGTGTGGGGCAAACAACTTGTCGACCATCTGCAGAAGCATGAATTCAAGGTGGGCGAGCAAACGGTCAAGCTCACCTGTACGGTAGGGGTAGTTGGCGTCAGCGGTGTCTATTCGAGCCTGGAAGAGCTCGTGACGGCAGCGGCTGACGCGTATCAACAGGCGAAGGACAGTGGCGGCAACGCTGCAGCTATTCGCGAGTCCACAGACGTTGATACGAGACTCCGAAAATACGACGAAATCTGGGTCAAGCGAATCAAGGCAGCAATGTTGGAAAAACGCTTCCGCCTGGCTCAATTACCGATCGCTGGCCTGCGGAAAGACTCGACGAAAATGTACGACATGCTCGTGCGGATGATCGACGAGCAAGGCAATGCCATATTGCCGTCGGAATTCCTCCCCGCCGCGCAACGCAACAACCTGATGAAAACTATTGACCGCTGGATTATTTCCGCGTCCATGGAATATTCACAGGAACACCACGCCGACAAGGTATTCATACGGCTTTCCAGACAATCGATGCTGGATGGATCGCTTGCGGATTGGATGTCCTCGGAGTTCGAAAAGCACAGTTTCAATCCGACTTCGCTCGTCATACAGATACCGGAGCAGGAAGCGGCCAAATTTATTAAGGAAACGACCGCGAAAGTCGAGCAATTTCAAGAGCTGGGCGTTGATTTTGCGCTCGAAAACTACGGCGTCGACAAGAACCGATTCCAGATACTCGACATTCTCAAACCCAACTACATCAAGATTGACGGCGAGCTGATGCATTCGCTGATGACCGACACGGAGCTGCAAAATTCTGTTAGTGAACTGGCGCAGGCCGCCACGCAGAGAAAGATCGAAACGATCGCCGAGCGAGTGGAGAACGCCAACGCAATGGCTGTGCTTTTTCAGCTCGGAGTGCACTACATGCAGGGTCACTATGTGCATGAACCCGAGGTTGTTTTACAGGAGGCGATCAGCGCCGTCCCGACAACCCTTGAGGCAATTGGGGCCAAATAGCGCATGTCACGGCTGCCAGTTTGAGATAGGCCGTGCTTACGTGATTTCTTTTGAGGTCCGGGTGTGACGCCGTTCACAATTCTGCGTGGCAACACAGCCGATTCCAAAAACTATGAGGGCGTCTGTATACAGACGCGGGGGCACGCAATAAATTGACAAAACGCGTCGGGACTCGAGGGCTGCAGTCAGTGCTCCGGTCAAGAGGCAACACGAATTTTATTACGGGGTAAATGGCTGTGAAACAACTCGGCACGAAGCGCAACAGGCATGTTGCGAAAGTCAATTCTCGCAACCTGTTACCGGCACTGGCTGTGGTCGGTGGTGCCTGCGGGCTTGCCGCCACTTCGGTCAGCGCCCTGGAACTGGGCGACATAAAAGTCGAGTCAACTCTGGGCCAGCCGCTGCGCGCAAGTATTGCCTACGCCCTGAATCCGAATGAGCAGCTCTACGATTTTTGTATTTACCTCAAGCCCGGCAACGCGGGCGCGCTCGTGCCAACTGTTAGCAGGGCTCGCATTTCGATTACCAACGGCGCGATCATACTGACCGGCAATACGCCGGTGCGGGATCCCCTGTTGAATGTCCAGGTTGCGATTGACTGCCCGTACACACCGAATCTTGCGCGGCAATATTCATTGATAATGGACCCGATCCTGCCCGAGCCCGGTACCCGTTTTGCGGCCGGTAGTAGCGAACAAAACACGGCCAGCCAGATTGCGCCGACGGTTGCGACAGCGCCCGCCGGTGCCCGGCAGGCTCCCTCGCCGACCAACAACGTAGCGAAAAATTCCAGCAACCAGGCGTCGATACCGGGTAACTCGGAATACAGGGTTCGCACAGGCGACTCGATTTCAGGCATTGCCTCCCGCATCGAGGGCAGGACGATCGGTCTGTGGCCTGCCGTGAATATTCTGGTTGCCGCTAACCCGGACGCTTTCCTTGAAAATGACGCCAGCCGATTGGTGGCCGGCTCGCTGCTCCTGATTCCCGACATGAGCGGCCAGTCCGCAGCGGCCAACTCGCCTGCCGCAAGACCTCTTATCGACGCTCCGGTACCTGTTGCGTCGCCGGTGGCTGAGTCGGTCGCGCCAAGTGAACCGGCCGTTTCGGCTGCAAATGCGCTAACGGAAAAAAGCGAATCCCGGATGGCGCCGTTGACTGAAGCGGCTGATGAGGTCGTGAAAACAACGCCGACCGAATTACTCGTTAGCAGTGAAAGACCGGCAGCCAGCAATAATATCGATGAAGCGCCTGCCGAGGATGTTGCTGGCAAAATCGATTCGCCCATGACAGGCGATGAAACAGAGTTACGCCCGGGCGATATCGTATTTTCATCGCAGCCGTCGGCAGAGCAGGGCTCCAGCACAGCTGCAGTCCCCGTCGTTACCGTGGCAAGCAAATCGTCGGATACGACCAGCGGTTGGCCGTCATCGCTTGCCTGGATCGTCGGAGGCGGCACGGCACTGCTTCTCGGCCTGTTTTTCTTCGGACGGGCACTGCGCGCACGTTTTGGATCCGTGGCAATCGGCGCTGCGGAAAATCCTGAGGTCTTGCACGATGAAGATCCAACTCAGTCGAACCCTGCCGTCAATGACGTGGACTTCCAGTTTGATGCAATCGAATCTGCAGAGCTGATTCCGCTCGATGCAGATCTTGGCGCCGGTACCGGCTTGCAGGACAACGCAGAAATGGACGTCGCGCAGGATTTCGGTTTCGCCGCGCACAGTGAGGTATCCAGCGACCTGGATTTTGAACTTACCCCGGAAGCCGTACGTGAACCGGAGGAATCTTCTACCGACATCATCGCGCCTAGCCATCGAGCTGAAGAATCTTCAATCCTCGATTCGGAAAGCGGCTCTGTTGACGACTACGACCTGTCAATGATAGTCGACGCGACCAAACAATCCATCGACGAATTTGACGCCACGGCAAAGAATCTGCAGGCAGTCCAGATCGGCAGCAATGACGGCGACGATGAGTATATTCTCGACGACGATACTCTTAATCGGCATACCGACCTCGATATTCTGGCGCAGGACTATGAAGATGAACTCACTGCAACGCAGGCGATAAACAAGGAAATCGAGAAAGCGGCAGCCGAACTGGCATCGCGAATGGAAGATCAGGACGCGCCGTTGATAGCAGGCACGTCGGAGCCGCTTGAGCCAACTGTAGAAATGCCGAACCGAGCGACAGCCAATGGCATGACGGCCGAACTCACCGAAAAAACTCCAACTGACATCGAAGCCGTCAACGACGATGACGCAATCGACGGCGATCTCGAGGTCACCAGCAAACTCGCGGCTGCCGGCAGCGACATTACCATTGAAATGCAGTTTGAGTCCGGCAAAATCGACACCAGCGAGAAATCCTGACTCTCTAACACGCAGAAACCATTAACTGTGTGAGCGTGACTACTCGGTCGACTCGGCGATCAGGCGCTCAACCTTGCGCCATCCCTGGGGCAGCATCGTGCCCCGCAGTGCGCGATCACCGTAGTAGCGATCCAGATCATTCCATTTCAGTGTCATCATACGAGTCGCGGTATGCACCTGCAGGGTACCTTCTTCCGCTACAACGCAGGCTGCTACCAGCTGCTCTTCCCCGGTCTTGTATTTCTTGCCTGGAATATTGAGAAGCTTATTGCCCTTGCCTTTCGCAAGTTCGGGAAGCTCGTCCATTTCGAAGCATAGTAGACGACCGATAGAAGATACTGCGGCAATCAGGCATTCGAGCCCCCTGGGCACAACGGATGGCACGACAGCCCTGCCTCCCGCGGGGACTTTCAGTATGTGCTTGCCAGCCTTGTTGCGAGACACAAGATCCTCAAGTCTCGCCACAAATCCGTATCCGGCGTCGCTGGCTATCAGGTAGCGGTCGTCCGGCTCGCCAATTAACGTACCGCAAAATTCCGCGCCATCGGGCGGTTTGAATCGCCCGGACAGGGGTTCTCCCTGACCGCGGGCAGAAGGCAGGGTCTGCGCCAGACAGCTGTACACCCGACCGGTGCTGTCGATGAACATCGCCAGTTGGTTGCTGCGGCCTCGCGCAGCGGCCAGAAACCCGTCACCAGACTTGTAACTGAGCGCATAGGGATCAACTTCATGACCTTTGGCCGCCCTCGCCCAGCCGCGTTTGGACAGAACGACCGTGACCGGTTCACTGGCAACGAGCTGAGTTTCATCCAGAGCCTGCGCCGCTTCACGTTCGACGATCAGGGTGCGACGTTTATCACCATAGCTTTCCGCGTCTTCAAGAATCTCTTCCTTGATCAGGGACTTCAGCAGATTCGCGCTATTCAGCGTTTTCTCCAGCGATTTGCGCTCTTCGCTCAGCTCCTGTTGCTCGCCGGTAATCTTGATCTCTTCGAGTTTCGCAAGGCTTCGCAGTCGTAAATTAAGAATGGCTTCAGACTGAATATCTGAAAGGTTGAATCTCTTCATCAGGACCGGTTTCGGCTTGTCTTCAGTCCGAATAATGCGTATCACCTCATCTATGTTCAGATAAGCAATCAGCAATCCATCGAGAATATGCAGGCGATCCAGGACAATTTGCAGTCGATGCCTCAGCCTGCGTTTGACGGTTTCCTTGCGAAACGCAATCCATTCCGAAAGCAACTCGACCAGATTGAATGTACGCGGGCGACCGTCAAGGGCCACGATATTCATATTGACCCGCACTGTCCGTTCGAGCGATGTAGTGGAAAAAAGATGTGACATTAATTCATCAACATCGACCTTTCGCGATTTCGGTGTAATGACGAGCCGGATAGGATCTTCATGATCCGACTCGTCACGCAGATCCTCGACCAGTGGCAGCTTTTTGGCTCGCATTTGAGCGGCAATTTGTTCAAGTACCTTGCTACCCGATACCTGGTGGGGCAGCGTATCGATAATGATGTCGCCATTTTCCAGCTTATACGACGCTCGCAGTCGCAGCGTGCCGCCGCCAGTAGAATAAATCTGCTTGATGTCACTGCGCGGTGACACCAGTTCACCACCGGTTGGAAAATCGGGTCCTTTGATGTGCTTCATCAGCGCGGCAACGGTGGCATCTGGATTGTCGATCAGGTGGATCAACGCACTCGCAACTTCTTTAAGATTGTGCGGCGGTACATCAGTCGACATGCCAACCGCGATTCCAGTCGTGCCATTCAGCAGGAGATTCGGCAGCCGAGCCGGCAGGACCACCGGTTCGTCCATGGTGCCATCGAAGTTGGGCGTCCAGTCGACTGTGCCTTGCCCAAGTTCAGAAAGCAGCGCCTTGGCGTACGGTTGCAGTCGCGACTCGGTGTAGCGCATTGCCGCAAATGACTTGGGATCATCTGTCGAACCCCAGTTGCCCTGCCCGTCAATGATGGGATAGCGATAGGAAAACGGCTGCGCCATCAACACCATGGCTTCATAACAGGCCGAGTCTCCGTGGGGGTGAAACTTGCCGATGACGTCGCCGACGGTCCGCGCGGATTTCTTGTGCTTTTGTCCGGCTGAAAGGCCGAGCTCGCTCATCGCGTAAATGATGCGACGCTGTACAGGTTTCAGGCCGTCTCCTATCTGCGGCAGTGCGCGATCCAGGATGACGTACATCGAGTAGTCGAGGTAAGCCTTTTCGGTGTACTCCTTAAGCGCCTGCTGCTCGACACCCTCGAGATTCAATTGATTCTGCATTGTTGCTCCGTCCCCTCGTCAGACCTCCGCGAGGTTGCCTTTCTCTTCAAGCCACTTGCGCCTGTCGCCCGAGCGTTTCTTGGCCAGCAGCATATCCATGAGTTGATCCGTCTTGTCGGCAGCACTGACGGTGAGCTGCACCAGTCGCCGTGTGTCCCGATTCATTGTTGTCTCGCGCAACTGACCGGGGCTCATTTCTCCAAGGCCCTTGAATCTAGTTACCGATACTTTGCCCCTGATTTTTTCCGCTTCGATACGGTCGATAATTCCCTGCCGTTCTGATTCATCCAGCGCGTAGAAAACCTCCTTGCCCACGTCGATCCGGTAGAGCGGCGGCATCGCGACGTAAACGTGTCCGGCCAGCACGAGCTCGCGGAAGTGGCGAAGAAAGAGTGCGCATAGCAAAGTTGCAATATGCAGTCCGTCGGAATCGGCATCAGCGAGAATGCATACTTTGTGATAACGAAGACTGGCGATATCCGGGTTGCCAGGATCGACGCCCAGCGCCACGCTGATATCGTGCACTTCCTGGGAAGCCAGAATTTCACCGGCGTCAACCTCCCAGGTGTTCAGAATCTTGCCCCGCAGCGGCATGATCGCCTGCGTATTCCGGTCGCGAGCCTGTTTGGCCGAGCCGCCCGCAGAATCACCCTCGACGAGAAAAATCTCGCAGAGCCGTGGCTCCTGCGAGGTGCAGTCAGCCAGCTTGCCGGGCAGTGCCGGACCGGAGACAATCTTCTTGCGCACGACCTGCTTGGCCGCTTTGAGCCGCTTCTGAGCCTTGCCGATGGCAAGTTGTGCAATCGCATCACCGGTCTCAGGATGCTGGTTCAACCAGAGGGCGAAGCTGTCTTTGATTACGCCCGACACAAATGCCGCTGACTCCCTCGATGACAAGCGTTCCTTGGTCTGCCCGGAAAATTGCGGGTCTTCGAGTTTCGCACTGAGAACAAAATTCAAGCCATCCCAGGCATCTTCCGGTGCAATCTGTACGCCACGCGGCAACAGGTTCCTGAATACGCAAAACTCGCGCACGGCATTCGTGACTCCGGTACGGAGTCCATTGACGTGCGTTCCTCCCTGCGGTGTCGGTATGAGGTTTACGTAGCTTTCCGTGACGCCCTGGCTGCCATCCGCATGCCAGGCCATCGCCCAGTCAACCGCTTCGTGCGCCGCAGTCATGGACCCGGCGAACGGCTCGACCGGCAGATGCTCGCCTTTGCCCATCGCTTCCAGCAGGTACTCTTCCAGTCCGCCCGCGTAACACCACTCGATACTTTCCTTTGGCTTGGTGATTGTCAGCTTCACAATCAGTCCCGGGCAAAGTACCGCCTTCGCCTTGAGCGCATGTTTCAGCCTGCTAACCGAGACTTTCGCCGAGTCAAAATACTGTGGATCAGGCCAGAAGCGGATTGTGGTGCCGGTATTCGCCTTGCCAACCGTACCAACTACCTCGAGCTTGCCGCGCTTCTTGCCCCCGGCGAAGCTCAGGTTGTATTCCTTGCCATTGCGGCGAATCCAGACTTCTAGGTTTTTCGAAAGAGCGTTCACCACGGACACACCAACGCCGTGCAGGCCGCCGGAGTATTGGTAGTTGTCCTTGTTAAATTTTCCACCCGCGTGCAACCGCGTCAGAATGAGTTCGACGCCGGGTATCTTTTCCTTCGGGTGGATATCGACCGGCATGCCCCGACCGTCGTCCTGCACCTCTACCGACCCATCCGAATGCAGCGTAACTTCGATTTTTTTGCAATAGCCGGCCAGCGCCTCGTCGACGCTATTGTCGACAACTTCATGTGCCAGGTGATTCGGCCGGGTCGTATCGGTATACATACCCGGTCGGCGCCGAACTGGCTCGAGACCACTTAAGACCTCGATGTCGGCGGCATCGTAACGTTTGCTCACTACTCGTTTGCCCCAAGCGAAAGCACAATTTTGCCCGCCGGGATTCTATCGCAAATATTTGTCACGCGCCCTGCCAATTATTCGGGCCGCCTCGCGCAGGCCCGAGCGCAGCACGATATCGGAATCAGTCGAGGTCGGCCAGTAACGCCTGGCGGATATTTTCGGCAACGGGTCGGATCTCGACCTTGCAGACATCGTGATCGATGCCGGCCGCGAGCGGCGCCCCGTCCTTCAGTGCCATGATTTGATCAGCATTGAGCTCGAACCTGAGGAAATGTACGGCCGACGTCTTGTGTTCATCGGATCTTTCGAGATCTTCATCGGCAATCGGCCAGACAGGTTGCAGATCACCGATTTGCAACCAGACCCGGTCCTCGACGCCAACAAGGCTCGCAAGCATGGCACGCCTTTCATCGATATCCGGAAACTCAACCATGAACGTCGCTTTCCAGTTGCTGCCATCGGGAATCAGGGGATTGTAGGCGTCGAGCTCTTCCTGGATGCCTTCGGCTTCGAAAATTCGTTCGATGCGAAGCATTTCCTGTATCTGGTACTGCATGGTCATGCGGTCTTCAAAATACAAAGTCGCGTTTGTACCCAAAGCCAGGCGCCGGTTGCGCTTGTGCGCCATGACATCATCTCGAAACTGGTCACGGAGCCCGGAGTATTGTTCGAGACTGTAAAGCGATTGCCGGTCCAGTTTTTCCATGGATTCAGATTCCGTAGGCGCGGCGCAACAAATTCAGGGGATTTCCGGCCCTGTGACCATCAAGTCCGGCTGCGATTTGTTCGGCTGCCATCGGGCAATCGCTGATGAAATAGTCCACCTCGGATTTGCTGACCTTGCTCACAACCGGACGCGCAATTTTTATCGAAATATCGTGCGTTTCCCGTTTTACGGCATACGTTCCATCGTGGCCGGAACAACGTTCGATCGCCTGTACCTCGGTATCGGGAACCAGCTGCAACAGGTCGCGGGTTTTCAACCCGATATTCTGCACCCGGAGGTGGCAAGGCACCTGGTAGGCGATTTTGCCCAGCGACTTTTCAAAATCGGTTTTCAACTTGCCCGCCTTGTGCCTCAGCATCAGGTATTCAAACGGGTCATACATCGCATCGCGCACTTTGATGACCTCTGGATCATCCGGGAACATCAGCGGCAATTCCTGCTTGAACATGAGTGTGCAGGACGGCACCGGGGCGACAATGTCCCAACCCATATCCACCCAATATGCGAGGCTTGGAATATTGATCTCTTTCGCCTTACGCACGGCCTCGAGATCGCCCAGGTCCAGCTTGGGCATTCCGCAGCAGACCTCTTTTTCGACGATCGCCACCGGAATTTCATTGTGTTCGTAGACGGCTACCAGATCTTCTGCCATCGCCGGAAGGTTGTGGTTGCCGTAACAGGTCGTAAAAAGCACCACTTTGCCGCGCGTTTCCTCCGTCGCAACGGCGCGCTCACCTTTTTCTGCTTTGAGAAGATGCAGGCGTTTACGGGCGGTTTTGGAATGATATTCGGGAATGGTGGCATCCCTGTGCACGCCAAGGGTGGCTTCCATCAGCTTTCGACCCAGGCTGCTCCGGTTGACCACATTTACCGCCTGCGTCACTACCGGGATTCCGGCCAGCCGCCCGACGGTATCGGTCGATGTCAGAATCCTGTCCCTCTTGCTCGCCCCTTCTTTCCTGAAACGGTTTGCCTTGGCCCGAAGCATCAGGTGCGGAAAGTCAACATTCCACTCGTGCGGCGGCACATAAGGGCACTTCGTCATGTAGCACATGTCGCACAGGTAACAATGATCTACAACGTCCCAATAAACCGACTTGGGAACGGTATCGAGTTCCATACTTTCGGATTCGTCAATCGCATCGAAAAGTGTTGGAAATGAGTGACAAAGATTGAAGCAACGACGACAGCCGTGGCAAATATCGTAGACACGTTCGAGTTCGGCCATCAACGAATCTTCGTTGAAGAATTGCTCAGACTGCCAGTCAATTGGATGACGCGTCGGAGCTTCGAGACTGCCCTCGCGTTTATCGGTGGGAGGAGACATAGCCGTCAGAAAAGGCCGGATAAAAAATCCGGCCTTTCGCCTTCCTAGTCGTCGAGCGAGTCAAGCGCTTTTTGAAAGCGATTGGCGTGCGAACGCTCTGCTTTGGCCAGTGTCTCGAACCAGTCAGCGATTTCCTCGAAATCCTCATCACGAGCGGTTTTCGCCATGCCCGGATACATATCAGTGTATTCGTGCGTTTCACCGGCGATAGCTGCTGCCAGATTATCTGACGTAGAGCCGATCGGCATGCCGGTTGCAGGATCACCAGTCTCTTCCAGATACTCGAGGTGACCATGTGCATGTCCCGTTTCTCCTTCCGCGGTTGAACGGAATACAGCGGCAACATCGTTGTAACCCTCAACGTCGGCCTTTGCTGCGAAATACAGGTAGCGACGATTTGCCTGCGACTCTCCGGCAAATGCCTCTTTAAGATTTTCTTCTGTCTTGCTGCCTTTCAGTGACATGTTCACTCCTCTCAATGCATCTGATTCTTATTTAGACTGAGTCTAAATACAGATTTGACTGTAAGCCCGAAGCTGCTGGATGTCAATCCGGCGACCGAGCATTGACCGAATTCCGGTGCCAATGTAGCGTAGCCGTCCTGACCTGAAATCCCAACCGGAATCGCCGCGCATGAGTTCCAAAAAAACCTTCAGTCTCGAAAAATCATTGGCTGATCTCGAATCACTGGTTGAAGAACTGGAGAACGGTGATTTGCCGCTCGACAAGGCCATGCAGAAATTTGAAGAAGGTATCAAATTAACGCGTGGCTGCCAGGCAGCGCTAAAAGACGCCGAACAGCGAGTCGATGTCCTGTTGCAAAGCGCCGGAGGCAAGGAAGCGCTCGAAGAATTCGAAGCCGGGGACTAGAGTCAGACGGCGCAAAAAGAGTGTTGCAAGGTCAGATTGACTTCGGAATTGGATTCACACCCGGGAATGGAGTTCGGCCACTACGACCAGGGCTATTGACCCAGCTGGAACGCAATCAAAGCGCCGAGGTATCCCAGGGTCGTCATGTAGGTCCAGGCAAACAACGGCCAGCCCCAGCTATTGGTCTCCCGACGAATCACCGCGATGGTCGCTGCGCACTGCAGGCAGCAGGCATAAAAAATCAACAGACCGATGACCATCGGCAATGTAAACACAGGCGTGCCGTCCGGATGAGTTGCTGACCGCAGGCGTGTCGTGAGAGTCGCCTCGTCGGCGTCATCCCCGACTGCATAAACAGTACCCAGCACAGCAACCACGACTTCACGCGCGGGAAAGCTCGCAATAACGGCCGCCGATATCTTCCAGTCCCAACCGAGCGGCGCAAAAACAGGAGCAACGACTTTGCCCGCGCGGCCGAGCAGGCTTTGCTCAAGCTGCGCGGCGGCATTCTCATTGTCGAGCTGCGCAAGCACCGCCCCCAGCTGCTCGCCGCTCATTGTTGCGGCGGCATCGGCGCGCCGCTGGTCATAAACAGACTCCACGTCGGCCGAGCGCGGAAAATAGGCCAGCGCCCACACCACGACGGCTACCGCGAATATCACGGTACCGGCGCGCTTGAGAAAAATCCTGATTCGGCCCAGCAGCTGCATGAGCACAGTTCGTGTATTCGGCCTGCGGAACTCGGGGAGCATCAGCGCAAAGGTTGGCTTGGGACCCTGAAGTGCGGTTTTCCGCAGCAAAAGCGCCGTCAGCAGCCCTGCAACGATCCCCAGCAGGTACAAACCGAAAAGCACAATGCCCTGGAGATTCATGAAACCGACATCGCGCGCTGGAACAAAAGCAGCGATGAGCAGTGCGTAGACCGGCAGACGTGCCGAGCAGGTCATGAAAGGTGCGGCGAGAATCGTGGCGATACGATCACGGCGATTCGGTATGACCCGTGTCGCCATGATGCCAGGTACCGCGCAGGCAAAGCTCGAGATCATTGGAATAATTGATTGCCCGGACAAGCCAACGGAACGCATCAACCGATCCATTAAATATGCGGCACGCGCCAGGTAGCCGGAATCTTCAAGAACAATAATAAACAGAAACAAAATCAGTATTTGTGGCAGGAAGACGATGACACTGCCAACGCCCGCAATCGCGCCATCCGCTACAAAACTGGCCAAAGGGCCCTCGGGAAGCTGCGCCTGAGCCAACGAAGCCAGCGCCGAGGCGCCTGAATCGATCGCGTCCATCAATGGCGTCGCCCAGGCAAAAACGGCCTGAAACACGATTGCCATAACCAGGAACAGGCCGATCGTCCCTGGCACCGGACGGTTCATGAAACGGGTCAGCCTGGTACCCCACGTCACGATGACGGGCGCAGCGTGTTGTACCTCGGCCATCACGTCCATGGCCCAGGTGTAGCGGCGGCGTGCCTCGCTCGCCAGTGGCGGCTGATCGCCGAAAATCCGCTCGCGACAGGACTCCAGTTTGCGGTGCCCATCGTCGCCAAGGTAGGTCGCAATGTCGGCCGCGAGTTCACTGTCGCGGTCGATCAGCGCTCGCTCGATTTCTATGCGCGGTACGGTCGCCGGCAATTCTTTGGCGAGTTCCCCCGACGCGGCGCTTAGTTCCGCCCAGAATTCCGGCGGTTCCGGCTTCGGCATCTCCGTTATCCCGGCGAGCAGGGATTTCAGCGCGTCAATTCCCTGGCCGGTGGTAGCCACAACCGGGCAAACACTGATTCCGCCCAGGCGGCGCTGCAGCGCCTCGGCATTCACGCTGACGCCGCTGGCTTTAGCGGCATCCGACATCGTCAACGCGACGACCACGGGCAAGCCGATTTCAAGGAGTTGCTGAACCAGGTAGAGTCCCTGGTAGAGGTGAGTTGAATCAACGACCGCAAGAATGCCGTCGGGTCTGCGAATATCGGGCATGCGTCCCAGCACGACATCCGACGCGATTCGCTCTTCCAGCGAATGTGCGGACAAGGCGAACATGCCCGGCAGATCAATCAGCTCGAGGCTGACGTCGCCCGCCTTCACAATACCCACATGTTTCTCGACGGTAACGCCGGGATAATTTCCGGTTTTCTGACGCATACCCGTCAGCCGGTTGAAAAGCGTGCTTTTACCGGAGTTCGGATTACCGACGACTGCGATGCTCGCCGATGGCTTTCGGCGTTGTGATATCTGGTCAGCCGGTACGAGGGTGACCGATTCCTTACTCACCTTGTCCGGCTGGGGAAACGGCGAAATGCCTTGCCTGTTCGCGGCGCAGCGAAATCGCGTTACCGAACATCCTGAATTCAAGCGGATCACCACCAATGGCAGAACTCGCCAGCTCTATCTCAACGCCTTCTACCAGTCCGAGGACCATTAGTCGCTGGACGTCTGGATCACGGGCGTCAACGCCGTTGATTACGTACTTCCGACCGCGCTGAAGCGATGCGAGTGTCATGTTAGGCAGGCCTCTCATGGAATTTCCTATGCCCAGTGTACAGAAATGCGAATGATTCGCAATAGCATCTGATACGTAATTCTACGTATGTCACGCTATTGCGAGAGAGTTGCCGGGTAAGAGCTTGCTGGTGAAAGGTCGCGGATAGGGAAATCCGCGTGCGGATGTCCGCTGTCAGGTCTGCGCGTTGCCATCGCCTTGCAGCCGCGTAATCAGCGACCGCAAAAATACCTTGTTGAATCTGAGCTGGCAGGCCTGGGAGACCTGCTCCATCAGTGTTGAACTAACCCGCAGTATCTGAATTGTGCCATTTGCGGTGATTGACGCCGTTCGTTTTGCGCCGCGGACATAGCTCGTTTCGCCGAAGCAGTCGCCGTTGGATAGCACTCCAAGTTTCTTGCCGTTTGCCTCTACCAGCGCCTCGCCGGAAACGATGATATAGAAACGATCATCCATTTCGCCTTCGCGAACTATATCTTCACCGTCCTGATACTCGTGCCAATCTGAGGCACGCAGAACTTCCCAGATTTCGGCATGGGAAAATTCATGAAAGAAAGTCAGCGTGCGCAACAAATCAAAATGTTCCTGATTGTCGAGGCTGTCGTATTTGGCTCTCAGGTCCTGGTAGACACGCGTCAGGTCTGCCGCCAGCGTATTTCCGTTGGGACAGCGCTTGCCGGGCAATTTTTGCATCGTCATCGCCACGACGTGTTCCAGTTCTTCGGGAAGATCGTCGCGATAGGTATGAATGGGCGGCGGCGTTGCATAAACGATCTGATGCAGTAACTTCGACAGGTTGTCTGCCCGAAAGGGGCGGAAGCCGGTCAGCAACTCGTAGAGAACCGCGCCTAGAGAGTAGATATCCGAAGCTGAGGTCAGATCTTCCGATTGCACCTGCTCGGGGGACATGTAGCTTGGGGACCCGGCAATACCTTCAATGCGCGAGATATCCGCGTCGGCACAGATTGCGATTCCGAAATCGATAATACGTACGTCGTTGTCGATCGTAAGCATTATGTTTGAGGGTTTGATGTCCCGGTGTATCACACCGCGGCCATGCGCGTAATGCAGCGCCTTGGCACATTTGTAGATTATCTCCACGACGTCATCGACGCGCAGCAGATTGTCGGGGCGGCAATAGGCAGCGAGCGTACGCGCACCCTGGATATGTTCGGTTACGACGTAGTATTTGCCGTTTTCCTCACCGGCGTCGTAGATCGGCATGATATTCGGATGCTGCAGCATCCCGACCATGTGAGCTTCATTGAAGAACATTTTTCGGGACACGCGAGCGCGATCCGCGTCAGCGTCTTCCTCAATATTGTAAACCTTGATCGCGACGTCACGGCGGTAATACGGATCGTGGGACAGGTACACCATGCCCGTGCTGCCCTTACCAATTTTGTTGATGATGACGTACTTGCCGATTTTGTCGGGGACATCGTTCGGGCGCTGCAGTTCGGTAACGTTCCGTGCCATTTGATTCGCTTTTTGTCAGACTAAAAAACGCCCTCCAAAACCTAGTAAAACCGAGGCATACAGGGCGGCTACCACGTCATCCAGCATAATTCCCGCTCCTCCGGCCAGTCTGTGATCCAGGTCCCGAATCGGCCACGGTTTCCAGATATCAAACAACCTGAACAGGACGAATCCTGCGACCAGATACGCCATCTGGGGCGGAGCGACCAGTAGCGTCAAATACATACCCGTAATCTCGTCCCAGACGATTCCGGGATGGTCGTGAACGCCAATGCGCCTTGCACTTTCACCGCAAATCCAGACGCCGGCGGCTACGAGCCCAGCCGCGATCATTACTCGCCATTCCAGGGCTAACGAACTGGTCAGCCAGGCCAGCAGGACGCCGGGGAGCGAGCCAAAGGTGCCAGGCGCCTTGGGTGCCAGCCCTGTGCCAAAACCGAAGGCGAGAAAGTGCACGGGATCGCGCATCACCACGCGGGCCAGCGGCAATTTGGGGTGCGATTCACTCACTGGAAGTGCCTGTAGCCCTGGTCGCGATAATCATAGGGTTTGCCTTCCTGAACACACGCCAGCCCTCGCCCTTCGCTAACATATCCAATCCGCGTTACCGGCACGCCGACCTGCTGACCGATTCTTTCGACTGCCGGGTCGCCCGCGGTAAAACAAAGTTCGTAATCGTCGCCACCACCGAGCGCCAGCCGTATGGCCTCCTGCGGCGTCACCAATGTCGTCAGCGCCTCCGAAAACGGCAACGCATTCAGTTCGATCGTGCCAGCTACACCACTGGCTGCAAGCAACTTTTCCAGATCACCATAAAGGCCATCGGAAATGTCGATTGCCGCCGTCGCAACCGGTGCAATTGCCTGGCCGAGCGCGACTCGCGCATTCGGTCTCGAGAATCTCCGGATCAGGTAGTTAACTTCAGTTGATTGCGACTCGCCAGCTCCCAGGCTGCTGAGGAACGACAAGCCCAATGCCGCGTCACCGGGCGAACCGCTTACATAGATACCGTCTCCCGGTTTCGCGCCGCCGCGTTTCATGACAAGGTTTGGCTGAATGTCGCCGGTAATCTGCACGCTCATTACGATTTGGCTACCGCGCGTTATATCACCACCGACGAGGTCAACGCCGAATTCCCGGGCGGCAGACAAAATTCCTGCCGAAAAATGCTGCAACCAGCCTGGCTCGGCGTGACTCAGCGTCAACGCCAGCGTCATCCAGCGAGGCCTGCCACCCATGGCCGCAATATCGGAGGCATTTACAGCGACGGCCCGATAGCCGACATCGCCCGGTTCGAGGTCTTGCGGAAAATGCACGCCGGAGACCATTGTATCGACAACGGTCACCAGGTCACGGCCAGCCACGGGCCGTAGCACAGCGCCATCGTCACCGACCCCGACCCGAACGCTGCTGTCGTAAGTTTCAGGCGTGAACAGGCGACGAATGATTTCGAATTCGTCCACGAATCAATCCATTCTCAGGAACGGAGCTTCTCGGCCGCCCGATCCAGCAGCGCGTTTATGTATTTGTGCCCATCGACCGCACCGAATCGTTTAGCCAGGTTAACCGACTCGTTTATAACAACCTTGTAAGGGACATCAGACTTTGATTGCAGCTCGTAAAATCCGAGCAGTAAGATCCCGCGCTCGACCGGGTCGAGCTGCGCGAGCGGGCGATCCGCGAGGTCGTCGATGCTTTTCTCAATAGCTTCGAGATTCTCACAAATCCCTTGCAGAGTTTCGTCATAGTAATTCTGATCGACACGTTTGTAGTCCGGGCGCTCGTGGAACTGGCGCAGGAGTTCAAGCACATCGTGGCCGGCAATCTGCTTCTGATAAAGTGACTGCACGATAAGCTCTCGCGCACGACTGCGAGCGCCCTGGGAATCAGATTTGGACACGGCTATCTAATCCAGCTTGCGTATGAGATTGACCATCTCAATCATCGCGAGCGCCGCTTCTTCACCCTTATTGCCTGCCTTGGTCCCGGCCCGCTCAATAGCCTGCTCTATAGTGTCGGTGGTCAGCACGCCCATGCCTATCGGTATACCGTGTTGTCGACCGGACGCGGCAATGCCACGCATGCATTCGCCGGATACGTAATCAAAATGCGGCGTAGCACCCCGAATTACGGCACCGATGGCAATAATTCCATCAGCGCGCCGTGCGGCGGCAATTTTTTCTACAGCGAGCGGCATTTCATACGCTCCCGGTACGCGAATGAGCTCAATCGCGGAGTCGGTGGCACCATGCTGACGCAAGCAATGCAGTGCGCCCTTGATAAGGGATTCCACGATAAAGTTGTTGAACCGTGAAGCTACGATAGTTACCCGCATGTCGCGAGCGATCAGGTCACCTTCGATTGTTTTTATTGTTTCCATTACTCTTCAACATATTCCGTCACTTCGAGCTCGAAGCCAGAGATACCATACATATGTTTTGGCGCCGACAGTACCCGCATCCTCTTGACACCTAAATCCCGAAGAATCTGGGCGCCGATGCCATATGTGCGCAATACAGAATCACCTACCCGACGATTGTGCAGATCGTCATTTTTCCGGGACAGGCGATCAACCGCGTCAATAAGGTCGCGCGAGGATTCCTGTTCGCGAAGAACAACGATGACACCAGCCTCTTCTTTTGCAATGCGCTCTATCGCGCCGCCAATCGGCCAGCCAAGACTCGGACTTTGTATACCTAGCGAATCACCGAGGGTGTCCTGTATATGCACGCGCACCAGGGGATTATCGGCTGATTCCAGGTTACCCTTTGCAAGCGCGATATGCACAGTCTGGTTGACGTGATCATCGTAACAATACAGCGTGAATTCGCCATGTTCGGTCTGGACCTTTCGCTCGGCGATGCGTTCGACATTGCGTTCTTTCTCGAGGCGATACGCAATCAGATCCGCGATCGTGCCGATTCTGATTCCGTGCTTGCGTGAGAACTGCTCGAGATCGGGGCGACGCGCCATGCTGCCATCTTCGTTCAGAATTTCCACGATTGTCGCAGCGGGCTCAAGACCGGCGAGCCTGGCAAGGTCACAACCGGCTTCGGTATGCCCTGCCCTGGTCAATACTCCGCCCGGCTGCGCCATAACCGGAAAAATATGTCCCGGCTGACAGAGATGTTCGGGCCTGGCATCCGGGGCTACGGCGATCTGCACCGTCTTTGCGCGATCATGCGCGGAGATACCAGTGGTAATTCCCTCGGCGGCTTCGATGGAGATCGTGAAATTCGTCGCATGCCGTTGATCAGTATCAGCGACCATGAGCGGCAATCGAAGCTGGTCACAGCGCTCGCGAGTAATCGTTAGACAGATAAGACCACGGCCGTAGCGCGCCATGTAATTGATATCTTCCGGACGCACGAGCTGTGCCGCCATCAGCAAATCGCCTTCATTCTCGCGGTTCTCGTCATCCACCATGATGACCATTTTTCCGTCTCTGATATCGGCGATGATTTCCTCGATATCGCTAAAAGACGTACTCGTGGCACTCGGATGTAATGTTGTTTTTTCAGCCATAACCATGTGCTCGCAAAAAATCTTTCGTAATGCCTTCTTCGTCGTCAGCGGACAGCAGTCTTTCGAGGTAACGTGCTATTTGATCAACCTCGATGTTCACTTCAGTGCCAATCGCATATTGCCCGATAATAGTCACTTCGGCCGTATGCGGGATAATACTGACGGTAAAAGCTCTGGCGGATACTTCATTGACGGTAAGGCTTACGCCATCGATGGTAATCGAGCCTTTCCTGGCAACATAGCGACCAAACTTCTCCGGCATCTCGATTTCCAGGCGTACCGAGCGCGCGTCAGATACGCGACTGCGAACCGTACCCATGCAGTCGACGTGCCCGGAGACCAGATGCCCGCCCAGGGGTTCTCCCAGTCGCAGTGCGGGCTCAAGGTTGACCTGCCCCCCGACCGCGAGGTTTCCCAGCGACGTTACCTGAAGCGTTTCATGGGATACGTCGGTGATAAAACCATCATGGTTCAAAACGACCGCCGTCAGGCACACCCCGTTGACGGCAATGCTGTCGCCAAGCTCGAAATCCCGCCATGGCAGTCCGGCAGAGGTCACGGTCAGGCGCAGGTCTCCGCCCAATCGCTGCATAGCGCTGATCCTGCCCGTCGCTTTTACTATTCCGGTAAACATCGTCTAGTTCGCTGGCCGCGCCCTCACCAAGAGATCGCGACCGATCATCGAAGCTTCGGTAAATCGAAGCGCAAACCGCTGGTCGAGCTTGAGCCAGTCGGGTGTATTTGCAATACCATGAGTTTCGCTGCCCATGATATGGGGTGCCTGATAAATAACAAGCTCGTCAACCCGTCTCTCCATGAGAAAAGCGCCAACGAGCGTCGCACCGGCCTCAACCAGCAGGTCGTTGACTTCCATATCCGCGATCTCGTGAAGCACGGCGACAAGGTCCGGTCGCCCTCCCTTTTCGGCAACCCTGACCACGATTGCCCCGGCTCCCTCGAGCGCCCGGCGGTTGCTGTCATCGACGCAAAAGACAACCGTTCGGCCCGGTAACCCCAACATTTTCGCCGTCGGTGGCATCCGCAATCGACTGTCAAGAATTACCCGAATCGGCTGCCGGCCGCCGTTGTCAGCAAATTCTCCGCGAACGGTCAGGGCTGGATCGTCCATGAGCACGGTTTCAACGCCGGAAAGTATGGCGCCTGACGATGCCCGTAGCTTTTGTACATCCTGCCGCGACTCGTCGCCGGTAATCCATTTGCTCTCGCCGCTCTTCATCGACGTGGCCCCATCCAGGCTTGCGGCGATTTTCAGTCGCACGAACGGCAGCCGCTTCGTCATGCGGCGCTTGAAACCTTCGTTTAGTGACTCTGCCTCCGCGGCCATGAGGCCGACGCGAACGTCGATGCCGGCCTTGCGGAGTGCGGCGACGCCCTCGCCCGCCACTGCCGGATTCGGGTCGTTCATTGCGACAAACACCTGCCGGACACCGGCCTTCACAAGCGCGTCAACGCACGGCGGCGTTCTACCGTGGTGCGAGCACGGTTCCAAAGTGACGTAAGCGATACTGCCTTCCGCCGCAATCCCGGCATCGGCAAGCGCATTGACCTCGGCGTGCTCTTCACCGGTTCTGCGATGCCAGCCCTCGCCGATTACCCGCCCTTCCCTGACCAGCAGGCAGCCGACCCGCGGATTCGGATGCGCGGTGTACATACCGCGACCAGCCAGCGACAGGGCGCGAGCCATCATTTCGAAGTCGATCGGGGCGAAGTCGGCCATCGCTACTTTTTCTTGCCAAACAAATCCGGCAGGAGCGACATCTGTTCACGAGCCGCGTGCTCCCCGGAAATCTCCTGAAGTCGCTTTATTTCATCTTCGAATTCAGTGACATCCTGAAAGCTGCGATAAACAGAAGCGAACCTCACATAGGCAACCTCGTCAAGCTCGCGGAGCTCTTCCATGACCATCTCGCCAATCAGTCGCGACGGCACCTCGCGTTCGCCCATCGTCCTTAACTTATGTACCAGGCGGCCGATCGCCTGTTCAAAATCATCCGACGAAACCGGTCGCTTTTCCAGCGCCCTGACCATGCTGTTTCTCAGTTTTGATTCATCAAACGGCTGGCGGCTGTTGTCGGTCTTGACCAATCGCGGCATGACGAGCTCTGCGCTCTCGAAGGTCGTGAAGCGCTCGTTGCAGTCGAGGCATTGGCGACGGCGTCTGATTTGCCGACCTTCGCCGGCAAGACGCGAGTCAATAACTTTTGTTTCTTCGTGGCCGCAGAAGGGACAGTACATGCGGTGTTACCTGACGTGCTCATTGCCTGTGCCGTGTCGGCAAAACGCCGGTACGTTGCAAAGGCGGAAGAATGCGACGAGAAAACGATGCGTGTGAAAAGAAAGAACAATCATTTCGAATGCGTTTTTCCGGCGTATCCGGTCACGGGAGTGCGAACCTACAGGCTGATAATCGTCAGGATAGCATTCTTCCGCTCACGAATAGACCGGAAAACGACTGCAAATCTCGAGAACCTGCCCGCGCACACGTTGGATCATCACGTCATCACTGATGTCTTCCAGGATGTCGCACATCCAGTGAGTAATATCGCGAGTTTCGCCGACGCCAAAGCCGCGCGTAGTAATTGCCGGCGTACCGACTCGCAGGCCACTGGTGACGAACGGCGAAAGCGGATCATTCGGTACTGTATTCTTGTTTACGGTTATGTTGGCTCGACCCAGCGCTGCGTCTGCGTCCTTGCCGGTAATATTCTTGCCGATGAGACTCAGTAGCATCAAATGATTCTCGGTGCCGCCGGACACGATCTCGTAACCGCGCTCCGTGAACGTGTTCGCCATAACCCGCGCGTTCTCAACGACCCGGCCCTGATATTCCTTGAAACCAGGACTCATTGCCTCCAGAAACGCCACCGCTTTAGCGGCGATCACGTGCATTAATGGGCCGCCCTGGGTACCCGGAAATACCAGCGAATTTAGCTTCTTTGTCAGCTCGTCGTTTTTTCTCGCGAGGATCATGCCGCCCCTCGGTCCGCGCAAGGTCTTGTGAGTGGTGGTTGTCACCACATCGGCAACCGGAATCGGGTTGGGATAGTGGCCGGACGCGACCAATCCAGCCACGTGCGCCATGTCGACCATCAGGTATGCGCCGACCGAATCCGCTATTTCGCGAAAGCGCTGCCAGTCAACAATCCGCGAATAGGCCGAAAACCCGGCGATGATCATGCGCGGCTTGTGTGACTTCGCAAGTTCCTGAACCTGGTCGTAGTCGATGTGGCCTGTTTTTGCATCAACGCCGTATTGCGCAGCGTCGAAAAATTTACCTGAAAAATTGACCTTGGAGCCGTGGGTAAGATGGCCACCGTCGGTAAGGCTCATGCCCAGAATCGGGTCACCGGGTTGCAGCAAGGCGAAAAACGCCGCTGAATTCGCCTGCGAACCGGAATGCGGCTGAACGTTGGCGTAATCGGCACCAAACAGCTTTTTGGCCCGCTCGATTGCAAGATTTTCGGCGACGTCTACGTATTCGCAGCCACCGTAGTAGCGTTTGCCGGGATAACCTTCTGCATACTTGTTGGTGAGGACTGAACCCTGTGCCTCCATTACTCGCGGGCTTGCATAGTTCTCGGAGGCAATCAGCTCGATGTGATCCTCCTGGCGACGTGTTTCATCGACGATAGCGCGGAACAGCTCGCTGTCAAAATTCTCGATTGATGTGGTTTCGGCAAACATGCTGGCGGGACTCTCCGGGGTGGCAATGGGCCGGAAGTTTCATGGCCCAAAAAATGGCGGCATTGTACCTGAGGTGGTCATGCAGTTGATACCGCAGTCTGGCCGGGCCCCGGCTACGCGAACGCCTGCACCACGCGGGTCCAGGCTCGCGCGAGGTTGCGGCGATTGTAACCGCCACCGCCGGTGCCAATTATTCGCCCACCGCAGTGTTTTTCGGCAAGTGTCCGCAGTCCGGCGGCCGCCCTGGCGTGGCAGTTTTCAGTGAAACGCAGGTGCGTAATCGGATCGCCATCGAGACAGTCTGCTCCACACTGCATGATGATGAATTCGGGCTTTGCCGCGTCGACGTATTCCATAACCCGCGGCCATACGCTGTCGAATACGCGGTCATCTGCGCCCGGTGGCAGCGGTATATTTAACTTGGTGCCCTGGGCGCGGCCCTTGCCGGTTTCGTCGGCAGCGCCAGTGCCAGGATAGAGATAACGTCCGTCCTCGTGAATATCGGCGAAGAACAATTCCGGGTCCTGCTCGAACCCGTAAAACACGCCGTCGCCGTGGTGCGCATCGATATCGACATAGGCGATCCGCGCCAAACCGTGTTTGTGGCGCAGATACTCCGCGGCCACGCCACAATCATTGAACACGCAGAATCCCGCGGCGTGCTCGCGTCCGGCATGGTGCAATCCCGCGATCGGGACAAATGCGCTTGAGGCCTCACCCGCCATTACCGCGTCAACGGCGGCGAGCGTGGTACCGACTACATCCGAAGCGGCAATGAATACACCTGGGAATGCCGGCGTATCGCCGCCGTCAAGGAACCCGTACCCGTCAGCGGATTTCCTGGAAACGAAATCGATGTAGTCCGGAGTGTGAAAAAGAACCAGCTCGTCAACGGTTGCCTGCCGCGGCCGCGCGTACTGCACTGCGTTTCCCAATTCGGCCTTGGCGAGTTCCGTGTGAAATGCGTCATGACGATCCGAGCCGAATGGATGGTCATCACCAAATCCATAGCGGGCCAATGCGGCGCCCTTGTACACAAATACCGGCACTGCCTCTTTTTCAGCCACGTTCAGCCTGAATTCCCGCCCGTTTTGAAGAGAAGCAGAGCTTACCTGATTTTTCGCTCTATAATGCGCGATCCAATTTTCGAAAGTAATGGACGCATGGCTCAATACATCTACACAATGAATCGCGTGGCCAAAATTGTGCCGCCTAAGCGATTCATCATTCGCGATATATCCCTGAGTTTCTATCCTGGCGCAAAAATCGGCGTTCTCGGTTTGAACGGATCCGGAAAGTCGACGTTGCTTCGCATAATGGCCGGGCTCGACAAGGAATTTGATGGCGAGGCGAGACCGCAACCCGGGATCAATATTGGCTATTTGCCGCAGGAGCCGGAGCTGGATAGCGCCAAGGACGTTCGTGGCAATGTTGAAGAGGGTGTCGCCGAAACCAAAGCGCTGCTCGATCGTTTCAATGAAATCAGCATGGCTTTTGCGGAGCCCATGGATGATGAGCAGATGAATTCGCTTCTTGAAGAGCAGGGCAAATTACAGGACGCAATTGATTCCGCGGGTGCATGGGAGCTGGATCGCAAACTCGACGTCGCGGCAGACGCGCTTCGATTACCACCGTGGGACGCGGATGTCAGCAAGCTTTCCGGCGGCGAAAAACGTCGTGTCGCATTGTGTCGGTTGTTGCTGTCGGAACCCGACATGTTGCTGCTGGACGAGCCCACCAACCACCTCGACGCGGAATCTGTCGCCTGGCTGGAGCGTTTTCTCGAAGAGTACCCGGGGACCGTCATTGCCGTGACCCATGACCGGTACTTTCTCGACAACGTTGCCGGCTGGATTCTTGAACTCGACCGCGGGCACGGAATTCCATGGGAGGGCAACTACTCGTCGTGGCTTGAACAAAAGGAAAATCGCCTGCAACAGGAAGAGGCGTCGGAAAAAGCACGGCAAAAGGCCATGCAGTCCGAACTTGAATGGGTTCGCTCCAACCCCAAGGGCCGGCAGGCAAAATCCAAAGCCCGACTGCGTCAGTTTGACGAGATTTCCTCGACCGCATACCAGAAGCGCAATGAGACCAATGAAATTTACATTCCACCCGGACCCCGGTTGGGCGATCTTGTGCTTGAAGTCGACAACCTGCGCAAGGGATTCGGTGACAAATTATTGATGGAATCGCTGAGTTTTACGCTACCCGCTGGCGGCATCGTCGGCATAATCGGACCAAACGGAGCCGGCAAGACCACGCTGTTCCGCATGATCATCGGCAGCGAACAGCCTGACGCCGGAACAATACGCCTCGGCGACAGCGTGCAGATTGCGAGCGTTGACCAGTCGCGTGACAGTCTCGACGACAGCAAGACGATCTGGGAGGAAATCTCCGACGGCCAGGACCTGATTACGGTGGGCAAATACGAGACTTCGTCGCGCGCCTATGTCGGGCGTTTCAATTTCCGTGGTACCGAACAGCAAAAGAAAATTGGACTGCTGTCAGGCGGCGAGCGAAATCGGGTACACCTTGCCAAAATGCTGAAAGACGGCGGTAACCTGTTATTGCTCGATGAACCCACCAATGATCTTGACGTTGAAACGCTGCGAGCTCTCGAACAGGCACTGCTCGAGTTCCCGGGATCGGCAGTCGTGATTTCGCACGATCGCTGGTTCCTGGATCGAATTGCAACGCACATCCTCGCCTTCGAAGGTGACAGTGTCGTAACCTGGTTCGCGGGCAACTACTCGGAATACGAGGAAGACCGCAGGAAGCGCCTTGGCGCGGAAGCCGATCGACCACATCGCATCAAATACAGGAGACTCGACGCCTGATGGGCTTACTTGCCGCGATTTGCCTTGTTGCCGCGTTTTTTACGTTCTTTTTCCTGTTTCGCACGCTGCACTGTCTACGTCGACGGCAGCTGCTGAAAGCAGGTGGAACCGGCATTGGCAGTTTCGTTTCGGCGACGATTGCGGGTGCTGGCGCGATGCTGTTTTTTGCGTACGTGAGCTATGGACGGCTCACTGAGGAAATACTCGTGTCGCGGATTGAATTTCGGCGAATTTCGCCCGAAGAGTATCAGGCACGCGTGATGATTGCGGATCAGGAAGACCGGTTTTTCATTCTGCGCGGCAATGAATGGCAAATGGACGCGAAAATTGTTACGTGGCAGCCACCAATGACCATTCTCGGACTGGACCCGATCTATCGACTGGACCGCTTGAGCGGGCGTTACGCGAAGATCGACCGCGAGCGACATGAGGCACGCACAGTGCATACGCTTGCAGCGGAAGGCCTGACCGATATCTGGACATTCGCCCGTCGTTTTCCGGTTCTTGCGCCTGGCGTGGACGCACACTACGGCACGGCAACTTATGTCCCCATGGCCGATGGGGCCAGGTACGAAGTTACGTTGAGCCGCGACGCCCTCATAGCAAGGCCTGCCAATGACAAAGCGCGTGAGGCGGTTGGAAACTGGAGTCCGTGAGCTGCGAATCAACGCCGGATTATGTATAACAGTCCGAGTTAATACTCAAACTGAGGATATACTGCCAAGGCGCTGTCTAAATTAATGAAATACAACAAAAGACGGTGCCGGAAGGAAGCGATGGCTATCACCATTGAGCGAGATAAAGGACTTCAGCGCCAGGGCGGCGAACAATTCGGCCTGGAGTGCCCCTATTGCAGCGTCTATTCGCACATGACGCCGGAGTCGGTACCGACGTTTGACAGCCTGCTGAAGTCGCGACCAAAACATATTGGAATCGTTTATCGATGCAATGCCTGCAATGCCCCGGTCTTCCTGCGCTTTGCCGTAAAGGAGTACCGCGAAGACGCAATCGATCTTTATCAGAATTTCATCGAACTCGAACGACCGAAAGAGCGATTTCAGTTTTCTTATCTGCCAAAGCATACCGAGATGCTGTTTCGCGAAGCACTCTCCTGTTATTCGAACAACAACTTCAATGCATTCGCATCGATGTGCCGCCGTGCCGCAAGAAGTTCATTCGGAGAACTCGGCGAGTCCGGAAAGCTGCGCGCATTCGACGAAGTGATGGCCGCACAGGAAATCGCCGAAATCGACGACGACAGTTTCGAGCCGATTAAAACGGTAATTTTCGCCCGAGGCGAGGAAGATGATTTGCCGCTGCTGAATCGGGCACAGGCCGGAATCCTTCTTGAGATCCTGAAGGATATGTTTTACCAGTGTTTTGTGCGCCGAGGAAAATTGACCCGCGCGATCAAGGTGCGACGATTTTTCGTTCAGGAATCCAGCAACGACCGGCAGTCTTCAGCCTAACCCGGGTTATCGGCCTCCGGAATCTCGATTTCTTCTGCCGGGGTAAGCGCCTCGGTATCATCCGCCGGCGACGCGCCGCTGGCATTCGCGCTCGGCGTCCAGCAAGTCCATCCCGTTTCCTTGAGTTTCTCTACGAGCTCCCTGGCTTTCGCAGCGCAATACCCCTCCTCGCTTGTCGCGCGCCACAGCACCTCGCGCTCGCCCGGGGCTTCGGTGTCCTTGAAATAGTGCACTTCGCAGGGCACCGATGCGCCGGGTTCGTGGAATATCTCGATACGCCGGGTAAGTTCGTCCAGGGCACATTGGAAACGCTCCTCGTCCTGCGCCAGCAGCATCACCGGAAATATTGTCAGCCCCAAAAAAATCAGTCGCTTCGTCATGGCACCCCTCCTGCCCTGCCTCGTTATGGTGCAATTATAGCAGCCGGGCGAGCGCCGGCGCCCGCGTCAATGTGTGCTCGAAAATCAATGCGCCAGGCACTGTTGTAATTGGTATGGCCACCTCGCGACGACACTTCCCGGAATTCTGACTTGATGGTCGTGTCCCTGGCAACCGGAGTTGACCAGCCGCTCGCCGAGGTTCTGCGTGCAAGATAAGCACAGAATTTTAGCGGCCGCCTTCAGTCCCCGTCAGCCAACGCCGGATCCTGTGTTTGTGTGTCTGTTGGAACCTGGAACCAGCAGCGTGATCGCAGCTTCATAGGGTCGGGCGACAGTATGTTCGATGATCTCGTAGCGGACAGCGAAATGGAATAACAGCGGCCACGGCAGCAGCAATTATTGCGACCGGCGCCCAGTTTTGTGGGTCGGAAACGCCAGTCAGTACCGCCAACTGGTCAGGTCCGCACCTTCCGGCGCCGTCGTCAGCAGTCTTTCAAGAATTTTCGGAACATACATCGTGTTGTAACGAAGCCTTGAGATATACATTGGATTGTCGTGATCGCCGTTCCAGCAATGCTCCTGGCGGTCACCGTAATCGACCATCCCGTTGTAATAGGGGCTGGTTGTGCCCTCCAGAAATTCTTCGAGGAGGTAGACCGCGTTGTTCAGGTAGTAGTTATCCATGTCACCGACCATAACGTGCAGCTTCCCCTCCAGCCGCGGTCCGAGTGTCGCCCAGTCTCGCTCGAGGATATGGCGCATGTCGTAATTTTCCCGCCAGTACTCCGCCACCTCATGATTGATTTCTCCGGTTTTCTTGTCCCAGATGCGCATCGGATATCCATCGTCACCCATGGGAGAGTAGATCGCTTCCCAGATATCCCACTGCCCGCCGGAGCGACCCTTGTCACCAATGACCAGCTCCATGTGATTTTCGTCTTCCATCGTCACGCTGATGTTCCCAAGGTAGTCCCGGTAAGCGGGTCGTTCGACAGTATTGAAATCGCCTTGCATGCGATAGGCGTTGT
>Ga0316195_10000014_pt1 | contig 43066 bp, 32 predicted proteins | sample Phised1_MG_FD_204937 | JGI IMG/M metagenome (GOLD analysis project Ga0316195, IMG submission 204937) | Coastal sediment microbial communities from Maine, United States - Phippsburg sediment 1 | ecosystem: Environmental > Aquatic > Marine > Coastal > Sediment | place: USA: Maine | collected...
CGTGTCGAGCTGCTGCGCGGACCCCAGGGGACCTTGTTTGGCAAGAACGTCATCGGCGGTCTGGTCAACATCGTCTCGACCAAGCCTCAGGACACTTTCGATTCCAGCGTCACCGTTCGCGCGGCTGAAGATGGTGAGCTCGGGATTCGTGGCATGGTTAACATTCCATTTACCGACAACTTCTATGGCCGGTTTAGCGCGTCGCGTGAAGAATTCGACGGTTATTATCGGAACCGTTACCTGGGCATCGATTCCGGTGGCACCGAAAACACCTCGGGCCGAGCTGCATTCCGCTACGAGCCAAACGAGGACTGGACCTTCGACGCTTCCGCCGCTATCACTCGCAAACGTGATGACAACGCCGGCGGCCAATGTCTCGGTGATCCCAATGGCGACGCGCCATTGTGGGGCGGCGGCGCGGGCAACCTCGAACGTCGACTTTACACAGGCGCACAGGCAGATTTCCTGGACATTTGTGCAGAGGATGTTGCTGCCGGTGATTTCGTCAACTCGTCCGGTAAATACACGTTCTCTGACGTTGACGAAGAAATCTATCAACTCGGTGTCACCTGGGACGCCAGTGACAAGATGAGCTTTCAGGGAAGAGCCTCTGCGCGCAGCATGGAATATCGCTACGTCGGTGATCGTGACTACACGTTCTGGCCCGTGGACGACCTCGGTACATGGGGTCCCAAGGGACAGCACAACGAAACCTACGGTTTCGAGTTAATCATGGAATACGCGTCCAGCGATCGCCTGAACTGGACCTTTGGTGTGAACTACTTTGACGAGACAGCGAAGAACGGTGACGATCTTTGTTACCCGCTGTACCAGGCAAGTGGCGCACTCAACGACGACCCGACAATTCCGCCAAGCAATGATCCGAACGACCCGGGTTTTGGCGCCGTCGAGGTAACCTGCCCGAACGTTGGTCTGCATTTCGACCTGGTGCCGGACAACCAGAATGGCATCCAAACGGTCGGATCCTGGCCGGACGGCATCAAGCTGAATAACGGCGGACCCGGACCCTTCCTGAGCGAGGTCAGTGTCTGGAACAAGTCCACCGGCATTTTCGGCCACGTGACCTATGACATCACCGACAACTGGACGGTGGATCTCGGTGGACGCTGGACGTCAGACGATCGAGAGTTCCACAACATCGAGTTTGCTACCCAGGGTTGCGATGTGGGCATCGATCCGACCCGCTTGTGTGACTACACTGCAGTAGTGAGTGCGTTCCAGCTTTCGGATACCGGCTTCTCCAATACGGCAGCGGACACGTTCACCAAATTTACGCCATCGGTGAGCTTGACTCGCAACCTGGAAGGCGGCGATATGCTCACCAGCGGCATGGTCTACTTCCTGGTCTCCGAAGGCTTCCTGACCGGCGGTTTCAACACCGAGCTTAATTCGAACCTGCCCGGCACGGCACCGCTGCTGACCTACGATCCGGAGGATGTCTGGAATTACGAGATTGGCTTCAAGGGTCAGTTCATGAACGGCAAGATGCAGTTCATGGCGGACATCTTCTACATGGATTATTCGGACCAGCAGAAATCGCTTGCGATTGCCAATCCTGATGGTATCTACGGTTCGGAAGATCCGATCGAGATTACGCAGAACATCGCGTCTTCGAAAATCTACGGCCTGGAGGCAGAGTTTCGCGCCTCTTTGTGGGAAGGCGGTTACCTCTCCGCAGATCTGGGTTACCTGAAGAACGAATACGATTCCTACGTGTTCGCCGATCCGGAAAACCCGGGCGGATTCATCGACAATTCGGACCTGCTGCCAACGGACTTTACGCCGGAATGGACCTTCAACCTTGGGGTTGAGCACGAGTTTCGGATGTCTGGTGGCGCTTCGCTGACGCCGCGCCTGAATATGCACTATGAGTCTGGCATCGAATGGGGTGCTAATGCCGGCAGCGGCTGGCGCAAATCTGACCCGAAATCGACCTGCTACCAGGGTTCGTACGCCAAGTTTGACGGTCGCCTGACCTACACACCGTCGAAAGGCGACTGGCAGGTGTCGGCTATCGGTGGCAACCTGACCGACGAGCGCATCATTGATTACTGCTACAGCACCCGCAGCGTGTGGAACTGGCGTCTCGAGCGACCGCGTTGGTTCGGTATCGAGTTCACCGGCCACTTTGGCAGAAACTAAGAAACGACGGCATATATTGCTGTCAACTGAACGGCACCTCCTCGGAGGTGCCGTTTTTTTTTGCAGCTTTGTTATTGACGTGGGGCGGGGCGGCCAGGTAGAGCGTTCGATCAGCTGTCGATCAAGCGCATGACCTCTGCAGCGGCTTTGCCCACTTCGGCGCGCGCGATTTCTTCCGCCGCCTGGCCATCTTTTCTTCTGATGGCAGCAACCAGCAGACGCAGATTCTCTACGCTTTCGCTGAATCGGCTGGCGGCACGCCGCGGATGCGTAAGACCGACCGCGCGCCACTGGGAAACGCGTGCATGGATGGCGGCCAGCATTGTGCCCAGCGTTTCGCTCGCGCTGCCGGTGTATAAAAGGTCATAGAACTTCGTTTTCGCGTCAACTGCCTGCTGGCCATTTTCGGATTGGCTGGCCGCAATGACGGCTGCCAGCGCCTGCTCCAGCTCGCGCACCCGTTCAGGTCCCGCATTTTCTGCAAACAGGCGTGCGGCGAGTCCTTCCAGAACGGCTCGAATCCGATACAGGTCCTTAGCCTCGTCGAGACTCAGCTGCCGCACGACCGGCCCCTTATTGGGGATTATTTCAATAAGGCCTTCGGCCTCAATCTGCCGCAATGCTTCGCGTATGACCGTGCGTGACACGCCCAGCATCTCGATCAGAGAGCGCTCGGTAAGCCGCTGCCCGGGTGCCAACTGGCCCGCTACGATGGCCTGGCGCAATGCCTCAAGGACTTGTTGCCGCAGCGGGGCGGCCTTCCTTTCGATATTGAGAATTTGACCGCGCTCAGGGCTGCTCATGCACTGGATTGTATTACGGTAATACCGTATAATCAAACGCAACAGTTCCGCTAACAACCGTTAACCAACAAGAGGTCCTTAGTAATGAGTGCAAAGCCAGTCAAAGTCGGCATCGTCGGTCTTGGTCGTTGGGCCAAAGTACTGACCAGCGCCGCGAAAAAATCGGCAAAGTTCGAGATCGCAGCTGGCTATAGTCGCTCCGCGGAAAAGCGCCGGGCCTATCAGGACGAGTTCGGCATTGCCTGCGTAGACTCGCTGGAAACGCTGCTGGCCGACCCCGAGATCAAAGGCGTCATTCTCACGGTGCCAAATGAGCAGCACCTGCCGGTCGCTGCACAGGTTGCGAAAGCCGGAAAGCATATCTACACCGAGAAACCAATTGCGAATACCCTCGAAAACGGGTTGCAGATCGAAGCGCTGCAGAATCAGTACGGCGTCCAGGTCATGGTTGGTCATAGCGCTCGCTTGTTGAAGGGCACGCGCCTCATCAAGCAGGCGATCGACAGTGGCGAACTTGGCCGCGTCGCATTGATTGAAGCGAATTTTTCCAACGAGAGGGCGCTCGAGCTTACGCCGGACACCTGGCGCTGGTACAAAGACAAAGCACCGGGCGGGCCGCTGTCGCAGCTGGCAACCCACCAGTTTGACGCCGTCCATTACCTGGGTGGCGAGATCGCCGAGGTGTCTTCCATGGCATCGAAGCTGTCGCCGGTCGGCGCGGAAGTTGACGACCAGTCGCTGACGCTGATGAAGTTCAAGAACGGAACGGTAGCTTACATCGGCTCAAGCTGGACCTCACCCGGCATCTATTCCATTCGTGTCTTCGGCCAGAAAGGGTTGATGCATTACGAGCTCGATTTCAGTACCTGGGATACGCCGGATCAGTTACACGAAACGTCCGAGCTGTATATTCAGCGTGGCAAGGATGGCTTCAGCAAGCGCGAAGTGCTGACAATCCCTCCTGGCGACATGTTCCAGGACGAACTCGAAATGTTTGCAGAAGTCTGCGCCAACGGTAAGCCCTGTGAGTTGAGCGCCAATAATGGCAACGTTGCAGTAGCGGTCGTATACGCCGCGCTGCGCTCGATCGAAGGCAATGGTGTTTGCGTCAAACTGGACGACATTTTCGCCGAAGCCAACGCTAACATCGCTGCCGCTCAATGAAGCACGACGTTATAACGCGTTCGAACTTACCGGCCGAAAAGCGGTCGCGCTAAAGACGCAATAAAACTTTCCGACAGCCGAAGAGAAACAATCAAGGTACTAGCCAAATGACGACATTATCCAGCCGCTATTTCATCGATCTCACACAGCCCGAGATCGCGGAACAACTTAAAGACAACCCGCTGGTTATATTGCCAGCCGGCAGCGTCGAGCAGCATGGCCCGCATCTGCCCACCGGTACCGATATCTACGCGGCAAACGTCATCAGCCACGCGGTCGCGGAGCGCATGAACGGCCTGGTGCTTCCCGGCGGCCCGCTTGGTGTAACGCCAATGCATATGCCGTTCGAAGGCACGATTACCCTGTCGCCCGAGACCTACATGAACGTCGTCAAGGAAACCTGCGTGTCGACCGCGCGACATGGAGCCCAGTACCTGTTGATCCTCAACTGGCACGAAGGCAACAGTGCGTCGCTGTCGATCGCCGCCGAAGATCTGCATCGCAAGCACGGCATGACGGTCCTGACCGTGCAGGCGTGCTACGTTGCCGCAGAACTGTGGGGCCATGATTGCGGGGGTCTGACGCATGGCGGCGAAATTGAGGCGCTCGCGGTGCTCGCGCATCAGCCGGATCTTGTGCATCTTGATCGCATTGACTATTCATCCGATCAAAAACACGGCCTGCAAATGGATAAGCTGCGTCGAACGCGAAGCTATCAGCCGGTGCTGACCGATATCCGTTCAATTGCTCCGACTGGCTGGTACGGCAAACCCGAAAATGCGACCGTCGAAAAAGGTCTGCGCATGTTGGCCGATATTGCTGACGCTATTACGAAAGAGGCCACCAGGACATTTAAATACCTGGACGAGGTGCAGCAAGGAGTCGGCGAGGTTACAACACTCAGGGAAGCCAGCTGATGATCAAAGCTGCCGGGCTCGGGGGCTGTCATCTACGCGTTTATCCGGCTGTTCGGCATTCATTGTACGGAGACCTGTCATGGTGCGCGTAATTCACCCGGATGATGCGCGGGATCTGAAATTGCCGGGAAGAACGTCGCTCGAAATAGTATCTGCTGCTGCGGGGTCAGGCTCGATGACATTGCGGTTGGTCGAGATACCCGTAGCGAAACCGGGCGAACCACCGCGTCAAATGCACCGTCATGGTGGCTTTGAAGAATGCATGTACGTGCTCGGCGGAGCAGGGGCAACCGAGACGGAGCAGGGCCTGTCGCCAGTGAAGGCGGGTGATACTATCCTTGTACCGCCGGGCGAATTGCATGTCACACACAATACGGGTGACGAGCCATTGCGCATGCTGTGCTTTTTCCCTACCGCCAACTGCAGCGAGCAGAAATGAGCTGGACGCCCGACGGCCCCCGAAAAATAGCAGCGCGTCAATGGTATACGAGGTCCATGGCTGCGCTGCACCGATACCTTCCCTTATCCTGTGCCTGGAATTGAAATAATGACCTGCGATGTTGTCTGCCTTCGTCCAGAAGACGATTTCCTTAAACTTGGCGTGACGCCGCCAGAAGGCCTGTCGGTGCGTTACCTGGCACCAGACAGCGACGAATTACCGGAATGCCTTGCGCGCGCGCGCGCGCTTCTCATTCCCGCTGTGGGGCCGAAACTGCCAGCGGAGTTATTTACGGATAGTTCAATAAAGCTGGTGCAGGTGACCGGGGCCGGCGTCGACCGCGTAGATGCGGACGCTATGAAGGCGCTGGGCATAGCCGTTGCAAATGTGCCCGGCGGATCGAGCGCCGCGATCGCTGAATATGCCGTTTCGAGTGCGCTGCTGCTGTTGCGGCGGACATTCTGGGCTGATCGTGAACTGCGCAACGGCAATTACGCCGCTGCACGCAGCCAAATGCTTGCCGAAAGTCTCCCTGGGCTTGAAGGTCTGACGGTCGGTGTCGTTGGGCTGGGTGTAATCGGTATGACAGTGGCACAGTTGTTTCACGGCATGGGCTGCAAGATCGCCTATCATGATCCGGCGCCGCGCGATGCCGAAGCGGTGCGTAAACTGGACGCCATTGGACTATCGCTGAACGAGTTGCTTGCGACGGCGGATATCGTAACGTTGCACGTGCCTCTCCTGCCATCGACCGAATCCATGATTGGTGAGCGCGAGCTTGCCCAGATGAAAGCCGGCGCGATTCTCATTAATGCAGCCCGAGGCGGCATTGTTGACGAGGGAGCACTAGTGAGCTTTCTGGCCAACGGCCATCTTGGCGGCGCGGCGGTGGACGTATTTTCGAGCGAGCCACCAACGCCCGATAACCCGTTGCTCAAGTCAGCGGATGAAGTCGGCCGGCGTCTTTTGCTGACACCGCATATCGCCGGCGTCACTCGCCAATCCTGGGCGAATTTGTTCCGCTCCGCCTGGCGGAATGTGGAGCGCCATTTGCTGCACGACGAGCCGCCGGAAAATCGCGTGATCTAGCATGAACTCTGCGGCAGAAGTATTAGAATCCAACACCTAGCGCCTGGAACCAAAACATGAGTACGAAATCGATGCTACGCAGCCTGATCGCAGCCGTGATAATCGTGACAACGTTACTGGCCGCATGTGGCGACACCGCAAAAGAAGAACAGGAGTTCTACGCCGGCAAGACGATTTTCGTTTACGTCGGACGACCGCCTGGAAGTGGCGCTGACCTGGCCGTGCGTTCGTTTGTGCGCTATTGGCAGGAGCATATTCCGGGGAAACCGGTCATGGTGGTCAAAAACGTGCCGGGAGGCGGCGGTTCGAGAGTCTGGAATCTGGCCTGGGACAAAAACAGTCCTGATGACCTCGAAATCTTTTTCTCCCCCGTGTCGGGTACCGCCGTCATAGTGCGGGAGGAGGGGCTGCGCGCCGACCTTTCACAGTTGCCTCTTATTGGCGCGCTCAGCAGTCCCAATATGACCTATGCCCGCACCGACCGTCTGCCAAAGGCTGAAGATCTGCCCGCGGTGAAGGGATTGAAGTTCGGTGGCCAGGGTCCTGCCCATCGTTTCAGTGTCCTTGGGCGGCTGACGCTCGATATTCTGGGTGTCGATTACGTCAGCGTGACCGGCTTTTCAGGTGCGAGTGACGTGTTCAACGCGCTGCGTCGCAAAGAGATTGACATCCAGACGGCACCACTGAATTTTTATCGATTTACGGTCGAGCCAAGCGTGGTCAAGGATGGTGAGGTAATACCCCTGTGGTACAACCCGATCCTTGACGCCGAAGGCGAATTCATTCCCCTGGATGCGGCGGGCAGCATCCCGAGCTTCATCGACTACTACGCATCGGTGAAAGGTGAAGCGCCGGCTGGCGAGCTTTTTGAAATGTACAAATGGCTGCTGCCCAATATCAACGGGCTGGTCTATGCTGCATTCCTGCCCCGCGGCTCCTCGAGTGAGGCCGAGCAGATCTTGATGGACAGTTTCGCTCGAGTTACCGAAGACGAGGCGTACCGCGCCGAAGAAAACAGAATGTTCGGCTTTAACCAGCAGGTCGTAAGTGCCAAGCAGGGCCAGAGGATTCTTGCTGACATGGCCAATGCCCCTGAAAACATTCGCTCACTCCTGAATCAATACATCCAGCAAGCCCGCTAAACAGAAAAGGGCGTGACGTCATTAACAGACCTGAGTACCTGCAAGCATTCGAATTCGCCACCTATGACTGGCGTTTGGCCGCGATGGTGGGCATGAAATGATCGATGGCATGCTGGCTGGCCTGAGCCTGGTCCTGGCGTGGCCAACGTTTGGCTACCTGATGCTCGGCGTGTTCATTGGCATGTGGGTCGGTGCGGTGCCGGGCCTTGGCGGTGTGGTCGGCCTCGTGCTGCTGCTGCCGTTTACCTTCAGCATGGATCCTGTGCCCGCGTTCGCGTTGTTAATGGGCCTGTATGCCGTGACGTCCACGAGCGATACGATATCGGCCATCCTGCTGGGGATCCCAGGCAGCGTAGCCTCGCAGGCAACCATTCTGGATGGCTACCCGCTGGCCAAGAAAGGACAGGCCGGGCGCGCGTTTGGCGCCGCCTATACGGTATCGGCTATCGGCGGTGTCTTTGGTGCCCTCGTGATGGCCGTGTCGCTCCCGTTTATTCTGCCGATCATATTTGCGTTCGGCATTCCCGAGTTTCTGCTGCTCGGGTTGCTCGGTTTAACAATGGTTGGCGTATTGTCGGGGGACGCTGTGGCCAAAGGCCTGACCGTCGCCTTGTTTGGTTTGTTGCTGACGACCGTCGGCTACGCCGAAGCGACCGGCGTGCCTCGCTTCACCCTGCAAACGGAATACCTGCTGGACGGAATTCCCATTATTCCGATCGCGCTGGGCTTGTTCGGCATACCCGAACTTCTCGAAATGGCAGTCAAGAACACATCGATTTCGCGCGTTGAAATTTCGGACGACAATCGTGGCGGATTGCTGCGCGGAATCAAGGATGTATTTCACCATCGCTGGCTGGCGCTGCGTTCGTCATTGATCGGTTGTTATGTTGGCGTGCTTCCAGGGCTTGGCGGAGCCATCGTCGACTGGATCGCGTACGGGCATGCGATGCAGAGCGCCAAAGACAAATCGAAATTTGGCAAGGGCGATATTCGGGGTGTCATCGCGCCGGAGGCTGCCAATAATGCCTCCAGAGCCGGCGCGCTGATTCCCACGATCGCATTTGGTATCCCCGGAAGTCTCGGTGCCGCTATCCTGCTCAGCGCCCTGGTCGTGAAGGGCCTGCAGCCTGGGCCTGACATGCTTACCGTCAATCTCGGTCTGACTTTCAGCATGATCTGGGATATAGCCATCGCCAACATTTTGGCTGCCGGGCTCCTCATGTTGCTGAGCCGACAGATCGCAAAGATCGCATTCTTGCCGGCACATTACGTTGTTCCCGGCGTTATGGTCGTACTGCTGATGGGCGCGTGGGTCGCAACCGGGGGCATGGGCGACTGGTGGGTTTGTTTCGCCATGGGCGTTCTTGGCTATGCCATGAAACAGGGCGGCTGGCCGCGGCCGCCGTTGATCCTGGCGCTCGTTCTTGGAACGCTGATCGAGAATAATTTTCAACTTACGATGCAGCTTTACGACGGATTCAGCTGGATGTACCAGAGACCGATTGTGGTATGCATTGAAATTGCAATCGCGGCGACCATATTTTTCGCCGCGCGCGGCATGACCCGGCCAAAATCCGTACGGGCAAAAAAAGCGGATGTCGAGACTGACCCTTCGCAGACGCTGATGTCTTCGTTCCTTTCCGTGTTGCTGTTGTTGGTGTTTGTCTGGGCCTACGCGGTCGCAACGAGGTACGAAAATGCCGCGACGGGCGAGTTTCCGATGGCGGTGCTGTTGGTGGCGATACCATTGACGTTGCTGGTCCTTATTAAGGATTTGCGTGCGTGCGGCGCTGGCGTTGCGGCTTCGGGCGGCGTAGCGCCGGCCACCAAGGCTGCGAGCCAGCGTTGGGCGCTGTCAGCAAGCGGCGCATTTTTTGCTTACCTGCTGGCATTGTTGTTAACGACCTATTTTGTCGGTCAGCTGGTTGCATTGCCGTTATTTGTCGCGGCCTACGCTCGCCGCTGGGGAAACTTCAGCTGGACAGTAAGCCTTATATACGCGGCAGGCAGCCTGCTGGTTACCTGGGGTTTGTATGCCAAGATCATGAACCTGAATTTTTACCCATCGCTGCTGTTTGGTTGACCGCCGCCGGATCGGAACTGCGAGATCGGGCGGCCTGGCGGATGTGACCCGCTGCAAAACCGGGCGGCAATGCAAACGTTTGCGTTATTTCGCTTTCAAGGCATACTGTAGGCGTGCCGGTGCCCTATGCACCGAACTGTAATTAACGCGCAATCCAAGGAGTAATACTTGTGAGCAATAAACGAGCATTTTCAGTCATTGTTGCGGCGCTATTTGCGATCGTTGGCTGCCAGGCGGAAACGCCCAACGCGGCTGCGCCGGCTGCGCCGGCTGCCACCGCGCCCGCGCCTGCTGCCGCTGCGGCGACCGTGGACCCGGCCCGGGTCGTCATAACAGAACCTGTCAAGGGCTCCGAGATACCGGTCCAGCTTGCCTACGTCGAAACGGTAGACGGTTTGTACACACCGATTGGCATCCGCAAGCCCGCCGGCGATGGCCCTTTCCCGATTGTCGTGTTTGCCTCCGGCAATGGTGGCGGCGGCATGCAGTGGGTACGGGAAGCGACCCAAAATCAAAGCTGGACCCAGGAGCAGTTTCTGGCGGCCGGGTACGCGGTCGCCTGGATGCGTTATCGCGCCGAAGTCGAACTGGCTTACGCCAAGTACGGAAAGCTGGTGCAGGATATTCGGCAGGGTCGGCAATTGTTAAACAGGGGTCCGTTGGAATACGAAGACGTCATATCGATCATCGAATACGTAAAGACGCTGCCCTACATTGACGCCGATCGTGTTGGCTATATGGGTATGAGTCACGGCGGTGAGATGGCGTTCAAGATCACCTCGGAATACGGCGGCCTCGCGGCAGCTATCGCGAGCGAGCCGGCGAATCACGAGTTCCTCGCGCTCACGCCGGACGACACGGCGCACGTGAATCCTGATAGCGGTCTGATGGATATCGAGAGTATGTTGATGCGGGAAACGGAAAAGGTTCGTGGCCGTATCGATCTCGATGTCGCCTTGGAGCGTATCAGTACAATCAATACTCCGATCTTTGTTCACGGACGTAACAGCGACGAGCTGCAGGGTATTTTCAGAGTCGGCTACGATCTGTTGCAGGAGTCCGGCAAGGAGTCCGAGTGGAAAAGCTATGAACACAATGTGCATGGTTTTGTTTACGTGAAGCGCAACGACAGCGGTGTCTATGATCCGGATCCGGTTCAGGTAGAGGCGGTCAAGGACAGCATTGCGTATTTCGATCGTTACATGAAACGCTGATACGGGCGCGGACATGAGCAGCCGCTGGATTTTTTTGCCGCCGGTCTGGCGTCCTGAAAAATCAGCCTGGTGAAAAGCGAAGGATTGACAAGCGGAGCAGCGACCGGCTCCGTATATCGGCGATTAATGCTGCCGATATACGTGCCGACGCTGCTCAGCTCCGTCAGCTTGCAGTCACTTTTGGTGCTACTGCCGCTGTACGTTCTCGACGAAGGCGCCGGCGCGCCGTTTGCCGCATTTCTTATCGGCCTGCGCGGCGTCGGCATGTTGTTACTGGATGTTCCTGTCGGCATCCTCCTTACGCGGCTCGGCGACAAGCCGGTTCTTCTGGGGGGACTCTTCGCGATGGCCGCCAGCACAGCATTGCTGGCGATGTCGAACAGTTCCTGGGTAATGGCCATTGCAGCGGTGTTATCCGGTATGGGCTTCACTGCCTGGATGATCGGCCGGCAGTCCTACATTACCGACTCCTGCGACATCGCCGAGCGTGGCCGCGCGATTGGCATCATGGCAGGAACCATGCGTATTGGTGGTCTTATCGGTCCGGCCGTCGGCGCTTTAGTGGCCAAAGTATTCGGTTTCAGTGTGGCCTTTATTTGCCTGAGCGTGAGCGTGGTCGGGGCGGCGATGATGGTCATGACTTTCACGCGAAATGTACGCCCGGAAAGAAAACCCGGTCATACGCATTGGTCTGTCATCCGGGACATCGTCAGTAGTCACACTCGTATCCTGGTTACCGGCGGCGTTGCGTCTATTGGCCTGCAGCTGATGCGCTCCGGGCGCGTGATTCTTATTCCGCTGGTCGGGCACTTTCTGGGCTTGAGCATCACCAGCATTGGCTTGATCATGTCCTTCGCCGCGGCGATGGACGCGGCGCTGTTCTACCCGGTCGGGATTATCATGGATCGATACGGCCGCAAATGGATGAGCGTTCCATGCCTGTTGCTATCGGCAGTGTCACTTGCATTGTTGCCGCTCGTTGAGGGCTATAAATCACTGCTTGCCGTTGCTTTGCTGGCGGGATTCGCCAATGGACTGGGAACGGGCTCGCTGCTGACGCTCGGGTCGGACCTGGCGCCGAAATCCGGTCGCGGAGAGTTTCTTGGAATATGGCGGCTTATCGGAGATCTCGGTCATGCCGGAGGTCCGCTGATGATTGGCGTACTTATCGAGTTCGCGACCCTGGGGGCGGCAGCCGCAGCGACGGCCGGGATTGGATTGATTGGCGCGGGCTTCATGTTCTGGCTGGTTGACGAAACGCTTCGCCGCGAGCAAAAGCCCGGTTAATCCGTTGAATTTCCGGAATTCCTTTCAGCCATCGGGCAGCGCGCTCATGCCTCTCCGCGTTCCTCGATAATCCGGCGCAATTCCTTTTGTCGAGTACGGTCGATTGGATACCTCCACATCAACAGCAAGACAAAAAGATACGCTGCGATCGGCGTAAATACGATCAGGTAACGCACGTTATCGATCGTTTCCTGAGAATTTTGCCCGCCGGCATCAGCATCGAATCCAAACCAGGAAAGTCCCACGTAGATGCCGCTGGCCATAAGTCCGGCGGCCAGCTTGCTGCTGAGCTGCAACAGCGAGTAGTAGAGGCCCATGCGCTCGGTGCCGCTTTCCGCCTGGTCGTGATCGCAGACATCCGCCATCATCGTGCGTGGCAACAGTTCGTGCGCAGAAGTAATTGCGCCGACAAACAAAAAGGCAAATCCGGTCAGCCACAGGTGTCCCGGCGGCAGGAAGAACAGCAGAGCCGGCACGAACATGCCGTAGAGTACCGCGAGTTGCATGGTCACATGCTTGCTGAATCGTTGCGCCAGCTTGACCCATACCGGAATAAATACCATACCGCCTATCATGAGGAAGAACAGCGCGAAGCCTGTCCGATCTCCGAGCATTAACGTGTAGGTAACAAAGAAAACAAACAGCGACTGGACTACTGCATAGGCAGCGGTGATAGCCGCGTTTGCCGCCAGCAATCGCAGCAATGCCCAGTTGCCGGCCACGATAGCCAACGCACGGACAAAACCGATGCGTTTTGGCGGCGGCGTTACTGGTTCCGGCAAACTGCGCAGGCACACGAACACCGCCAACGGCAACAGGATTATCAGCATCCAGCCGACTGCCGCGACCTTTTCCGCGTGGGTCGGCGTGCCAAACTGCTCCATCAAGGCCGGAATGAGGGCAACCGTTATCATGCCAATCATCGCAGCCACTTGCAGCCAACCCGTAATATCGGTTCGCTGGTCGTAGTCGGGCGAGAGTTCCAGTGCCCACGCGGTATGGCTCACGGTAGTGAATGTCCAGCCTACGTAGACGACGACCAGCCAGCCGAACAGATAGCTGGAACCAACGTGGCCACTTGGAATGAACAGCATATAGATTGCGACCATGAGAATGATCGTGCCAACGACCAGCCAGGGCCGCCGGCGTCCCCAGCGTGTGGGGTACCTGTCGGACAGGATGCCGAATACCGGGTCAGTCACTACATCGAACATCTTGGTCGTGAAAAATATGCCCGCTATGGCCTGGGCATCCAGTCCCATGGTTATTGCGTAAAGCGGCATTAGGAGGATGTATTTTGACTGCAGAAAACCAGCCAGGGGCATGGCGGGAAAGGCAAACCCGGCCATCGAAAGTTTACTCGTCCTGAATAGCGTCATTTGATTTCCTGGGGCTGCTTCGCCAATCTCGAAAATGGATCTACTTGTCGGTCAATGTATACGCCACGATCGCATCACCTTCTTCGGTGAGCGCGCGGCGATTTCCACCGGCGGCCATGACGATGAATTGCTTGCCATCCGCCATGTAGGTCATCGGTACTGCCATACCGGCGTACGGCAGTTCGTCCTGCCACAACTCCTCCCCCGTATTGATATCGAGGATGCGCAACTTCTTGTCCATGGAAGCGGCCATGATAACGATTCCCCCGGCGGTCGTGATCGGGCCACCGATAATGACCGAACCCCAGGACGCCGGAAATGTCATGCCATAACGGCGGGTCTTGCCAAACGGTCTTTGCCAACGGATCTTGCCGCTATCCATATCGATGGCAGTCAGTGTGCCCCACGGTGGTGGCGTGCACGGCACGCCACTTGGTGCCTGGAAATTTTCAGTGCGGGTTGAATATCGCGTGCCCGGCATCGGATCGCCTTCACCGTCTCTGTAGCTGCTCCCGGGAACCTCGGCGCTGTCTGCTGCCGGCATAGGCGTAATGGCGCCGTCCGGGTTTGGCACCAGCCAGTGTTGCGTACCCACCGTCATCGATTTGATGACCAGCAGGTTCGAATTTGGATCGAACGCAGCGCCGCCCCAATTACCGCCGCCGCTAAAGCCGGGGAAATGCAGTGTTCCGCCTGTGCTTGGCGGTGTGAACATGCCGTCGTAACGCAGCTCATCAAAACGCTTCTGGCACCAGGAGCGTCCCAGGAAAGTCATCCCGAACAGGTCGTCGCGAGAAAGCGTCGTGCGCGTAAACGGTTCCGGCAGTATCGGGAAGGGCTGCGTCGGTGAGGTCTGTTCTCCGGGAACATCAGATTCGGGAACGGGACGTTCCTCAATCGGAAATACCGGCTCTCCGCTGTCGCGGTCGAATACGAAGACGAAGCCTGCCTTGGTTTGCTGAATCGCAACGTCACGAACCTTCCCGTCCTTGCGAATGCTCACGAGGAGCGGATGACCCGGAAGGTCGTAGTCGTAAAGATCGTGGTGCACGATCTGGTAATGCCAGACCGGCACGCCGGTCTTGGCTGAAAGGGCGACCGTTGCCGTGGAGTAGGGAATAGCAAACTTGCGCGTGCCGCCATAGAAGTCAGATGACGGGCTGGTGGTTGGCAGAAACACCAGGCCACGTTCGAGGTCCGCACTTAGTGAAGACCAGACGTTGGCAGCGCCCGTTTCATGCACATGCTCAGGCGGAATAGGATTGAATTCCCAACGCAGTTCGCCGCTGCGCGCGTCGAAGGCGCGGACAAAACCGTCGCTGGCATCGACAGGGCTGTCTTCGACGCCGACCGCAGCGACTACCAGGTCGTCAATCACGATGGGTCCCGAGGTCGTATGGCGTGGACCCTCGCCGTTACCTGCAAAATCCCAATGACTGGCGTAACCGGGGTGTCCGGCTGCCGCACCGAAATCCTTGCAGGATTTGCCGGTGTCCGCGTCGATAGCGTAGACATTGCCGTTGATATCGCCTTTGTATACACGCCGTTCGCATGGGGTTCCCGGCCGTGGTTCCGCGGCCTCCCAATAAGCGACACTGCGGCAGCGGACCACCTGGCGTGGCTGTTCGATGAGTCCCTCGCCACCTTCGTCAGCGTGTGGGTCGAATCGCCAGCGCTCGGCACCGGTCAGCGGGTCCAGCGCGATCACACGATTCATCGGCGTACAGTAATAGAGCATATTGTTGGCGTGAATCGGCGTTGCCTGTAACCATGCCTTGTCGCCGGATCGGTGCGTCCACGCGACTTTGAGCCGGTCTACATTCGAAGCATTAATCTGGCTGAGCGCCGAGTATTGCCCGCCGCCAGCGTCACCCCCGGCGTATCGCCATTCGACGTTGTCCTGAGCCGCCGCTGTGGCGACAAAACCTGTAGCGAAAATGAAAGGCACTACGTAACGGATTACTGTCATGGCAATCAATCCTTCGGTCTATCGGCTGGTTGATAATATAGGTACGCGATGTCAGGTGTGACCTTCGTTAAGGCCCGGCATCGACCACTCACTAACTTTCATCGGGCCCAGGGCCGGCTCTCCCAGCTCCGGAGTCGAGATCAGGTACAGGCCGGTATCCGAACCTACCCATATCAGTTTTCTGTCCCACTCAACGAACACGGTGTCCACCGTCCGGTTATAGCTATTCCACTCATTGAGCTCGCCGCCTTGCGGCGGTATGAAGTGCGCGGAGATTCTGGGCCGGGTGGGGTCGCTCAGGTCAAAGCACTGGGCGCCCGCGATGAAGTACGCATAACAGGTGAAGTTCGGATGCGGTTTGCCCGGCGCCGTCTGATTCTGCGGCATCCGTAATCCAAAGCGCCCGCGTTTCTGGCAGAAATCTTCGTAAGGCGCCTCCGCTGGCGGGTGCGGGACGGGGAGCTTGCCGATTTCAGTCGGATTGGTCGGATCGCGAACGTCCAGCACATAGGCATCGTGCCAGGGTTGGTTGCAGTCCGGATTGAGCGTTTCAGGATTGGCGATCACGAATCCACGCTCCAGCCGATTGACATCCGTCGCATACATCTGAATACCACCGGGAAGATAGGGAGGCACAAACTTGCCAACCAGTTTTGGTGCGGCGGGGTTGGAAACGTCGTGGATGAAAAAGCCGAAGGAGCCCCAGGTGCTGTAGGCGTATCGGCCACCATCTTCGACTTTCTTTGGCACGAAAAATCCGCCGTTCTTGCAGGTAAAAGACAGTCGATCGCCATAGTCGCGCCACTTGCGATAGGCGGCCTCCTCCCCGAGCCGTTGTCCAGGTACCCACCAGTTTGAAACGAACCTGGGGTTGGCCGGATCGGCCAGGTCGATGGTTTGTACGCCGTTGGTGTAATACCGAATCGGCGACTCCATATGGACAAAGCTGTTGTCAAAGGCGGCGTCCAGGTAGGCATATCTGCCGCCGCTGTAAAAACTATGTGCCGCGCCAGAGCCGGTCTGTATTTCTCGCTCTGGATCGAGCTGGTCGCAACTCCACTTCGACAGCAACTTGATGTCGGTTGGGTCGCTTGCATCGTATATACGCACGCCACGCAATCCTGGCAGGTTGATGTCCTTATCGATCAGCGCCGGGTCATCGTATTTGCCATTGAACGCACCCGGATGGCTCGAGGTTGAAGGCACATCTGCGCTTGTAATCAAGATCCATTTGCCCAGCGATTTGTTAAATGCCAGTTGAATATCGCCGTCACCAACATAGGCATTTTCGTTAATGACTTTGGGGGATAGAGGATTGGTGATTTCGATTACTGTTGCTTGTTGAAACAGGAAGCGGCGTTCGCCAATGGCCATCATCTCAATTTCGTTGTTACGCTCTTCGCCTGCGAAAAGCTGGCCATGAACTTCCATGTTGTGCACATAGGTGTTGCGGTCAAGGTAGTCGAGACTGTCCTCACGGGGATGAGGATGTTGGTTGGCAAAAAGAAATTCCGGCAGTCCGGTACCGGCCAGTGCGCAGCCGCTGGCAGCGCCCATCCTGATAAAATCTCGGCGGGGCAGTGTGTCTCGTTTCCTGCTCATGGATGTCTCCGCTTGTCCGTATCGGCTACCTGGCGCGCCGGATCTGACGGGCCGACCGCAGGAGGCCGGGCCTTGTCAGGCCCTGCCAGAGATCACCTTACCGCTTATCGCCAGCCGCTTGCAATCGTGTGCATTAAAATGGCAGCATAGCTCATGAAAGGCGCCACCGGGGAGGCAGCGCGAAGATGACATCGCAGTTGGCGTGCCGGATCCATCTTGTCATTGGTGCCTGTTGTCTTGCGCTATTCAGTGCTTGCGGCGAACGCCAATCCGGGCTCGACAAGGATGCGGATGTAATTATTGTTGGCGCTGGACTCGCCGGCCTGTCAGCGGCCATAGAAGCCGCGAACGGTGGCGCTGAAGTGCTCGTCGTCGATATGAATTCGGTATTCGGCGGCCACGGTATACAGTCCGGCGGCGTGGCCATCGTTGGCTCACCAATGCAGGCCGAAATGGGCTTCCAGGATACGCCGGATCTCGCCTACCGGGACTGGATGGACTGGACTATTGACGGCGATCCCGAGTGGACCCGCTTTTACGTCGAGAATTCCCGCGAGCAGATCTACGATTGGGTGACCGGATTCGGGGCCCGTTTCGACCGGGTTATTCCCAGCCACGGCAACAGCGTGCCGAGATTTCACATGACCTACCGCCGCGGACTCAACCTGACTCGCCCGCTGTACCTCGAAGCGCTGCGGTATTCGAATATAAAATTCCGCTGGAACACGACCGCACAGCATTTGCTTAAGTTGAATGGTCAGGTCGTTGGCCTGCAGGCAATCGACTTACGAGCCGGCGAGCAGCTGGAATTGCACGCCACCAGCATTGTCCTCGCTACCGGAGGCTTCGAGAGCAACATCGAGCTGGTCACCGACAACTGGCCGCAGCACCTTGCAGCGCCCGGGAAGATTTACAGTATGTCCGGACAGAACTCGCGTGGTAGCGGGTTACGCATGGCACAAGAGGCGGGGGCGGCGCTCGTCCATCTGGACCGCCAGTACAACGGGTACTCAGCGATTCCGAATGTGCTCGGGCTTGATGACGAGCGGGGCTTTGTCGGCGGCAGCAGCCGCACGATCTGGGTCAACAATGAGGGCGAACGATTTGTCACGGAGGGTGGAATCGATCGCTATGTTTTCCCACTGGTCATGCAGCAAAGCCCGCCCGGTTACTGGCGCATTTTCGACGCGGATGACAAGAACGCGTTTCGAATCAACAGTCCGCACTTTGTCTCGGCAGAGATGGTCGATGAAGAAAAAATACAACGACTGGTGGTCGATAATCCGGAAGTGACGGTGAGCGCAGATACCGTGTCAGGACTGGCCGAAATGATTGGCGTGCCGCCCGACACGCTGGTGCAAACCGTCGAGCGACACAACGCGCAGATGCTTGCTGGCGAAAGTACCGACCTGAATGGTCTGCCGGCCGAAAGTCCACCGCCGTTTTTTACCATCGACACTCCGCCTTTTTATGCCATGCGCACTTACCCAATGGCGAACAAAAGTGCCGGCGGAATCGCCATCGACATGGGGGCAAGGGCGCTCGATGCCGATGGACAGCCAGTCCCGCAGCTATATGCGGCTGGCGAAGTGACCGGTTCGGCCGGCATCAACGGCCAGAACGGTCTGGACGGCATGTTCACAGGTCCGTCAATCCTGACCGGCCGTGTGGCAGGCCGGAGCGTGGTGGCTGATCTGCTTGAGCGCGGTGACTGGCAGTCCCACCCATTTACGCGCGATGCCACGTTGTCGCTCGAGTCAGCCCGGTCGACAGAAGCCGACCCTGATTGGACGGCAGATCTGGGCGCCGGGGATTTGCGAGCCGTGCTCGCAATTTCTCGCGACGGCTACTGGCATTTCGAGCGGGTGCATAACCTGGTGCTGGAGCGCGACTATCCGTGCAGCCAGTGTCATTCAGGCGAGTTGCCGTTTGCAGCTGCGAGCACACGGCAACAATCCCTGGTACAAGCCACGGTTTGCGATGCCTGCCATCTCGCGCCTGTTGGGACGCTTGATCCGACCTCGCATTCGTCGGCCACTGACAAGCGTGATTGAACCGGGGATGCATTTTCACAGTTCGCCTCAGACGCGGGCGTCGCAATATACAAATCCTGAGCGTCCGCGCCGCACGATTTTCAGCGCGCTGATCGTTGCAGCGGCGCTGATGCAGATCGGCTGCGAGGCAAAACAATCGGCAGCGGAACCGGACGCTGACGCCCAGGCAATCGTCGTCGGAGCCGGATTGGCCGGGTTGTCCGCTGCCGTAGAAATGGCACGCGCGGGTGTTGAGGTCCTTGTGATTGACATGAACTCCGTTGCGGGCGGTCACACGATGCTCGCCGGTGGCGTTGCAATAGTTGCGACACCCTTGCAGGAGCGCCTGGGGATCGAGGATTCCGCCGAGCTCGCATACAACGACTGGATGCAATGGACCGGCGACGGTGATGCAGAGTGGACTCGTTATTACGCCACTCAATCGCGTGAAATGATTTATGACTGGGTGACAGCGATGGGCGTGGAATTCGTTCGCGTGGCACCGGGCCATGGCAATAGCGTACCGCGCTTTCACTTCACCGCCGGGCGCGCCATGCACCTCGTCCTGCCCATTTATCGTACCGCGCTAAGCATGTCGAACGTTTCGTTCAAGTGGAATTTGCGCGCCGAAAAATTGATCGTTGAGGAGCAACGCGTAACCGGTGTGGTAGCGCGAGATTTGCGCAGCGGTGAAATTCAAACACTACGGGCAGCCAATATCGTGCTCGCCACCGGAGGGTTCGAGTCCGACCGGGAGCGGGTGCTCGACAACTGGATGCCTGGGTTGCCGCTGCCCGATCGACTGTTGACAGGTGCAGCGATCAGCGCGACTGGCACAGGGCACAACATGGCAACAGAAGCGGGCGCTGCGCTGGCGAATATCGACCGTCACTATATTTATATTAACGGTCTCGTGGATCCGCGTGATGCGGAGCAAACTCACGCGCTGACCGCCGGCAACGAAAACGCGCTCTGGGTCAACGCGCGTGGTGAACGCTTCACCAATGAGGCTGGTTTCGACAAAGACATACTCGTCGACCTGCTGCAGCAGGATCCGGCCAGCTACTGGATGATTTTCGACGACAAGGCACGGGATAGCTTCAGCATGCGCGGAGCTGCCTGGCTAAATAATGAAATGGAAAATCACCCCATACTGGATAACCCGCAGGCGGCAAAGCAGGCGCCAAGTCTCGGCGAATTGGCCGCCATGACCGGGCTGCCCGCAGATGCGTTACTGCAGAGCGTGCGCAGGTACAACGATCTTGTTGATGCCGGCGACGATACGGACTTCCGCCGCTTCTCGGCTGGCGGTTCGGTGCCACCGAAAGTGGACCAGGCGCCGTTCTACGCGGTGCAGATGTTTCCGATGACACGCAAGAACATGGGCGGCGTCGCCATCGACAGGCAGGCTCGCGTTGTTGGCGATAATGGCGAGGTGCTACCCGGCCTCTATGCCGTTGGTGAGCTAAACGGGAGTCTTGGCGTCAATGGCATGCACGGTCTCGACGGCATGTTCCTGGGCCCCGCCATTATCAGCGGACGCCTGGCTGGACAAAGCATCGCCGCTGCAACCGGGCCGCGGCAGTTCACTCGAGCCGGGACGGCAGAGTTGCAATCGCCACATTCTGATTTACCGCAGACCTCAGTGCCGGCAGACGGCCTGCGCGCCATTCTTGACGTTGCGCGGGATGGATACTGGCATTTCCAGGTCTCTCATGAGCTGGTGCTTGAGCGCGGCTATCAATGTGGGCGCTGTCACTCCGCACAATTGCCATTTTCACTGCCCGCCGACCGGGCAAGTCGCCTCGCGCAGACCGAGTTGTGCATTAATTGCCATTGATGAGTGCGCTTTGAAACGTTGGCTTGCCGAAACGCTCGTTTGACAGGTCTGTTTCAAAGTGATGTACTGCAAACGATTGCACCCCCGCTTTCGGGCGCCGAAAGCGTCACTGTCGAACACTTTGACCTCGCGACTTTTTGCGGCGTATGAGCAGTGGACAGGGTGCCGTCAATATCGGGTGGTAGCTGCAGGTCGGTGATTCGGCGGGTATTTGAAGCTGGTCACGGACAATTGGCATGATTTCTTTTCCGCAAGCGGGGCAGCAAGCCGCAGGCGAATTTGAGGAGATGAATATGGGATTGACGTCGCGATTACACAGGCAGACAAACCGCTTTACGGGAATCTGGTTGCTCCTGACCGCCGCGCTGCTTCCCGGGTTTGCATGCGCCGCCGATGGGCCGTCAAAAGCAGAATATGCGATGGTCCTCGACGAGGACGTCGGAATTCCGCTTCGTGATGGCACGGTACTGAGAGCCGACGTCTATCGTCCTGCTGTGCCCGCCGGAGGCGACGCAGAGACGAAGTTTCCAGTGCTGATGAGCCTGAGTGCGTACCAAAAGAATCTCGATCGAATACTGCCGCATGTAGCTCCATTCACGCATGTCGAACGGCCGGAGCCTGAGTGGTGGGTTGCTCGCGGCTACGTCCTGGTCTTTGTGGATACGCGCGGTACCGGAAAGTCCCCCGGCAAAGCCGATATCTGGTCAATGCAGGAAGCTCGCGATTACTATGATGCCATCGAATGGGCGGCCGTACAGCCGTGGAGCAGTGGCAAGATCGGCTTGTCCGGCGTTTCCTATTACGCCATTACGCAGTGGAACGTTGCGAGCCTGCAACCACCGTCACTGACCACCATTATCCCCTGGGAAGGATGGGCCGACCTCTATCGCGACTCTGTTTTTCACGGTGGCATTCTCAACCAGGGATTCTACGGTCGGTGGTGGAATGACGTTGTGGGCAAACAGTTACTGGAGTCCACGCGCGCGAGTAATTCTGCCGCCTTTGACGAAAACCTGATGTGGAATTTCATGACGCACCATACAGACAGTGCCTGGTGGGACGAAGTCAAAGCGCGTGCGCAATTCGAAAACATCAAGGTGCCTTTGTATAGCTCCGGGAACTGGGGCGGCTGGAATCACCACCTGCGCGGCAATATCGAGGCCTACGTTAATTCGGCGGCAGAGCATAAAAAACTGCAGGTACACATCGGCGGTCATACCGATGCTTTCTATTCGGACGAAGGCAAGGCAGAAATGCTGCGCTGGTATGACTACTGGCTAAAGGGCAAAGACACCGGAATTATGGACGAGCCGCCCGTGAAGTTGTGCGTTCGAGTCAGCGTCGATGAGTGCAACTGGCGGTTTGAAAATGAATGGCCGCTGGCGCGTACCGAATACACAAAATACTACCTGACCCCTCAGGCAGCCGGCGTTGTCGACGATGCGATGCACGATCTTCGCCTGAATGCCTCGGCGCCTGCAAAGGATGCCGTTATCACCTTTCCTTCAGGTCCGGAAGCCTACGAACGTGGGCGCAGCGGTCAGCCGATGGTAACTTTTGTCACCGAGCTATTGCGCGAAGACGTCGAAATCACCGGGCATATCAAGCTCAAGCTCTGGGTATCTTCGGAAACGGATGACATGGATGTGTTCGCTTATTTGCGTAATATGGCCCCGGACGGCAGCGTAGAAACAGCAACCCGCGGCATTCTGAAGGTATCGCACCGCAAGCTGGACGCGGAACGTTCGACAATGTATCGGCCGTACCAAACTCACGATGAGGAACAGAAGCTGGAGCCGGGCGAAGTTGTGCCGATCGAAATGGAAATCTGGCCGACCAGTATGGTCTTCAAGAAGGGCCATCGCATTCGGCTGGATGTGCAACCCCACGACGGCGATCATTACTTCGCCGCGTACAAACTGAAAAATAACAGCATTTACCTGGGAGGCGATCGCGCTTCCTACGTTCAGCTGCCCATTATTCCGCATCAGGACTAACTGTCGCGACAACAGCTAATAGCCAGGAACATGATATGAACGATAGCAACGACGAGAAGAAATCAGGCCCGAACCGACGTGAGTTTCTCAAAGCCGCGGCCACCGCAGGTGCCGGAATCACTTTCGTGGGATGTACCGCGCGAACGGAGGCGCCTGCAGCGAGCCAGTCGGCCCCCGCGCCCGCCGCGAGTGAGACAGCCCTTGCTCCCAGGGATCCCGATACGACGCAGAGCCTGTATCCGCGCCCGGTCGTGGTAAATGGCAAGCGCATGCTGACGGTCGACGTGCATGCTCATACCGAAGTCGCGGATGTGTGGCCACTTATCGAAGGTCACGAAGAACTCGAGGGAGAGAATCCGTACGGACCGAATCCGCTTACCCGCGCGACCGGCGTTGATGTTCGGCTGGCTGCCATGGACGCATCTGGTATCGACGTGCAGGCGTTGAGCATAAGCGTCGGGCAGTATTTCCACTGGGCTGATCCGGATCTGGCAGCGAAAATCGTGCGCCTGCAGAACGAGAAACTCACCGAGGTATGTGCCGAAAATCCTGAACGTTTTGTGCCGCTTGGCGCGGTCGCGCTGCAACACCCGGAACTGGCGGCCTCGCAGCTTGAATATGCCATGCGAACGCTGGGGCATCGCGGCGTGATGCTGACCTGCAGTATCGATGACAAGGAGCTTGCTGATCCCATGTTCAACCCGTTTTGGGCCAAAGCAGAGGAACTCGGTGCGGTGGTGTTCCTGCACCCGCGTGGCTTTCCCCCCGCGGCCGCGAGATTTGCCGGCAATGGCAGGTTGGACAACATCATCGGCAATCCGCTCGAAACCACCGTGGCGCTGTCGCATCTTATTTTCGAAGGGACCCTTGATCGGTATCCCGGGCTGAAACTGGTTGCGGCACATGGCGGCGGATATCTGCCGGCATATATCGGCCGCTCGGATCATTGTCACAACACTGACGATCGCGGCTGTCGCGGCGAGGAAACCAAAAAGCCAAGCGATTACCTGCGTCAGATCTATTTTGACTCACTGGTCTATCGCACGCAGAACCTGCAACAATTAGTCGATGAGGCCGGCGTCAGCCAGATCGTACTCGGTACCGATTACCCGTACGGCATGGAAAATCGCAACTCGGTCGCGCATGTGCTGAGCGTGCCCGGTCTGACGGATGACGACAGGGAAGCTATTCTCGGCGGCACCCTTGCGAAGCTCCTCAAGTTGGATATGACCAAGGCTTAAACCGGGCAGGGCTGTCGCTAGAAACCGCACTCCTTGCCCATTCTTGCAATGGTGCAGACAGGTTCGTCTGCCGACGGGGGCTTCCCGGGTTCGGCGCTCAAGCGGTAATCCCAATGCGCTTTGGCGCGCTGCAGGATTTCAGGCAGGTCTTCGTCAAGAAGGTATCCCTCGTCGATCAGTCCGATTGCAGCCTCGGCAACCAGGCCGAGGTACTGCTCGCGGTCTGCATAACGTTCCGTAATCGCCGGGCGCGGGTCCCGCGAAGCCTGGCGCTCGGCCGCAGTGGCAGCAAATGGTATGTACGATCCCGACATGTGGGCGACCTCATGCACCGGGCCATAGTCGGCAGAATAGAGATTCCAGCCGGTGTAGGTCGCGAGCGGTACCGAGATTTCCGGCATTCGCAAGCCGCCTAATTCGTTACCGTCCGCGTCGACCTGCGGCACCAGTACAGGAAAGGCGGGGCCGACCTTGGGTGGTTGTTCGCTGATGATGCCGTGGCTTACGAAGTCCGGACCGTAGTCGACCCGATAGGCTTTATGCGGTTGTCTCGGAGTGGCAATGCCGGGAATAGCGGGAAACCTGAGCTGGTCAAGCTCTACCAGAGTGCCGTCGTCGATTCTCGGATAGCGGCTCGGCGGTGGCGCCGTGCCGTCGGTAATCCAGCGATGCATTGCCAGCAACAAGGAACGCATCGCCCAGGAATAGTCGTTGGGATTGTTCAGCTGCTGGCCATTGCCGGTCTTCGGGGGAAACTTCTCCGGCAGGTGCTGGCCGCCGGTAAAATGATAAATTCGCGTATTGTCCAGCATCGCCGCGTCTTCCTTTCCGTCGACTGTCGTGTGCAGCAACGAGGCGGCTCTGCCCCAGTACTCATAAGACGAGAAGGTCTGAAAAAACTTCGGCATAAACTCGGGCGCGACGTTGTCGAGCAGTCCGCCCCGCGCTCCGGTCAGCGGGTCGGTTTGCGCGACATCGGTAAACGGGAAAATATCGGTAGGGTAGAAGAAGTTGAGGAACGCATGCGCGTCTCTCGAGGCCTGTCCAAAGCGCAGATTGAAGCTGCCCCGACCGGCACCGGCAATGTGCGCCATTACACCGTCGAACACCTTGCGTTGACTGGTATCGACGTTAAAGTTTTCGTAGATGAAGCTGCGCAGAAAGCGTCCCGGCTGCGATAGTCCGAAACCGATGGCGCGGTCAATCGCGCCAGGCGGGATCGCGAGCTCCTCGGCAGACTGGTATTTGAGCAAAGAAACGATATCGCGCACGGCCGCTGGTCCAAGACCGATGACGGTCGGGTTGCGGGCCTTGTAAATGACTTCGTAAATCCTATGCGGTTCGAAGCCGGAACCAAGGTAGACACGTGTCGTATCAGTGACAGCATCATCGCCCTCTTGTCGTGCAAAGCGCCACTGGTCTCTCGGGATGACTTGCCGCGGCGACTCGACGGAATCCCGAACGGTCAAAACATTTTCTGAACTGCCCGGATCCGCGGCCGGGTAAGGGATATGATTGCGGTCTCCCAGCGTGAAATCGAAGACCTTTTCGCTGACCACAAAGTCGCTGCGGACCAGTCCTTCAAGCGGCTCACCGTTATCCACCGTGGCGGGAAGATAAGCCCGCAGATTTTCACCGTTCTTCGGCACATCGAACTGCCAGCCGACCCACAACATCGTGAAGCCGTTCTCCATGAGGAAACCGTCTCCCAGGTTGTCGACCTCGTCCAGATTCGGCGCGTCCCATTTGCGGCCCTTGGCAGAGGCATGGTTGAAGAAAGTCAGCAGTCGCCTGCTGCCACGGTTTGATGTACCAAACAGCAATGTGCCGTTGGCACGCTGCATGTCCTTTGGTTTCAGCAGGAAGAAATCTGCGGAAAACTCGACTTTGCCTGCCTCGTTGCGCGGTGCCCGATCTATGTCGACGATGTGTCGATTAGCCGGATCGTCCGGTTCAACTTCGTAGTAAACCCGGCCAGAGAGCTGTTCGTAAGCACCAACCAGCCCGTACCGGAGGTCACCCGGCAGGTCACCTCGCGCTGCCACGTCAATGCGAGTGACTTCGGACAATGCCCACGGAGACAGCATACAGCCCAGCGCGGCGACCGCGACACGGCGGCAGGTAAAAGATTTCCTGTATCTATTTTTAGAATTCACAGTTTGACCTGACGTATCAAGAGTTGAGGTACTGAGTCAGTTTACGTCGACGGCGTAAACGAACTCGCGTGTATCACAGCGGCTTACGCGCCACTCGACCGGTTGGCCGTCGAGCGCGACGGCAATGCGGTCAACCTGCAGCAGTGGCGCGCCAGGGGCCAGGCCGAGCGTTCTGGCATCGGTCTTGTTCGCAAGGACGGCGCGTAACTCTTCCTTGGCCACCGCAATGCTGATCCCGTAAACCCCCTGGTAAAGCGAATAGAGTGTATTTGGCAACGACGGCTGGGTATCGATTCCGGGGAACAGGCTCAGCGGCAGGATGATCTTTTCCACAATCTTCGGCGCGCCATCAACCAGGCGCGTTCGGCGAATTTCGACGACCTGGGCGTCGCCGCGAATTTTAAGCTTGCTGCGTTCGGTTTCGTTAGCTGGCCGGCGCCGGATCTTGTCCTGGCCAAGTTGCGGCGTTATCCGGCTGCCATCCGGCGCAGGCCGCGCCAGCCGAAAAAAACGGAACAAAGCATGTTCCTGTGTATGCTCCGCAACGAAACTGCCTTTGCCCTGCTGACGCAATATCAGGTTGTCGGCGGCCAGTGCGTCCATCGCCTTGCGCACGGTTCCCTGGCTGACGCCGAGCTCACCCGCCAGCGCTTGTTCACTGGGCAGGGCCTGAGCGGGACGCCAGGCACCTTCAGCAATGCGCCTGACCAGGACGTTGTAGACCTGCTTGTACAGCGGTTGAAAGTCAGGAATCGATGACACGATAAATAAGGCTCCGCTTCAGGATTAGCGATGTTATCAGCATTGCTCGGCCAGCAAATATATTGTATCTTATATAAGACATAAAACATATGATTGGCCATGCGGTATTCTTCGCAAACCGCGGTCAAAAACCGAAATGCAGAGGAAGTGACAAATGTCTATCCCGAAATTGCTGGTGCACGACAAGAGCGACAATGTCGGCGTTGTCGTGGTTGAAGGTCTGATGGCGGGCGATGAGATGTTTTGCATCGTTACAGAGGACAATTCCGATTTTATGTTGACCGCAAAGCAGGACGTGCCTATTGGTCACAAGGTCGCCCTGAAGGACCTCAAGGAAGGCGATACCATCATCAAATACGGTGAAGACATCGGCCGGGTTATCTCGCCGATAGGCACAGGCGAACACGTGCATGTGCATAACTTAAAGACCAAGCGCTGGTAAGGGAGCTGACTACGATGTCGACGCAAAATACTTTTATGGGATACCGGCGTGAGAATGGACGTGTCGGTGTACGCAATTACGTAGCAATACTGCCGCTGGATGATATTTCCAACGCCGCCTGTGAGGCGGTAGCGAATAACATTCAGGGCACGATCGCATTACCGCACGCCTATGGACGCCTGCAGTTCGGTGAAGACCTTGATTTGCATTTTCGCACGATGATCGGAACGGGTTCCAACCCGAACGTCGCCGCTTGCGTCGTTATTGGCATCGAGCCGGTCTGGACGCAGAAAGTCGTCGACGGTATCGCAGCGACCGGCAAGCCGGTTGCTGGCTTTGCTATCGAGAAAAACGGTGACATAACCACCATTGCCGAAGCATCACGCAAGGCGAAGGAATTTGTGCACTGGGCCACCGAGCGTCAGCGGGAAGAGTGCGATATATCCGATCTGTGGATCTCTACCAAATGCGGCGAATCTGACACGACTTCGGGTATTGGTTCGAATCCGACCGTTGGCAACATGTATGACAAGCTGATCCCGAAGGGCATATGCGGCGTATTCGGCGAGACATCTGAACTTACGGGCGCCGAGCATCTTTGCGCGAAACGTGCATCGACCGCGGAAGTCGCGGAAAAGTTCATGAAAACGTTTCAGGCCTATCAGGATGAGGTGATCGAGGCTCATAAAACAACCGATCTGTCCGACAGTCAGCCGACCAAAGGCAATATCGAGGGTGGGCTTTCCACTATCGAAGAGAAAGCATTCGGCAATCTCGAGAAGATTGGCAAGAAAGTATCTTTTGTCGACGTACTCGGGCCGGCCGAAGAACCAGCGAAGGGTCCGGGGCTTTACTTTATGGACTCATCCTCTGCGGCTGCAGAGTGCGTCACCCTGATGGCGGCGGGCGGTTTCGTTGTGCACGCGTTTCCAACCGGGCAGGGGAATATCATCGGTAACCCGATTTTGCCGGTAATCAAGATTACGGCTAACCCGCGCACCATGCGCACAATGTCCGAGCACATCGACGTAGATGTGACCGGCATTCTGACGCGTGAACTGACCATGGACCAGGCGGGCGACAAGCTGATCGACATGATCATCAAGACATCAAATGGTCGTATGACCGCAGCGGAAGCCCTGGGTCACAAGGAATTTGTGATGACCAAGCTGTATCGCAGCGCCTAACGCTTCGGCCGCCGTTTCTTTCCCGCCTCGGCGCCGCTGTTACGCGTCGTGCCCGCTGTTGAGTCCATCGACACTCCACTCGACAACGGGCTGCGGGGAGAAATCCGGTTTGCCGAGGGAAGGGTGCGACAGCAGGTAGATACCCGAGTCCGCCATCGCCCAGATAATGTTGCGGTCCCATTCCACCATCAGACCATCGCCAACGCGATTGAAGCTGCCCGGTTCCGCCAGGCTCCCTCCGGTGGGCGGTACGAAATAGCCGTCCATTGCCGGTTTCCCCGGCTTTGAGAAATCCATGAACTGGAACCCGGCATTGAAGGCGGCATAGCCAATAAAAGAGTCGTGACGTTTGCCGGGGGCCTTCAAATGAGGGGGATTGTGCGTGCCGTAGCGGCCCCGCTTGTCACAGAAATCCTGGTAAGGCGCACCTCCCGGTGCGCTCCAGCGGCCGAATTGGGCTAGCGGTTGCGGCTTACTGATATCACTGATATCCAGAACGTAATTGTCATGGAAAGGCTCGTTGCAATCCGGATTCAGGGCCTCGGATGTGCCGATCAGGATGCCGCGGTGCAGCCAGCTGATGTCCGCGGTGTGGAACGGAATGGCGCCCGGCAGGTACGGCGGCCGCCACTGGCTGACGAGTTTCGGTTGGGCCGGGTTGGAAACGTCATGCACGGTGATGCCGAAAGAACCATACGAGCCGTAGACATACCTGCCGCCAGCTTCCACTTTTTTGGGTGCGTAAAATGCACCATGAGCGGCAGTGAATGAGCTGCGGTCACCGAATTCGCGCCACTGTCGATAGGCGCGTAATTCGCCCGCCCGCTGCCCCGGGAACCACCAGTTGGAAACGAATCTGGGCTTCGCCGGATCGGCCAGGTCAATGATCTGCAGACAATTGCTATATAGCCTGACCGGGCTCTCCATATTGATAAAGCTGTTGTCAGGTGCCGCATCGAGGTATGCATACCGACCGCCGTCATAGTAGTTGCGATGGGTGCCGCCACCGGTCTGGACCGCACGTGTCGGGTCGCCCTGGTCGCAACTCCACATCGACAACAGCCTGATGTCCGCAGGATTGCTGGCATCATAGATGCGCACACCGCGCAGGCCAGCATAGTAACGGGAGTTGTCGATGAGACGAGGATCACCGTACTTGCCATCCGGCGCTTCTGGTGTCGACGAGGTCGGCGGCGGTCCCGCAGCGGTTACCAGAATCCACTTCCTCAGGTCCCGGTTAAACGCCAGTTGTAACTGTCCGCCTGGCCAGGCGCCTTCGTTGACGAGCTCCGGATGCAACGCATCGCTGACATCCCATACGTTGCCGTCGTTGAACAGGAAGCGGCGTTTGCCGATCGCCATCATCTGGGACTTGCCTCCCATTCCCCATGGGACATCCAGCTTCATATGAACTTCGCAGTTCTCGATATAAGTACCGGAGTCCAGGAAGTCGAGGCTGCCCTGATGCGGATGCGGGTGATTATTCGCAAAAGCGAACCGACTGAGGCCGCCTCCAACGACACTGCCACCCAGCATCATTGCGCTGGTTCGAATCAGTTCACGACGAGAAAATTTGTGCATCTCTCACCTCAGGTAGATTCCGGTTCCTATAAAAAACGAGCTCGCAGGTTTTGATTTGCCGGAATAGCTCAGACTTTCTTGTCTTTCGGTGCTGCTGTCGAGCCACGAACGATCAGCTCCGGTAACAGGTTGACCGTACGCACTGGTGTGTGTGGATTACTGATTCGCTCAAGCAGCAACTCTGCCGCTCCCTTGCCTATCTCGTCGTGCGGAATGTGCAGCGACGTCAACGGCGGCGTGAGTCGATCGACGAAGGGCATGTCATTAAATCCGGTAACCGACATGTCGCGGGGGCACTTGAGACCGACCGTCGCCAACGCGTCATAGCAGCCCAGCGCAAGCAGATCGTTGGCAGCAACAACTGCCGTAAAATTCCGGCGTTTTTTGAGAATCGACAGGAAGCCGCGATGGCCTTCTTCTTCAGTAAACGCCTTGCAGTTCAGGATCAGGTCTTTGTGCGAATTAAATACTCCCGAGCGCATCAGCTTCTTGAATGCGAGGTACCGATCGCGCCCGGTCGACGTATCCTGCGGCCCACCAATATACGCAATAGTCTTGTGGCCGAGATCAACAAGATGAGACACCGCGAGCTTGATGCCGTGTTCGTCGTCGTTGATCACAGCGGTAACCGAATGCGCATCAATGGTACGGTTTACCAGCACCAGCGGCGTTTTAGTTTCCAGGCAGGCGCTGACCGCAGAATCGTGCCGATGCGCGGTAGCCAGAATGAGTCCGTCTACATTACGTGCTTTGAAAGACCGCACGATTGCGTTCTCATTTTCCTGATCGTTGTCAGAGTCGGCCAGGATCGCGATATAGCCGTGGGCCGCCAGAGTGCGCTCGATGTGGCGAATAATAGGTGGAAACATGGGGTTGGTTAAATCGGGAATGAGGACTCCCACCGTATGCGTTCGTCCGGTACGCAGCCCGTACGCAAGCGAACTCCGCGCATAGCCCATTTTGTCCGCAATCTTGCGGACGCGATCTGCGACGGCGCCGGAAACCATCGAGCTGGTTTCAGGATTCAGTACACGGGAAACCGTTGACGGATGGACATTGGCCTTGGCGGCGACATCCTTGATGGTGACATTTCTTTTCGCCATTACAATTTAGGCAACCGAAAGCCACACCTTTATAGTCAACAGATGTCGCCTAATCTACAGGTCGGCTGCGCTGACTTCAACGCGCCATGCCACTTTTGCTCTTACATAGAGGAGAGGATATCGATGACCAGCTTGATTTCCATGCTGACAAAAAGAACCAGCAGGATGCGATGAAAAGTCTTGTCGCTTACCCTGCGCGACCAGTTGATGCCCAGCTGGGTGAACAGCAGCGTCGGTACCACAACGATCAGACCGATTATCAGTCGTTCTGTGGTCAACAACTCCAGCCTGGTCATCGCCGCAACCTGGGCGAAGCTGAATAACAGGAAGGTGAAGCCGGTTGCAAAGGAGTAACTTTCCCGCAGCAGGCCGTTGGCATGAAAGTAGGGCGCCACGATGGGGGCGGAAATACCACACGCGCCCTGGACCGTTCCGGCGGCGGTGCCCAGCAGCGGACCGAGTTTGCCGCGCCCACTAAAGTACCTGTCAAATGACCGCTTTGACAAAAACTGCAGCAAGTAGACGCCCAGCCACACTGCCAATATGAGCTTCAGCCAGCGGTCATCCAGTACTGACAGAAGCCAGGTTCCCGCAAGACTGCCAGCCAGCCCAAACAACAGGAAGCCCCGATGGTCGCGTAGCACCTGCCATCGTCGATGCGTCACGACAAGCCAGCCATTGGCGGCAATACCGGGCAGGACCATCAGCACCACGGCTTCCTCGACGCTGAAAAAAGAGGCGAGCACAGGCACCGCCAGGATTGGCAGCCCGACGCCCGTAATGCCCTTGGCGAATGCCCCGAGGCTGATGGCCAGCATGGCGGCGGCCAGCAAACCCAGGCTGATCTGGCTCAAATCCATGGGACAGACCGCCTGCCGAGCGCCTCTTTGGACGCTGGGAAAGGCTGTTTAATTGGCATTTTCCTGATATCGCCCAAATCGCGACCCACCTAACTTGCTTAAGTCGGTTGATTAACTATAATATCGTGCAAACGTTTGCACTAAGCGCATACTACATCGAACGGAAGGCGGGTAACAAATGAAAAATCAGCTGACGCACAAATTGGCCTGGATTGGCGCGGGACGTATGGGCTTCGCCATGGCAAAACGCTTGTTAGAGGCCGGTTGTGATGTCAGCGTCTACAATCGCACCCGGGCGAAAGCGGAACCACTGACCGCCAATGGGGCAGTGATTGTGGACACCCCAGCCGAGCTTGCGGATCGCGATATCGTCTTTACGATGGTGTCCAGCGGCGACGATCTGTACAGCGTGGTTTGCGGGCCCGGCGGTTTGCTCAGCGGCTCCGGTGTGCCGAAATTGCTGGTGGATTGCTCCAGCGTTTCGGAAGAAGCGTCAATGCGTGTCCGGGCCGCATTGAAAGAGCGCGGTTGCGAGATGTTGTCCGCCCCGGTCAGCGGTAACGCAAAGGTCATCAAGGCCGGCCGCCTGACGATCGTCGCGTCCGGTCCAGAGTCTGCCTTTGACCTGGCTCATCCCTACCTCGACAAGATTGGCGAGGGTGTAACCTATGTCGGTGACGGCGAACTGGCACGCATGGTCAAGATTTGTCACAACGTTTTGTTGGGTGTCGTGACACAAAGCCTGGCGGAAATCACGGTGTTAGCCGAAAAAGGTGGCGTTTCGCGGCACGCCCTGCTGGATTTTATCAACGGCAGCGTGATGGGCTCGATGTTCACGCGTTACAAGTCACCTGCATTCGTTAACCTGGACTGGACACCGACATTTACGGCACCACTTTTGCGCAAGGATATGGACCTCGGTCTGTCCGCTGGCGAGAAGCTTGGTGTACCCATGCCGGTTGCTGCTGCAACCCGGGCGCTTGTGCAAAAGGCCATCGACGCCGGTGAAACAGAGCGGGATTTTGGCATCTTGCTGGAAATGCAGGCGGCAGAATCCGGCATGACATTGAGCCCTGAAAATGTCGACGTGAGCGACGGCCTGAGCTAAAGGCTGACTGCGCATCGGGCGAACTGGATGGCCGGCCAGCCGCAAGCGCTTGTCACGATCTGCCGCGACAGTACTGCGGCGTGTAATCCGATTAGGCACTGACTTGCCATAGCGATCCAGCACATCGGGAATCCGTCGTCGCTGAGAGCGATCGGCCGCGGGTCACACCAGGGACAGGATTATCGATGGCGGCATCGGTCTTTTTCCTGCGAAGCGAAAAGCCGGCTGACGCTCGACGAATGTAATGCGTACGCATCGAGCTCCGGTGTAAAGAAAGATTCATTCAACGATCGGTTTTGCGGCGGGTCGCTTGGACTATAATATTCGTGCAGTCGAGCGATGAGCAGCGGGCCGTCAGCCCTGGTCTGCGACGCATATCGAGCCGGGAACGTGACGCTGCAGCCGCCACCCGACGGATGGCGTGATGTACTTACTCAATATAGCGATGGACAAGTCGTTGCCGGTTTTATGAGCAATCTGTTTGATTGCTTCCCAGCATGCGCTCGGCGCGGGTTCCAGAGCGACATCAATCGTATGACCTTCAATGCCCTTCTCCGCGAACCGCTGACGCACTTTTTCGCGATCGGGCTTTTGATTTTCGTGGTCTATGCCGCCCAGGATCGCGGTAACGTGGCGGCGGACGGAGAAGTCGTCATCGACGACGACAGGCTAACGTTACTCACAAGCAGTTTCGAACGAACCTGGCAGCGATCGCCGACACCGTCCGAAATGATGGGCATACGCATACCGGTCAGTTCTCTGCGAACATGCATCGAGGGCATGGATACCGCGGAGCGCTATTGATCGAACTGCTGCGCCCAGACAATAATTGCGTTATAAAACGTTACACGCCGCCTGCGCTGCAAGGCAGCGATGCCGCGCTCGTCGCCCGGCGGCATCACCCCAGCATCCGGCATCAAGGCGATTAACAAACCGAAGTGTGCATGTAATGAGCGATAATAATAAGGACGGCAGATCGGGCCACAGCCAGATCGCAAGCGAATTCAACTGGAGCGGTTTCCTGTTACGGCTTGCCGCGTCTTTGGTCCTAGTGCTTGCTACCTATAACCCGAGCGGCTGGTCATTCGTGCATTGGCTTAAGCATGCTTTTTCCGCGGACGGCCTGGGCCCCGAACATTTTGTGGTCGGCATTGGCCTGCTGATTGGCTGGGTGATTTTGCTGACGGCGACCCAGCGATCGATGGGTACGCTCGGCCTGGTGCTCGAAGCACTGCTGTTTGGCGGTCTTGTATGGCTGCTGATAGATCTCGGCGTGCTGAGCATCGACTCTGTGTCCCAGTTTACCTGGGTCATCCTGATCATACTGTCCGTCATGCTCGCGATCGGGCTGAGCTGGTCGCATGTGTGGCGCAGGATGACAGGCCAGTTCGAGACCGACGACGTTAACTGACAGGAGCGTTGATCATGATGAAACCCAGTGAAAATCGATCCGCCGGGTTCGCATGATCAGTTTCCATGCTCGTGCTGCTGGACGAAACCGCCATCATGACGGCCGCGACCGCAATGGATTGGCCGCAGGAAATTACGGCAGATGAGGGCACGATCGTTGTCTGCCAGCCGCAGCCGGAGAAGCTTCGTATCCCTTGGGTGAAACCGCCCATACTGCGGGAAATCAAAGGGTTAATAACTGGTATTGGCATTTGTGTACAACAAATTGCCGCCAGAGTACCCAAAGTGGTTGCTTCCAGCGGCGGCCTAAGGTGTGGGATCGATTGCTGCATTCTGGCCAGCGTTTGGGCCTAGCCGGGAACGCGGCTTCGATTTGTTACATTCAGCAGACCAATGCCGTTTCAAATTAGTTAAAACGAAAGAGCGAAAAATCATGCAATCAACATCCAGGGCCATCAGTGTCTTCATTGCAACAGGGTTGCTTGTTTACTCGGCTACCGCCGCAGCCATTGACTGGCCACAGGAAGTTACAGCAGAAGAAGGGACAATCGTTGTCTATCAGCCGCAGCCGGAGAGTTTGCGGGGAAATGTACTGACGGGTCGTGCGGCAATGTCACTGGAGCTCAATGGCCGGGATGATCCGATCTTTGGCGCATTCTGGTTCGAGGCTAAGATCGACAACGACAGCGATGCTGGCGTCGCGACTATTCGTAATCTGAAAGTGACCAACGTGCGTTGGCCGGAATCGAAAGACGCCGACGAGCAGCGCTTTACGGTAGTCGTGGAAGCCGCGATTCCGGAGAGTGGCTTTGAGATTTCGACCGAGAATCTTTCGGCGAGCCTGGCAACCGCTGAAATGGTGCAGCTGAGTCTTGCCGACTTGAAGAATGATGCACCAGCGATCCTCTTCTCTGAAGAGCTTGCTGTTCTGCTCTTGTATGACGGCGATCCGCGTTATTCCGAGATCGAAAACAGCCCGTATGAACGCGTGCTCAACACGCCGTTCGCCGTAATTCGCAAGAAAGGCAGCAACGAATTCTACTTGAGCAGCGGCAAGTTCTGGTACACCGCAGAAGCAGCTATCGGTCCGTGGGTACAAACGAATTCACCGCCGAAAGACCTCGAGAAAATGCTTGCAGATGCCGCGACGGATGTTGCATCGCCGGACAAGCCACCGGCAATTATTGCTGCGGACAAACCGACCGAGCTGATCGTCACGTCCGGCAAACCCGATTGGCAGTCATTGCCGGGCGGTGAATTGCTGTACGTGCAGAATACGGAAACAGCCTGGCTGCGCGAGCTGTCAACCAATAACATGTACTTGCTGCTGTCCGGTCGCTGGTTCCGCAGCAAGTCGCAAGACGGACCGTGGACGTTTGTGCGCCCGGATGAGTTGCCGCAGAGTTTCGCCAACATTCCCCCGGAATCGGATATTGGCGGTTTGCGCGTTTCAGTGGCGGGCACTCCAGAGGCCAACGACGCGATGCTGGATGCGCAAATTCCCGAAACCGCCGCTATTGAGCGAAGCAAGGCCAGCTTGACGGTTGAATATGATGGCAAGCCAAAATTTGAACAGATCAGCGGTACCAAGGTTAGCTACGCGACCAACACCGCAGCCCAGGTTCTCCTCATCGACGGCCGCTACTATGCAGTCGACAATGGCGTATGGTTTGATGCAAAAGATGCGGCCGGACCGTGGACTGTGTCTGATTCCATTCCTGACGAAGATATTCAATCGATTCCGCCGAGTTCACCGGTCTACAACACCACCAATGTCCATATCTATGAGTCGACACCGGAAATTGTTTATGTAGGTTACACGCCCGGGTATATGTGGTCTTACCCGTACTACGGAGTGCCAGTTTACGGTACCGGTTGGTACTACCCACCGTACTACGGTCGCTACTACTATCCGCGTCCCCCGACCTGGGGAATGCATGTTGGCTATAACCCGTGGACGGGCTGGAATGTCGGCGTTAGCTGGTCGAACGGATTTTTCAGTATGGGTGTCAGCTGGGGCGGCGGCTATCGCGGCGGCTACTATCCGGGTCGTTGTTGCGGTGGCTACTATGGCGGGGGCTATCACGGGGGCTATCACGGCGGCAATACTGTGATTAATACCGGCGACATTAATATTGGCAACAGCGTAAATATCGGCAATCGGACAAACGTCAAGAACAACTTCGAAAGAAACAACAACAACCTGGACCGCTCGCGAAACAATATTTACAACCGCGATGGCAACAACGTGCGCAATGCTGACCGCGCAGCCGTGCAGCGAGATTTGAAGCAGGCTCGGCCTGCGACGGGTCGTCAGAACAACGTGTTTGCGGATAAGGACGGCAACATAGCGCGGCGCAATAACGACAAGTGGGAATCGCGAGATAACGGGCAGTGGAAAGAAAATCGATCGATTCCCAGTAGTGCGCCAGCCCAAACTCGAGATCGCGCGACCTCTGCCGCGCAGAATCGCAATGTGGATCGCAGCAGCCTGGATCGCGCCAATCAGTCACGACAGCGCGGTGCAACCCGCCAGGCATCGCGACCGGCTGCAACGCGGCGCGCACCGGCGCGACGGCGCTAGGCAGCTCAGCAATGATTCTATGGAGTACTAGACGCCGGTTGTAACCCGTGGACCGGCTGGAATTACGGCATCAGCTGGTCCAACGGTTTCTTTTCAGTCGGCAGATGGCGCGACCCAATAACATGCGGGCAGGGGGACGCAGGCCCAGGTAGCGATCCGCTAGACGCTATTGTTAATGGTACTCGGCTGGTTACGGCCCAGAATTGATTGCAGTCCCCTGGATGCTGAATAGCCATGATGAGACACAATGTTTATCTCCCGCTGATAGTGGCCTGCGTTTGTCTGGCTGGCTCGCTGGCAGCTTGTTCCGGGGAATCGCGGGCGCCTGTGGACAATAGTGCGCTGCATGCCGAGGACAGTCGGCCCGATAGCACGACGACTTTCTCCTGTACCAATGGACCGGACTTCGAAGTCGAATTCGAGAGTCCAGAGACCGTTCGGCTATCGATGCCGGACGGTGAGTACCTGCTTCACAGGGAGCGCACTGCCTCCGGCGCGCGCTACCGCGGCGATGGTGTCGACTTCTGGGATCGCGGAGCCGAAGCCAGGTTTGAGACGAGTGACGGCACCTTTCAGTGCACCAGGCTGGAATCAACCCGGCAGTAATGCTGGCACCTCCCGACAGATGAATGCTCCGGTCAGCTATGCTCGCTACGTCCCGGCATCTTGAGCTAGCCGATCGCCGGCAAGTCGCTGGCACGCCGATCCGGCCGCCGGACAAGATCAGTGGCGCCTAGAACGCCGCCATCCTCGTAGGGTTCGCAGGTCCTGCAGCCGGCTTTGGGGTCCCTCGCCGAGCGTGCGGCAAAGGCCGGCTACCTTCCCCCGTCTAACAAACGGGTGATCAAGCCGCGGCTTAGGCCACGATATTGCCGGCTTGGCTTGCTCGCCAGCCCACCAAAGACCGACAAATCCAGTGAAAAAAATTCCCGGCAGGGCTTGCCATCCCGAATATCCTATGCTTAAATTCGAATCTGCATAGATTTGCAGATATGAATATTTATGAAATACTTGGCACCTGTCGTCAATAACTCGGAGTTTTCTTATGCCTGATCGTCAGGTTGTCGCCAAAGAGTTGGCGGAAATGTTCAAGATCATCGCTCACCCCGACCGTATTCGAATCATCGAGGAATTGGGAAGCGGCGAAAAAGACGTCAACACGCTCGTTGAGCGCCTCGATCTTCCAGGGCCCAGGGTGTCACAGCACCTTGGCCTGATGCGTGCAAATCGTATCGTGGAAGAGCGGCGTGAAGGCCGGCATCACTATTATCACCTCATTCAGCCAGACATCGCGAACTGGATTATTGAGGCACTGGGTTTCGTTGAAGGTCGTGTAACGGTGGTCAGCAAGTCTGCGATCAGCAGGGCGCGAGATCTCTGGACATCGACTTCGCAAAGTGAAGCCATCAAATAACCTGTTTTCAATTGTTTTTTTAGGGAGAGAACCAATGCCACATTTCGCAGCCGGTGTGATCAGATTTCAAAACGAAGTCTATCCGGAAAAAAAGGAATTGTTCGAAAAACTCGCAGAGGGCCAGGCGCCCGAGGCGTTGTTTATTACCTGCTCGGATTCGCGCATAGAGACCGCGATGATTACGCAAACCGATCCCGGCGAGCTCTTTATTTGCCGCAACGCAGGTAACATAGTACCGCCGCACACGAACCATACCGGTGGCATGACGGCTTCAATCGAATTCGCCGTGTCCGCGCTCAAAGTGCCGCACATTGTTATCTGTGGCCACACCGAATGCGGAGCCATGAAAGGTGCGATGAATCCCGAAGGCCTCGATAGCCTGCCGCATGTCAAGGAATGGCTGAGTTATTCGAAAGCGGCTGTCGCCATCGTCGATGAGCTCGCCCCTGCAGGGGAAGAGGAGCGCATGCAGCTGCTGCTCGAACGAAATGTGATTCTGCAACTGCAGCACCTGAAAACCCATCCCAGCGTTGCGGCAAGGCTGGCCAAGGGCGACCTGCAGTTACACGGCTGGGTTTACGATATTAAAACTGGCGGTGTGCAGGCCTACGACGAGCGCAACGATCGATTCGAGCCAGTTGATGTGCGATACGCCGCGGAAGTGGCAGCTATTGCCAAATCCACGAGCTGTGCCGCCTGACCGGCGTTTACCAGGAGTACGAAATGAAATTCTTTGATTTCTCGAACCTGCGCGGCGATATGTTTGGCGGCCTCACGGCCGGCATCATTGCATTGCCACTGGCGCTGGCTTTCGGTGAAGCATCTGGTGCCGGGCCAATTGCCGGTATCTGGGGTGCGATTTTTGTCGGCTTCTTTGCATCACTTTTTGGTGGCACGGGCTCGAATGTATCGGGTCCAACCGGACCGATGGTGGTGGTATTCGCCGGTGTATTCGCTTCGCTTTCGGGTAACGTGGGGCTGGTGTTCGCAGCCGTAGTGTTGGCCGGATTGCTGCAAATACTGCTCGGCGTATTTAAAATGGGGCAGTACATTCGACTGGTGCCATACCCGGTGGTATCGGGTTTCATGAGTGGTATCGGCTGTATCATTATAGCGTTGCAGCTTTCCCGCCTTTTCGGCCATGAGCCCGATGGCGGCGGCACCATACCGGCATTGACGGCGATACCCGGCGCAGTGATGGATCCCAATTTCGCCGCACTGGTCATCGGTCTGGTCACGTTGGCGACTATCTTTACCTGGCCTGCCAGGTTGGGCAAGTTTGTACCAGCGCCGCTTGCTGCCCTGATCATCGGCACGGTGTTAAGTCTGTTCCTGAGCGGTGCTCCAATCCTCGGCGACATACCGACAGGATTCCCTTCGTTCGTAATGCCGGAATTCACCGCGGGCACGTTCGCAATTGTGCTGGAAGCGGCTGTCTTGCTCGCCGTTCTGGGCGCCATCGACAGCCTGCTGACGTCACTCGTCGCAGACAACATGACGCGAACGCGCCATGACTCTGATAAAGAGCTGATTGGTCAGGGCGTCGGTAATACGGTTGCCGGATTGTTTGGCGCAATACCAGGTGCGGGCGCGACGATGCGTACCGTGGTCAACATCAGAACCGGTGGCCAGACCAAGATTTCAGGCATGTTGCATGCCGTACTTTTGCTGGCCGTTGTTATCAGCCTGGCACCTCTGGCGTCGCAAATTCCTCACGCCGTGCTGGCGGGCATACTCATCAAAGTTGGCTACGACATTATCGATGTAGGCTACCTGAAGCGTGCCCACACCGGGCCGCGGCTTGACCTGGCGCTGATGGCGATGGTGTTGTTCCTGACGGTGTTCGTCGACCTGATCACGGCCGTTGCCGCGGGCGTAGTGCTTGCCGCTCTGGCCTTCATCAAGCAGCTCGCCGACCAGCAGCTGAAACAGTTCAGCGGCGAGGATACGAGCACGCTGGTCACTACGCCGGAGGAAAAGGCGTTGTTGGCCGAAGCGCACGGCGAAGTGACCATGTTTGATTTCGGCGGGCCGCTGAGTTTCGGTGCCGCGGCCGATGTCGGCCACCAGGTGCGCGAGCGGGTCAAACATAAGACCACCGCAATTATCCTCGATTTTTCGAGGGTGCCCTTTGTCGACGTTTCTGCCGCGCGCGCCGTAGAAACGATCATTCGCGACGCACACGACAGCGGCAAGATCGTTTACGAGACCGGCATGAACGACTCGGTTCGTCAAACGCTGACTGCGATGAATTCAATCCGCAATCTGCCGGTTGATGTCAGCTACGAGTCCCGCGTCATGGCGCTGCGCGCTGCCGTTGAGCTGATAAAGTCAAAGCGACGCGGAGGGACCGGCGATGTGATCGAGCCTGAGCCGGCAGCCGTGTAAACGAGGAAGGCCCAGTCGAATTCGGCCAGCGCCAACTGGCGCATCACCGGACGACTGACTGGAAACGAAAAGGCCCCCAAACGGGGGCCTTTTTTTGTCGGCAGGCCAGGAAATCATCCTGTCAGCCATGTAACGAACGTAATCGATCTTTGAATTTCGGTCTCAAGCCACGGCCGTCAAACAGTCGAGTTCCAACGGCGAGTGGCCGGATCCACTTTTGTCAGAACGATACGTCCCACTGGAAACGAATACGATTCCCGTTGTCACTAATCCCGGCGAATCGATCATCCAGGGTCAGGTAGGAGTAATCCAGCGTCAGTTTGTTGTTGTGGCCGGAAAAAAACCAGTTCGCAGCAAGCGTATATTCCTTACGTTTGTTATCGAGAGTCCGATCGACTTCGTTTGGCTCCTCGACAAACGCGTAGCGAGCGGCCAGCTCGAGCGGGGCCGGCACAGCGGCGATAAGGTTGTTGAAGAAGTAGCCGGTCTGAAAATAGGCGCCCGTCAGATCATTCTTGCTGCCGACCACGCGGTCGGTGATGAATTTGCGGTGATATTCCTGCTGGATAGACAAGCCGCGATATTTGAACGCGAACTCTTCTACCGTCTGTTCAACCTTGAACTGGTCCGAGTCGGCGGCAATTGGAGACGTGAATCCATCCAGGTTGCCGCATGCTGATGATGACCAGCGTGTGCAGGGCCCATTGGTCGTCATGCCACCGAGGGACAGGCTGCCGGTCGGCTTGTCAGTGTATTCGACATCCGTCTGCCGCCAGGCAAGGTCACGACCCATGAAGTTCCACTGCAACCGACCCGAATACATCATGTCTTCATCAATGTTTCTTACACCACGACCTTCACCATTAAATGCCCCAATGTAGTAGCGCAGGTCCGCACGCGTCTCCTTGAAGAGGTGGCCACGCAACTGGATGCCGACCTGACGATCGATGGTAAACACCCGATTCACAATTGAGCGTTCGACGAACTGTTGTCGGCCTGACGAATCCACACGTTCACGGTTCATGTCGATTTTCCACTGGCCAACGCGCAGGCCACCCCAGTCCCATTTCGCCAGATCAATTCGCCAGTCGATGACACGCGCACTTGACGATACGGCGGCCGAATCCGGATCGCGGCTTGGCTGCAGGTCAACCTCGAAGTAATACTGCAACCAGGGCTGATAGCCATGGCCGCCAATTTTCATCCGCAGTCGACGCGCCTCGAAATTCGATGAACCGCTGGCGGCGAAATCTTCCAGTTGACGCGGGTCCCCAAAATAAGGGTTGGTGTAGCGCAACTGTGCCCGCCACTGAAGGTTGGTTTGCCAGTTGCCATCGCGAGTTTCCAGCCGGAAGCCGCTACTGCCATAGCTCGCCTTTACCGGGAAATCCTCGTCGATCTTGGCGGCTACAGCATCGGCAACCACGCTTTGAATATGCGCGTCAGTTGCCGCCGCCATGTCAGCATCGGCCGCTTCATAGGCTGCGCTGGCGGATGATCCCGTCTTTTCGGACTGCGGCCCCGCCAGAATGTCGTCTGTGGTTAATGTCTCTTGTTCAAGGAGCTCCACATACTGGTCCTGAGTGATATTTCCATTCTCCAACAGAAATTCCAGCAGTGCTTTGTCTGCCGCATGCGCGCCGGTCTGCACACCGAACAATAGTCCGGCGACCAACAGAGTTGCCGTGCTGAATTGCGATCTGTAAAGA
>Ga0316195_10000015_pt1 | contig 42822 bp, 32 predicted proteins | sample Phised1_MG_FD_204937 | JGI IMG/M metagenome (GOLD analysis project Ga0316195, IMG submission 204937) | Coastal sediment microbial communities from Maine, United States - Phippsburg sediment 1 | ecosystem: Environmental > Aquatic > Marine > Coastal > Sediment | place: USA: Maine | collected...
TGGACTTTGCCTTAATTTCTCAGGTGGCTACTTTGCGTTCAAGAGTGCCTTTTTTAAATATCTTCGATGGCTTTAGGACCTCGCATGAAATTTCAAAGATTGATGCAATTCCGGATGATATCATAAAAGCTATGATGCCTGAGGATAAGATCATGGAGCATAAAAACAGATCTTTGGATCCAGACCATCCTGTTATAAGGGGAACATCACAGAACCCTGATGTATTCTTTCAGGCCAGGGAGGCATCCAATCTTTATTATGAAAAAGTGCCTGGAATTGTGCAGGAAGTGATGGATGAATTTTACCAACATACCGGCAGAAAGTATAGCATATTTTATTATCTGGGACACCCTGAGGCTGAGCGCGTTGTAGTAATAATGGGCTCTGGACAAGGGGCTGTCCGGGAAGCCGTGGAGGCCATGGTAAATAAGGATGAGAGGGTTGGGGTAATATTTGTTCGTTTATACAGGCCATTTTCTGTTGCTCATTTTATTGACAGTTTACCTAAAACTGTCACGAAAATTGCAGTTTTAGACAGGACCAAAGAACCTGGAAGTATTGGCGAACCTTTATATCTGGATGTAGTTACTGCCCTTGCTGAAAGCAATAGAAATATATCGGTTGTAGGAGGCAGATACGGTTTGTCTTCTAAAGAGTTTACACCCCAGATGGTAAAAGGGGTATTTAATGAACTGGCTAAAAATAAACCCAAAAATCACTTTACGGTAGGTATCAATGACGATGTTTCCTATACCAGCCTTGAATCCGATAAGGATTTCACGGTAAAAAGGACAACTATTAATTGCATGTTCTATGGCCTTGGATCTGACGGTACTGTTGGAGCAAATAAAAACTCAATCAAAATAATTGGCGATACCACAGATAATTATGTTCAGGGATATTTTGTATATGATTCGAAAAAAGCAGGTGCACAGACTATTTCACATTTGCGTTTTGGTCCTGAACCAATTTACTCTTCCTACTTAATTGATAAGGCCGATTTTATTGCCAGTCATCAATTCAACTTCATTGAACGATATGATATGCTGGCCGATTTAAAACCCGGAGGCACCTTCCTTTTAAATTCTCCGTTTTCAAAAGAGGAGATTTGGGACAAATTACCTAAAAAAATGCAGGAAGGAATTATTGAAAAAGAGGCTAAATTCTATGTGGTGGATGCTACAAAAGTAGCCCAGGATGCCGATCTTGGGAAAAGGACGAATACCGTCTTACAAACCTGCTTCTTTGCAATATCGGGTATCCTGCCCAAAGATGAAGCCATTCAGAGAATAAAGGACGCCATAGTAAAATCATATGCTCACAAAGGTGATGCTGTAGTTCAAATGAATTTTAATGCCGTGGATAAATCACTTGAAAATTTATTCCAGGTAGACTACCCAAAAGAAGTCAGCAGTGAGAAAGGATTACTTAGCGCAATGACCAACGCTCCCGATGGCTTTGTTAAAGAAGTACTTGAACAAATATTAGGGGGTCATGGAGATGAATTACCGGTGAGTTCTTTTCCGGTAGATGGCACCTTCCCCACAGGAACTACCCAATATGAGAAAAGTGGAATTGCCAATTTTATTCCAATATGGGATGATGAAGTACTTTGTACACAATGTAATAAATGCGTGGCCATCTGTCCCCATGCTGCGATAAGGGCTAAAGTTGTTCCAAATGAGGCCATGATTGATGCTCCCGGAAGTTTGAAATCAGTACCGGCCAAAGGAAGGCCATTTACGGCAGAAACAGAATCCTATGTACTACAGGTTTCTCCGGAGGATTGTACCGGATGTGACCTCTGTGTAGCTGTTTGTCCTGCCGAAAGTAAGGAAATTGAGAATTTTAAAGCCATCAATATGAGGAAGAAACTCGATTTTGATGTAGCCGAAAATATGAATTGGGATTATTTTATCAATTTACCTGATTATGACAGAACAGCCTTGCAAATAACCAATGTCAAAGGCTCTCAGTTTTTAGAGCCCTTGTTTGAATTTTCAGGAGCCTGTTCAGGCTGTGGTGAAACCCCATACATTAAAATGCTGACCCAGTTATATGGTGACAGTATTCTAATTGCCAATGCAACCGGTTGTTCCTCTATATATGGGGGCAACCTTCCGACTACTCCTTATAAAACAAACAAGGAGGGAAGAGGTCCTGCCTGGGCAAATTCCCTATTTGAAGACAATGCCGAGTTTGGTTTTGGAATGAAACTGGCTTTAACCAAGAAGCAGGAAATTGCAGTTAAACTTCTAAAGGATCTTAAAAATTTAGTAGGTGTCGAACTAACGGAAGCCATTCTTGGCAATCCGGAAGAAACTGAAGCAGAGCGAAGCCAGAAATTTGCTGATATTGATAAACTTAAGGAAGTTTTGACAAAGAAAAAGGATAACCCCGCAGCTGTAAAACTAAATCAATTTACAGATTATCTACGGAAAAAAGCAGTCTGGATACTTGGAGGAGATGGCTGGGCTTATGATATTGGATACGGAGGTGTTGATCATGTTCTGGCTTCGGGGGAAGATATAAATATTATGGTGTTGGATACCGAAGTGTATTCCAATACCGGAGGTCAAACTTCTAAAGCAACTCCTTTGGGCGCCAGTGCTAAGTTTTCGGTTTCAGGAAAAAGGACAAGTAAAAAAAGCTTGTCATTGCAGGCCCTTTCCTATGGTAACGTTTATGTAGCTCAGGTTGCAATGGGTGCCAAGGATCTGCAAACACTCAAAGCCATTGAAGAAGCTGCTGCCTATCCTGGTCCATCACTAATTGTAGCTTATTCACATTGTGGTGAGCACGGATATGATTTAAAAGATGGCGCGTTGCAACAGCAAAAAGCAGTTGATACCGGTTACTGGCCACTATTCAGGTTTGATCCTTCAAAACCCAAAGGGAAAAAGTTTAAACTGGACTCCAAGGAACCCACAATTCCGCTAAGCGATTTTATGTACAACGAAACCCGTTTTACTAGGGTTGTTAAAGAGAATGCAGAATTAGGCGCAGAACTTCTAAAACAGGCACAGGAAGAGGTAGGAACCAAATGGGAACGACTGGAACTGTTTAGAAATATGTAATTCTGTAATTCAGAAACAGAAGGAAATGATAAATTAGAAAATAAAGTCAATTGTAAAATAGCAATGTTTATGGAAGACAAAGCAAAAAGGCTTTATGAAGCTGCCATTCAAAAACTGAAAGAGGCCAATGATGAATTGTGCAGACCCGCTGAAGATGTAGTTTCATTTATGGTTTGTCAAAATTCTCATATTGCCATAGAACATTACCTAAAAGGGTTTTTAGTAGAAAATGGCATTGAGTCGGTCACAACTTCATCTGTGGATGAGTTATATGAGCAATGTAAAGCTTTAAACGGGAATTTTGAAAGGGTAAATTTATCTGGTTTTGAATGCGAGGCACATCATCTGGATTCAAGATTCTGCAATGGTGTATCTAACGTGAGCCGATGTTTTGACATAGCTGATAGTCTGGATAAATTTCTAAGGGAGGAAAAGATCATTAGTTAAGTCCCTTCGTAATTTCGTTGGATAAATAGAACACATGCTCCGGACAAACAATAGCTACGTTCGTCCTAGCATACTTGTGATTACCATTATCTCATCGTTATTTGTGTGTTTAAACCAATTAATACAACAAAAAGATGAGAAAACTATTTATTATTATGGTAATGACCTTGTTCACGACCATGGCTATCGGACAGGATCAGGAACCACTTTTCCTGATTTTTGAGTTTATGCATGTAGATGAAGGCCAGGGAACTGCGTATGCTGAAACTGAGGCCTTTTGGGAAAAAGTTCATGCACAAAGGGTTAAAAATGGAGATTGTATAGGTTGGGATCTTTGGCGTCTTGAGCCGAGTGGACAAGAACAAGGTGCTCAGTTTATGACTGTCAGTCTGTACAATGACCCTGTTAAAATGATGGATGGAGGCGATTTTAATAAGGCCTGGAAAGATGCATATCCCAATTTGACGGATGCAGAAAGCAACGCAAAAATGGAGATGACAGCAAAAAGCCGGAATTTGACTCACAGGGTATTCCTGCAACAAATTGATTTGACAAAAGATAATTTTGATATGCCCATTGGTACTTTGGCAGTAATCAACTTTATGAAGGCAAAGCCGGGACAATCAGCAGCCTATGAAAAAATGGAATCTGAAGTCTTTAAACCATTTCATCAAAGTGATGTGGAATCAGGTGGCAGGGCAAGTTGGGGGATGTTGAGGAATATGCTTGGTTATGCCACAGAGGCATATGCCACGCATATTGTGTTTGATATGTACACTGGGTACGAACAATTTTTTAAAGGAGGGAGTAACGGGCCGGCTAGTGAAGCACAACAAAAAGCATATCAGGAAATGAATGCACTTAGAGACCTAAAGTCAGTTACCCATGCTACTTTGGTTAGAAAAGTACGCTAATCAAGATGATTAATTCAAATAGTAATTGAGACGAATCCTCCCAAATTCCAGGGAGGATTTTTAATTTTTTAACTCCAGTTGTTTCTAAGAAATCGAATGAAGTTTGCATGCATAATATTTTCAATATCCTCTTGCATATAACCCCTTTTGGAAAGCAAATGTGGAAGTTTCTGTAAATCGGCAATAGTATCCAGATCTGCTGGACTCTGCTCTTTGCCAAATCCACCGTCCAGATCAGTGCCAATTCCAACGTGAAGACTATTCCCGGCAAGCTGACAAATATGGTCTATATGATTTATCATATGTTCAAGAGTCAGGCCCATACTTTCAGGGGTAGACTCTCTTTTAATCCAATTCGGAATCATCATCCAGGCGTCCAGGGCACTACCTATTACGGCATCTCTCTTAATAAGTTCTATAATTTGTTCATCTGAAAATTGCCTGTTATGGTCTACCAGAGTTCTGCAATTATTATGACTGGCCCAAAGCGGCCCCTGGTAGGCCTTCATGGTTTCCCAGAAACTTTCATCACATAAATGAGTGGTGTCCAGAATTATATTTAACCGGGCAATCTCTTTTAAAAGGGCTTTACCTTTATGGCCAATTCCCCCAATAGAATTTGTGCCATGAGCATAGGTGCCCGGACCATAATGTGCCGGCCCTATGGCGCGCAGACCTTGATGGTAGCTTTTCTCGAGCTGATCAACAGAAGTAATAGAGTCGGCTCCTTCCAGACTTAGAATATAACCAACAGGTTTTTTGTTATTAACTGGGGAATTCCAAAGATCCAGATGTTTTTCCAGTTCCTGCAGATTAGTAATCTGGGTCATTTCTCCAATAGCTTCCATGGCCTTATACCAGGCCAGCTGACCCTGAGTTTGTGCCCAGGCCTGATACGGTGAATTCCATCCTGGAAGTAGATTGTCTTTTTTTACATATCGCGCAATTTGTGTAGCCATACAAATGCCAATATTCCCATTCCTCATAGCTTCCAGTGAAACAGTATTTTTAGCCCTGTCCGGTTTATCTGTCATCCCGGCCTCTTTCGCCCGGATATCCTTAACAGACCAGGTTAGATCCCGGTTCCATTCCATTGCGTTCATTGCCAGATCCAGATGTGCGTCAAAAATAAACATAGGTATTTTTTTAGATTTGCATTTGATGGTCTCTTGCGGCAATTTTCCATGCACCAGTGATTTGGCCGTCCGCAACAGTGATCACTTTAGAATATTTGGCCACTGTAGGGCAAATATGCATGGGAATAGCGTAAAAAGTATCACCAATTTGCAGGTTTTCACTTTTGTCATACCGAAGTACCAAGTGCTCTTCACTTTGCCCAATTTGTTCGGCATCTTCCAATCCAAATATTTTTACCCTTGGAAAATCCATTTCAGGAGCTATGGCTTTATGTCCAAGATCCAAACAGATTACCCCTTCTTTCGGTTTGCTGATAATCCTGGTAAGCAATACTGCCGCAGGCAAAAAAGGCATATCTTTAAAAGAAGTGCCATAGCGCTCATCCCAAAGTAAGGTTGTACCGGGACTGGTCTCCACATCGTTTCTTGCCGCATGAATGGGGAAAGATGGGGAACCGCCCATGACTACTATCTCCACTTCCAGCCCTATGGCCTCTAGTTTGTTTTTAAGATTTGCAACTAAATTAAAAGAAGCATCGCAGGCCAGTTTCCTAAGATTTATATCAGTATCCCTGATATGGCCATCGTAGGCATGAAGTCCGCGTGGGTGCAGGTTTGAGTCCTCTGACATTTGCTTAAACAATTCAACGGCCCTATCATTGGGCTCTATGCCTGTTCTGTTCATACCTGTGTTGAGATCAAGGAATAATGGAATGGTCAATTGGCTCGATGCAGCCATTTTTGAAATAAGTTCAATAGTACGTTCATTATCCACAATAGTGGAAAATAGCGAATTGGGATATGTGGTTATCAGTTTAAAAAACCTTTTTAAATTGGCGCCAACTGGCTGTAGGGCCAATAAAATATCCTGAGCCCCGCATTTAGCCAGCAGTTCGGCTTCTGCAATAGTGGCACATTTGAATTTAGTAATGCCATGTTGCATTTGCATTTCTACTATTTCAGCAGTTTTATGAGTTTTAATATGTGGCCGTAATCTGGATGCGTCTCCTATCATCGAAATCATCAATTCAATATTCTTTTCTATCCGATCTGGATAAACCAACAAAGAAGGTGAAACCACGTCTTCCGGATTTTCAATTTCGTACCATTTTCTATTCTCCATTATCCAAAGTCTTTAATGTAATTGGAACATAGCTTCAATTTCCACGGGGATATTTCCTGGCAGCATCATACCCACGGCACTTCGGACACCCACGCCGTTATCAGTTCCAAATACATCTGCCATTAACTCGCTGAAACCATTAATAACCAAAGGGTGTTGCCCAAAATCAGGAGTGGAATTTACCATACCCAGAACCTTTACCACTCTTTTAATTCGGTCTAAATCTCCAAAGTGAGTTTGTATGGTGGAGAGCATGGTTAAGCCAACCTGTTCTGCTGCAAGTTTGGCTTGTCCAAGGGTAAGATCTTCTCCTACCCGGCCTGTAATGTAGGTGCCATCTGATTGCATCGGACCCTGACCGGATACATAAAGAAAGTTATCAACTACCAGGACCGGTTTATACAGTCCTGCGGGAGGGGGAGGGGGGGGTAATATTAGCCCCAGAGTTGCGATTCGTTGCGAAGGTAAATTGTTCATATCCTTGTTTTAAATAAATGTGTTTAAAATCAATACTCCAATAAGTCCCATGACTCCAACAGTGGTTTCCATGATCGTCCATGTTCTGAGTGTATCTTTAACGGACAAATTAAAATACTCCTTAAATAACCAGAAACCGCCGTCATTAACATGGGATAACATTAAACTTCCAGATCCAATAGCCAAAACCATTAATTCCGCGCTTACCCCATGGCTTGAAACCATTGGTAAAACTATTCCTGCAGCCGTTAAGCCGGCTACTGTGGCTGATCCCACACAAACCCTTATAACAGTGGCTATGAACCAGGCTAATAACAAAGGGGAAATAGTAGATCCTTTGAGCATGTTGGCTATATAATCACTCACACCGCTGTCTATTAAAACTTGTTTTAAAGCTCCGGCTCCTGCTATGATTAACAGGACTAAAGTAATACCTGAAATTGAACTGCTCACAGATGACATGATTTCGGGCATTTTTTTACCTCGGGACAATCCTAATGTGTATATCGCAACCAATACAGCAATTAGCATCGCTATAACAGGGTTTCCAAGAAAACCAATTATTGGGTTAAGATAAAAACCCTTGGGCAAAAACAGATCAGCCAGGGTTGCAGACGCAATGAGCAGTATGGGTAATAGGGCTGTAAAGATGCTTACTCCCATACCGGGCATTTCATGGTCTTCCAGAATTTTAGGGTTTATAAATTCCTTTAAGGGTGTCGCCTTAATATTTTTAATAGTTCTCGAAAACAGTGGTCCTGCAACAATTATTGCCGGAATTGCCACTATTATCCCATAAACCAGAGTTTTACCCAGATCTGCATCGAACATTACTGTAATTGCTGTGGGAGCGGGATGTGGAGGAAGATATCCATGTGTTACTGAAAGCGAAGCCAGCATCGGCAAGCCCACATATAATAATGGCAGTCCAGTAGCTGCGGCTACTGTAAAGACCAGTGGCACCAAAATAACAAACCCTACAGAATAGAACATGGGGATACCCACAATGAATCCTGTAAGTACCAGTGCCCATTGAATATTTTTTATACCAAATTTACTTACCAGTGCAGAGGTTATACGCTGTGCTGCTCCACTGTCGGCAACTAATTTACCTAACATTGCCCCAAGCCCTAGGATCATTACCAGAAAACCAAGCGTATTTCCTATTCCATCCTGAATAGACTGGACTACACTTTCCAGTTCCATACCTTCTGCAATTCCCACAAATAGGGAAACAATGATAAATGTTATAAATGCGTTTAATTTAAATTTAGCAATCAGGATAAAAAGAAGTACTATCCCTATAACTACTATAAGTAATGGCATACAAATGGTTGGTTACGGTATTTGAAATACTAAATATACTATTTCAAAAAAGAAATTTCGGTGTTTGGTGAAACAAAAAAAGGGACCGCAACGGTCCCTTACTATTTTAACTTTTACTTTCCGGAGAAATATATTTATAAACGAGGCCGGCTAATAGAGCACCAACAATTGGCGCAACCCAAAATAGCCACAACTGACCAATGGCCCAGTCGCCGGCAAACAAAGCCTGACTGGTACTTCTGGCCGGGTTTACCGAGGTATTTGTAACCGGGATACTTATTAGGTGAATCAGCGTTAGCCCAAGTCCAATGGCAATCCCTGCCATTCCTTTTGGAGCTTTGGAATGTGTAGCCCCCAGGATAATGATCAGGAACATAAAAGTCATAACCACTTCTGTAATAAGGGCAGCCAACATACTATAACCGCCAGGAGAATGTTCCCCGTATCCATTGCTGGCGAATCCGCCAACCTCAAAACCGGATTTACCCGTAGCAATTAGGAATAAGATCCCTGCTCCTGCTATACCTCCCAATACCTGAGCTATGATATAAGGAACCAGTTCCTTGCTTTCAAAACGTCCACCCATCCAAAGCCCAATTGAAACAGCCGGATTCAGATGGCAACCAGAAATGTGTCCAATGGCGTAAACCATTGTTAAAACGGTAAGACCAAATGCAAGGGAAACCCCTAAGAAACCAATTCCGAGTTCAGGATAAGCCGCGGCAAGGACAGCGCTGCCACAGCCTCCCAGCACCAACCAAAGTGTGCCGATAAATTCTGCCAGTAATTTTTTCATTTTTGTTTAGTTAGTTAATAGTTAATTTATTTCAAGATAACTAATTTTAGTAAAATTTGGAATTTATTTCCGGAACAGAAAGTGGTATTAATTACCAATTCTCAAAATTGAATTCATTTTATTATCTTGTAGTAGGATAAACTCCAATTTATATCAGTTTGCAAGGCCTTCCACACAGCGAAAACCTGATAAATGTCATAGGAAAGAGAGGGCTGTCAACTTAGTTTTGAACAGTTTTATTCTATTAGTCAAGCTCGAATACATATACTATTTATAAGGTTTTTATAATTACTGAATCCAGTAATTTTCCAAATCTTTTTTACATGAAATAGATGATTAAGCATAGATATGATTACTTTTTTCTAACCATAGGGTTCGAATCAATATTGCAAATAGATTCTTCTTCAGGAAATGACTAATTAATAACTTTAACTAAACAATATGACTGAAACTAAGAGAAAATGGCAATTAAAACACAGTATTGTGTTATTGCGCGTACTTATTGGCTGGCACTTTCTGTATGAAGGCGTTATAAAGCTCTATAACCCAGACTGGACTTCATTTGGCTATCTTGCCACTGCGCAGGGTCCTCTGGAACCTTTGTTTTTGGCTATTGCCAAAGAACCTATGATTGGCTGGGCAGATACCCTTAATTGGCTGGCACTAATGTTCGTAGGGATTACTTTTCTGTTGGGTATATTTGAAAAAAAAGGAGCTTTGGTGGGGATTTTATTACTTGCCTTATATTATTTGGCACACCCGGCATTTCCATGGCTACAGCAAGTAAATGTGGAGGGGAGTTATTGGTTTATTAATAAGAATTTAATAGAACTTGCGGCCTGTTTGGTTATTTATCAATTTCCAACAGGACAATACTTTGGTTTAACAAACCTTTTTAATAAAGATAAAGAACAAACTAAAACTGAAACCTTATGAAATGGACAAGAAGAGATGTGCTTAAAGGCTTAGGCGGAATACCTATACTTGGAGCTGTATGGTGGGCGGGCGCTGCAAATGCTGTTTCCAAAAACAGGGAACGTACGGCCATACTTGAACAATTAAATATACAGCCTTCCTTGCCCTCAGCAGTAAAAGCGATTGAAGGTGAACCTGTGAGAGTTGGAATTATTGGTTTTGGAATTCGAGGGGAGCAACTTTGCAGGGCATTAGGATATGCCACTAAAGAATGGTTGGAAGAAATGGAACAGGCTGCGAAGGAGGATCCGAATCATTCCCGTTTAAAGGATTTTTTGAATCAGGATAAACTAAATATAAAGCTTACGGCCGTTTGTGATGTGTATGATGTCAGGGCAGAAAGGGTTATTGATTCTTTTTCGACTGATGACGCCCAGGTGGTTAGATTTAAAACGTACCAGGAGATGATCCGCAGTGGAAAAGTAGATGCAGTGGTTATTGCCACACCTGATCACTGGCACGCTCCAATGGCTATAGATGCACTTGAAAATGGAATACATGCCTATGTGGAAAAACCTATGACGCATACCGTTAGTGAGACCTATAGACTTAGAGAAGCCGCCGAAAAGTCCAAAGCGGTTTTAATGGTTGGACATCAGCACAGACAAACTATGAGTTTTCAAACTGCTCAGGATATTGTAACCAAAGGAGTGCTTGGACATGTTTCGCTCGTTCAGACCAATACCAACAGGAACGATGATAACGGTGCGTGGAATTATCACATAGAGGATGAGGCTACTCCTCAAACAATAGACTGGGATCAGTTTTTAGGGTCTGCACCAAAAATACCGTTTAACAAGAATCACTTTTTTAGGTGGAGAAAATGGTGGGCATATGGATCTGGTCTTTCAGGAGATTTGTTGACACACGATTATGATCGTCTCAATTGTGTATTAAAAATGGGTATCCCGAGTTCCGTAACTACTTCAGGAGGGATTTACACTCATAATGACGGACGTAATGTGCCCGATGTACTTCAGGTAAATATGGAATTTCCGGAATTTAGTACAGGAAGCAGTCAGGCAAAGGGTAAGGAAAAAGGAATGACTTTTGTCTACAGTGCAACCCTTGGAAATGGATTTAACAGACCTACTATTCTTATGGGACATGATGGCACCATGGAATTGGGTAACCGGCTTACCATTTGGCCCGATAGCAGGTCTACAAAGTATGCTGGTCTACTAGAGTCAGGAAAAATGAATCCATCGATTCCTGTTTATAGCTATGATCCGGGGGCTAGCGTACCCGATGCCGTTTCATCGGCAACGTCGCAATATTTTGCGGATAAAGGACTCATGTGGACTTACATTAACGGGGCGAGAGTTGATTCAACATTTCTGCATTTAAGGGAATGGTTGAGTTGTACACGCAACGGAGGTAAAGTTAGCTGCGGAATAAACGAAGGATTTGACGAAGCAATATCAGCACATATGGGAGGACTTTCCTATAAACTCGGAAGAAAAATAGAATGGGACGCTGCAACACAACGCCTAGTGCCCATTGAAGGAATTGATTTTGACGAGGTATTGTTATCAAGTATGTAGTAGACAAAAGCAGGTGCATCATTGATGAATCTTCTTATTAATTTAAAGGTAATCAGGACTGGTTTTGGTCCTGATTATTTTTTTATGCTTCATTCTTTGAGGCGCAAAGAATTGTGATATAACCAAATTAACCTGATAAATATCATATTATCTGCATTTTATATGATTTAATTTTAAGTATATCATAATACAAATAGTCATGCAAGTCAAAAAAAACCCAAAAGTAGATTTAAATCGAAATAGTGGACTGTATTTTGTATTAGGACTTACAGTCGTTCTATTTTTGACATGGCGCGCTTTAGAATACAAATCGTATCCTAAAGACACCACAATCCTCGAAATCGCGCAGGCTGTAGACGATCTTAAGGAGGATGTGCCGGTAACTGAAATTATTAAAACATTACCACCCCCTCCACCACCTGCAGCGCCCGAGGTGATTGAGGTTGTTGAAGACACGGAAGAAATAGAAGAAACTATTATTGAGAGTACAGAGACTAGTCAGGAATCTGTCATTGAGGATATAATTTCCGTTGACGACGTAGAAGTAGGAGAAGAGGAAGAAGAGATTATTGTACCTTTTGCAGTCATCGAAAATGTTCCAATTTATCCTGGTTGTGAGAGCGCACAGGGTAATGAACAGCGAAAGGCATGTTTTCAAAAAATGATACAAGCTCATATCGTGAAGGAATTTACCTATCCTGAGATGGCGCTTGAACTGGGAATACAAGGAAAAGTGTTTGTGCAGTTTATGATTGATTCTAAAGGTCATGTAGAAGGAATTAGAACCAGAGGACCGGACAAACTATTAGAGAAAGAGGCAAGCCGTATAATTGCCTCGCTACCTGATATGACACCAGGGATGCAACGCGGAAAATCTGTTAAGGTTCCTTATAGTATACCCATTAATTTTATGATTCAATAGAAATAAAGCACATGACTATTTCCCGAGGATTGATTCAACTAATACGTTACTATTAGGAAGGATCAATCCTCATTTTGTTTATAATCTGTCAACTTCTGAGGCCCTTCCAGAAGAACTCTTACTATCTGTAGCGTACCGTCATCCTTTGTTGCTATCTGCCATTTTATAAGTGAAATTAATCCATTTACTATTTCAATCCCTGTAATGCTTCTGGGGTGCACACAGCTTCCATCATTAAATAGGGGTATATCCCCGGGTTCCGGGAATCTGGGCCTATGCGTATGACCCATCACCGTTATTATGAGGTTGTTTTTCAGGATCCACCTCTTAATCCTTTTCTCCACTTTTATTAATTCACGATGATTCCTGGCCGGACTTGTGGGATCTGCTATTCCCCATACCTGTAAAGGTTTCCATAGTATACGAACCAAGAAACGATTAAACCGCCATCCGTGATAATTCATAAAATCGGCCTGGTGCCCGTGGGTTAAAAAAAGCTCCTGACCATTTACACTGTGTTTTAAAACCAGAGCTTCATAAAACTTCAATTGATCTAATAAAGTAGCTTCCTTTTCATCTTTGGGTTCAAAATAGGTATAAAGATGTTTTTTTACATATTCAGGATTTCGATATACCATATCGTGGTTTCCGTAAATCATATGCAATCTGTTTTCCTCGTGAAAACGCTTCATAAGCATATAAATATTCTTATGAGCCTCAAAAATGGGTTCAAAACTTAAATTCTCCCATAGTTCATCTCCGTCACCGAGTTCACAGTATTGGAATCCATTATTAAAATAGTGCTTTAAAGCGTGATAATAGATATTCCGGTTATTGGCAAACTCATCTGAAAAACTATTATCACCCCTATGACAATCGCTAAAAAGAATAAACTTTGAGGTATCATCAAATGGTATGGTTTTAGCCCTGTTATATGCATTGCTAAGTCTGTTGTTTGAAGACATAAAGGAAATTTATATAAATATCCATAAAAAGCACAGAACACCATAAATATTCCTTGAACAAAAGTAAATAAGAAGGTGGGCCGGGTTTTATTCTGTATTTATTTTAGGTTTATCGTATGATACCAATTCTCTTGTATGGGTATTTGTTTGTTATTATATAACTTATTTTTAGTAGCTTGCCACACTATTTAAAAATCATTAAAATATTAAAAAAGCTATGAAAAAAAATCTCCATATACTCTTGGCACTATTTGCTGTCATTATTTTATACAATTGCGGTAGTGTAAAAGTTCGGGACCTCTGGACAGGTGAAGATGAAGCCATTGCCAAATTCAAAGAAAAGAAAATTCTGGTTTTGGCAAGAACAGCCGACAATACGGCTAGAATTGCTTTCGAGGAAGCATTGGCCAACGAATTAAGGGAAAAAGGCTATAATGCCACGGAAAGTTTTAAGAAATTTCCAAAAATTTACGCCCAAAAAGAAATTTCTGAAGAACGGATAGCATTTGTACAAAGTATTCTTGATAGTGAGGGATATAATGGAATTGTAATTGTTGCCGTTAAAAATACGGAGCAAGTTACCACAACTTCCAGCAGTGGAGTAGGCGTGGGTGTTTCAGCAGGATATCCAGGGTATTACGGCGGGTATCCAGGGTATTATGGAGGATTTAATAATTATTACAGGACGCCATATGCTTATGGGCCATACTATAACTCCTTTGGGGGTTATATCCCTACCTCCACTTCAACCAGGACTTCTACGAACTATGCTTTAGAAACAGTGTTTTATAATCTCGATGAACCTGAGGAAAACCAGTTAGTGGCTGTGGTTACAACGGACTTGGAAGATCCCAAGGAGGCTTATAAAGCTGCAAATAAATATGTTGAAACCATGGTTAAGGCCTTCGAATAATTTATAATCCTTTATTCAATAATCAAATTTGTTTTTTCGATAGACTAAAGTTTAACCGGCCATAATATGAATACCAATAATAGCGTAAATTCAGTATTAAGGATTGCAACCTTGCTGTTAGTATTGGTTTGGTGTTTCTTAATTATAAAACCATTTTGGATTATTGCGGTTTGGGCAATCATATTAGCGGTGGCTTTATATCCCTTTTATAATTGGTTGGTTGTAAAAATAGGAACTGAAAGGAAAAAATATGGAACCTTAATTTACACTTTGATTACGGTAATTCTGATGCTTATCCCCACTTATTTTATCGTTGGAAGTATTTTTGAATCCATTAATAATGTAGCTGATCAGTTTAGCAGTAATATGCTAAAAATACCGAGTCCTAATGAGAAAATTAAATCGTGGCCGCTCATTGGAGAAAGTCTTTATAAAGAATGGTATATGTTTTCAAACAATGTTGAAAACTACTTCATTGCCCATAGAGATCAGATTATGAAGTATGGGGGCTATTTGCTGAGTGATGTGGAAGGGTTTCTACTTACTTTAGTAATCTTTATTATTTCCTTTTTTATTTCTATAACACTTATGTATAATGCTGATATAGGTTATAAAGCTTCTATTAATTTATCACAAAAATTGATAGGTGTCCAGGGCAAGGAGGTGGTATTGATGTCCAGAGATACTATTAGAAGTGTAGTTAAAGGTATTTTATTGGTAGCTATTATACAGGCTGTTCTGGCATTTATTGGCTTTGAGGCCATTGGACTGCCTTTCGCCGGGATATTTACATTTTTAGTTTTGGTTTTAGCTACAATTCAATTACCTCTGGTAATAATCTTTATTCCTGCAATTCTAATAGCCTTTTCAAACAGCGAACCTGTCTATGCCATTATTTTTACCATATATTGTCTTTTGTTAACCCTTTTGAATAATGTATTAACTCCTATTTTTTTGGGAAAAGGCCTTAAAACACCCATGATTATTATATTTATTGGCACTCTTGGGGGCCTGGCTTTACATGGTTTCACCGGATTATTTATTGGCCCGGTTATATTGGCTGTCGGATACCGTTTGTACGAATATTGGGTAAGTAGCACAAATTAATGCACAAACAGGCCTGGTATTTTAAAAGGATACCGCCAGGGATTTCACCAGAACAATCATTATTTTTGAACTATTGAATTAAAATATGAATTTTAATTCTGATGTGACGTAAAATTTGGATTCTTTACCAGCCTTTTCAATAGCAAAAATAAATTTTCGAAAATAGTGCAATATGACATGGGTCCTTGTAATCACCTTACTTGAAATTACTCTTACGCTTACGTCTTTATATTTATTAATAAAGGATGGCAGCAAGCCTGAGCGGATTTGGTCGTGGATACTGATTATACTTTTTATTCCATTTTTAGGGGCAATGCTATATTTCTTTTTTGGTGTCAACCTTCGAAAACAAAAACTTTTTGATTTAAAGAAAGAGATTGATTATACTCAGTTTGAGAATTTCATCACTAAATATTCAATAGAAGCGGAACAAAGTATATTAAAAAGACACGATGCTACCTCATCCTACTTACACCTTATTCGATTGCTCACCAAAGTTAACAGCTCCCTTATAACTTTTAACAATAAGGTTCAGATACTCAATGACGGACCTGAAACATTTGAAGCAATTTTTAAGGCTTGTGAAAAAGCAGAAAAATATATTCATCTGCAATATTATATTTTCCTTGACGGAGAACTGGCAGATCGTTTCTTAGGGCTCTTTAAAAGAAAAATTAAAAGTGGAGTGGAGGTAAGGTTAATTTATGATGCCTTAGGTAGCTGGGATTTATCAAATGAGATGATTAATAAATTCCATGAAATAGGGGTGCAAATATTTGCTTTTATGCCGGTCCGATTTGGCAGATTGGCGAGGGTAAATTATCGCAACCATCGGAAGATATTAATTGTGGATGGTCTGGTTGGTTTTACAGGCGGGATTAATGTAGATGACAAATATATCAAGGGTGATGACCTGCTGGGTCATTGGACGGATACTCATTTAAAAATTCAGGGAATGAGCGTAAACTTCCTGCATTTTGTATTTCTTTCAGATTGGCTTTTTGTAACCAGGGAGAACCTGATAAAGCCAGATATGTTTAAATTTATGGATCCGATTGGAGACACTCCTGTCCAAATAGTATCCAGTGGCCCGGATGCAGATTATCCAAATATCTTGCAGCAATACCTGTATATTTTATATCAGGCAAAGGAATATGTCTATATCGTGAACCCTTATTTAGTACCCGATACTACACTTTCTTTGGCGATTAAAACCGTGGCATTAAGCGGTATTGATATACGGATAATAATTCCAAGGAATTCTGAATCTACCATGATGCATTGGACCGTGCAGTCCTATTTTAGCAGGTTCCTGAACGCGGGGGTTAAAATTTATTTGTTTCAGGAGGGATTTATTCATTCGAAAGTAATTCTCTCAGATGATACGGTTTGTTCCATAGGAACTGCAAATTTAGATATCCGAAGTTTAGAGCTTAATTTTGAAGTGAATGCCTTAATTTATAATAAAGAAGTAACTATGACTATGAAAAAGCAAGTCGCTTCATTTCAGAAGAATAGCAGGCAGCTAACCCTTGAAGAATATATAGCGAGGCCTAATATCGATCGTGTAAAGGAAAAGTTGGCAAGATTAATCAGCCCTTTGATGTAGATTATTGGATTTTTAAAACCTTTCATTTAGCCAAAATTGCATGGATTTAATAAGGAAGTAGGTGAGTGAACTCCAGTCTGTACTATTAAAAGGCAAGAAATCACTTTTCATAGGCTACGAACCAAGTGGAATTCAAATGTGTAAAGGAATGCGGGAAACTAAATCAAAAAAGTGATTACCATATAAAAGGCCCGGAAAACCGGGCCTTTATCCTCTTGGGCATTTATTTTTTTATTGAACCGGGTCAAATGAAAAATGTTGGCCGCCAATTGAAGCTTCCAGCATAAGTCCCCCTTTTACCCTTGTAAAAACGGCAACACCTTCCTGATAGGCAACATCAGCAGAAGCCCCTTCGGTAATAGCAGTTGCAGATGCCTGCCCACTAAATTTAAACTTACCTCCTGTAAACCTATCATAGGCGTCTTTGTTTTCAAAGAAAATTACTTCGCTATACTGCTGACCCCCTGCCTGAAGTCCAAATGTGCCCTGGCCTAATTTAGAAGAGCCCATAACGGCACCACCTTTGTAAACTACTCCTTCTCCACCGGCACCACCAATTACTAATCCCGCTTTAGTTATTTTGGGATAAACAGCATAACCATAGGCCTTATCTTTAAAGGTTTGTAATTTTGGAGCGTCTTTGATCATTTGACTCAAGGTCTCTTGGCAATCTTTTTCTAATTCTGGTTTCCAACCCGCTATTTGGGCATAAGAACTAAATGAAAAAGTAAGGCATGCAAAAAGCAATAAAAAATTAGTTTTTTTAAGATGGATAGTGTTCATTTTAATGATATTTAATTACTTAATAATTTTTTCGAATTAACTATAAAACATTCAAGGCTTAATTTGCATTTTATAAACAAAAATAGCGAGGGAAAAGGTACAAAAAAGTAGTTGAAAAACCTCCTATATACCAATAAAGTTGAACTTTTTATTTCTAATTATATTTCCATTGATAATCGTAAAGAATAACTGCATAATGGTGGATAAAAACGATAAAGAATTACTAATTTTTAAACCCCTTGGCAACCGAATTTGCATAAGCAGTGGCTACACTTGGGGAATTTTCAGGATTTTCTATAGAAGCTGTAACCCATGCCACAAGCTGTTTTCCTTCTTCGAGCTCCAGGTCATAAACCACGGTTTCCAGAATGTAAAGTTTGGAAGTTATGGTAGACCCCTCCGTTTTTAGTGAAACCTGATCAGCCGAAAATGATCCCGGTAAGTAAAAATAATTATAAAATCCACCATAGGCAGTTGGATAATTCATTCCACCATAAAATACAGTAGTCTCATAATTTTCCGCACCCACTTCGCGTGTATGTTCCTGATAATCCTTTAATGAAGTGAGGACAACGCCATTATATCCATTTTTTTCCAAAACGGAATGGATTTGTTGTTTTTGTTCCTCAGTTATTTTGGCCACAGGATTAAAATCGGGAAACTGAGTATAGCTGGATATGGCATTAAAACCGGCATCAACGAACTTTTTGGTAATTGCATCTTCATATGTTTTCCTTATATTACTATCTGCAGATCTGCCAATTACCAGAATTTTTTTAGCCTTCATAGTAGATGCGGTTTCAGCTTTCCAGGATTTAATGATTTTAAAACTTGAACAACCATTTAAAAATAGTACTGCCAGGAGCAAAATAAAAGGTGATGTTTTTTTCATGTTTGTATATTTGAAGTGTTGATATATGAATATTTTTTTAAATTAATTGTCCTTGGTAAATTCGGCTTTACCAATTTTCCCGTTTCTTAGAATAGTCATCGAAATGACTTCTCCTTTTTGTGCTTCCGAAAGCAGCTTTCTGATCTGAAAAATTGAATTGATGTCTTTAATAGTTATGCCTGCCAATTCCAGGATAATGTCCCCCCCAATGGTTAGTTCTGTATCTTCAATTTTAGCTGAAATGTATCCGCTTTTCAGGCCCAGGGCACTTGCAGATCCTTTGGAGGATAAGCTGGTAATCAATAATCCTGCTTCCTGGGGTACGTTTAATGCCCTGGCAAGATCTCCATCGAGTAAAACAGATCCTATACCGCCCCAAACACCGGGATTCTGCATGAGCAATTTGTTGGCCACATTGGACGACATCGCAAATCCAATTCCTTCAAAACCGCCCGAATTGCTGTATATCCTGCTTGCTATTCCGATTACTTCTCCTCTCATATTAAACATAGGTCCTCCGGAGTTACCGGGATTGATGGAGGCGTCTGTTTGCAGGAATTCAATCTTTATAAAATCATTGCCTAAATGATCCGGAACAAATCTGCCGCTGAGTACTCCTCTGGAAAGTGATTGTTTAAATCCATGGGGGGCACCTAAAACAAAAACATCTTCGCCCACAGCTATACCATCAGAATCTCCAATAGGGGCAACTTTTTTGTTTTTTAGCTGGAAATCTCCTTTGATCTTGACAAGTGCTACATCGGCCAGAGCAATTGAATTTAGAACGGTCCCTTCATAAATATCACCATCCAGGAACTCAATTTGAACTTCTTCAGCAGTTTCTACAACATGAGCTGCAGTCCAGATAAGGCCTTCTTCAGATATCAATACTCCAGAACCCTGAGATTTCTCCGTTACAACCTGCATAAATTCCTGATTACTCTCCCTGGACACACTAATGATATTTATAACAACCACCGAGGAATTAACATCTTTATAAAGATCTGCAAGATTTTGAGCAGAGGTACCCAATATAAAAAAGAAAATTAGGATCGAAACGATGTTTTTCATTTTTACTTTTTTAAGATATCTAATACAGCTCGCTAGCATTTCAGAAAGATAGGTCGAAGATATAATTTCTTTTGTATCCTGATCTTTGTTTATGGCATAATATTTTGTTCAAGTAAAGTATCTACCAGTTCTTTGGAATATTTTGCAATGGCTTCTGTAATATTTGATGGGTTTTTAAGTTTAAACCTCCCAACCCATTGTAAATTGTCTTCGCGGGCTACAGTAATATCATATAAACAACTTTCCACAGTATATTCCACACCTGTTTCTATGCGATCCGGCTCCCAGGAGGTAGCCGGGTAATAAGTATAATATTGCCCAAATCTGCCATATCGCGGAGGGTAATATCCTACATTACTGCTTCCCGGAATAACATCTTCGTATTCAGCCGTATTTATTACATTGGTAATTATGATACCTGAAAAACCGGTTTTGAGTAATTCAGAAATTAAGGTTTCAATTTCATTATCTGTCATTTCCTCGGAAAATCGTTCTGTTTTAATAACATCCACAGAGGATTCGGCCTTTACACCCCTGATTTCCAGTTCATTAACAACCATTCCTTCGGCTCTTATCCGGGCAATTTTATCCTTAGTATGAGCCACCACCAAAATCTTGTCATATTTTTTTTTGATGTTGCTTACATTGGAAGAGTCCCTCAGATAGGTGCTGCTACAACCTGCCAGTAAAAAGGCCATAAACCATACTTTGACAAATTTTTTAATCATAAAACCGAATATTTTGGAATTCGAAAATTAAACTTATTCATAAACCTATACAACACAATAATTCAATAAGGAGTCTTAATTTTCCAATGGTAAAACTATAAAGTTCTCCTGCCTAAAGTTGCTTTGAAATGAGTTATGAAACTCAAACATTTGGGTTCTGAGGCTTAAATAAAAAAATTATATTTACAGTATATGAATAACTGCCATCTTTGAATAAGTTTTCATTATGCTCTATAACACCAGTTTGATAAATATTATGACTTTTGCAAATTAGTTTTCAGCGCGTTTACAATATATAATTTTGGATGGTGAAAAAGAATTTATTTTTAACGAAGAAATAGTCGATTTATGAAAAGTATAGAATATTTATATCCACATAGATTTACCATATTTCTTTTTAGCCTTTTATTTATACTTTTTGGAACACTTTTCATACCATCCAAATTATTTGTTGTTTTTGTTAGCCCTATATTTTTTATCGTTAATATACTGGCAGGAATTCTATTAATTTGGAATAAAAAAAGCATAAAAAATCTCTTTGTGTTTTTATTTTTTACAGCCATTATCGTCTATATTCTTTCTTCATTATTAACTCTGGATGAAAAATTATTGACATATATACAATTTGGCGTTTTATTTTTATTTTATTCCATTGTAACTTATGAGATTATTAGTCAGGTTTGGAGGAGTAAGAAGGTAAACAGGGATGTAATTCTTGGGCTAATAGGGGGATATATTAGCTTAGGTCTGGTAGGTTTTTTTATTTGTATGTCAGTTGAGATTTTAGATCCCGGTTCTTTTTCTGGCTTGGCCGCTGACCAATTGAATAATGAAGGAAACGGCAATGATTTAATGTATTTCAGTTTCATCACTCTTTTGACAATCGGGTATGGGGATATTTTGCCTGTCTCACAGTTTGCCCGCAATGCAGCAATTGTAATAGGGCTTTTGGGACAGTTTTATCTTGTTATTGTAACAGCTGTTGTTGTCGAGAAATATATCAGGCACAGCGAAAATTAAACTAAAATCGAAAAATTTAACGAGGACCTGAAATCTGAACATTGGGTTATTAAAATGCTTCATTAACCCCGAAGTAAATACCACTTTGGCCTTCCAGCCCTTTCCCGTAATCTAACCTGAGCCAGGTACTTTTATCTTTAATAAGTTTAAAACGAATTCCCCCGCCAATACTTGGTTTCATATTGCTAAAACTGAAGAGATTACCGCCCAGGTCATTGACACTGCCAAATAATCCGAAACCGGCCAGTGACCATCGCTCTCTAAATCGCCATCTATATTCTGCCTGAAAAATATACATGTGCTTGTCTATAAACCTGCCATTGAAGTAACCCCTGGCATTTTTACCGCCCCCATAGCTGGCCATGCCCTGAAAAGGCACATCCCCAAAATTGTTTTCTAAATATAGGCGAAACGCCAAAATACTTTTTTTTGCTATAGGTTGATACGTTCTTAGGTCTAAAATAAATTTATTAAAAGCATGGGTTGCCCCAAAGAGCTCACTTGAAAAACGTGCGCTTAGGCTTAGATAATTACCAGCCTGTGGGGCCCCAATATCATCCCGGGAATCTAAATTAAATATGGCCCCCAATCCACTGATTATAGCCCCATCACTCCCAGGAATTGCCTCAGAATCCAAAATACCGCCTTCCACTACCTCTGTAATGTCATAATTCGCATAATTAACCGACAATCCAAAATTTAAATTGGGGGGTAATCTTTTTAACAGATTAATATCAATTTTATTGGTGGTTTGGTTATAAGATTCTTTATTGATTTCCGGAGTTGTAGGTCCAATACCCCAAAATGAATTTGGGAAAAGCCTATAAGTGTAAAATACATCAATAAAATAATCCCCATGTCCCAGATAGATTTGAGGTGTAGCTTCAAAAATAAATTGATTCTCTGATGTGTAGATTGCGCTAAAAAAAATATTGGAGAAACGCTGATTGTATTCATTGGTCTTATTAAGCAGAAAAAGCTGGCCACCTGCACCAAATCCAAACTTCGTTTCGGGAGTATAAAAAATTATAGGCAAAGCCACAAACTGTAAATTTTTGCCCTTTCTTATGGTATCGGATTGAATAAATCCATCTTCATTATTGCGCTGGGCAATAACTGTCGAGGACAGGAAAACAATAAGCAAGCTTGTGTATAAAATATGCTTTTTCATCAGAAGAAAAAATCGTCAAGAATTACACCAAATCCGAAAGTAAATGAAATATTACTAATGGTAATATTTTCTGTTTCCACAACCCCCCCTGTTTCGTTAATAGTATCAGCGCCAATCCAGAAATGTTGGAGATTAAAACCAATATTAAAGGATATTAGATCCCGGATAACATAGGAATAACCTAAGCTAACCAAAGAACCAAATCCCTTTCCTTCATATTCCTCTCTAAAGTTGGGAATTTCATTTATAGTGGCAAGACTGCGATAGATAACAAAGCCGGGGGAAACATTTAAATACAGTGAGCCATCTTTATTTTTAGAAAAATACCGTGCAAATTGGGGCCCCATATATAAAGACTCGGTATCAATGTTTATATCTCCTTTCGCTTCCTGCTTTCCCGCCTGAAAAGTAACACCAAAAAGCCATCTGTCTTTAAAGAATTTACCTGCCGACAGGTTTATTCCAAAGTCATTGGAGATGGTTTTATTTTTTGCTGCGTTTAATTCATTACTACTACTGCTGATGTTTCCTGCCAGAGAAGTTAACCAACGTCCTTGGCGGAAGGGTGTTAAAGAAATGTCTATAGTGTCTGCAGGAGCTGTACTTTGCGATAAGACCTGTGCAGCGTTAAAAGTCAGGAATAGTAATACAAAAAGTTTGGAAAAGAGTATAAATTTCTGCATTGTTTTTCAACTAAGTAAGGCCTTTTAGAGTGCAAAATTCAATTAATGTAAAATATGTACAATCCTACCCGGAGTTCCTCTTAGATTCATTATAAAATTAAACCAAAAAGTCCATAAATACTAGGATTGTCTTTTTTTTGTCCATTATGAATACAAGAAAAATTCCTTTTAAAAGAATATAAAACTAATAAATAAAATTAGTTAAGTTTCCAATAATTCTGTTTAATCGGAAAAGACAAAAAACCTTATATTTGCACTCATTTATTGGGGCGCAAACCCTGCCAAAGACGTTAGATCTAATAAAATAAATATAAAATGACCTTATTAAAAAACTATTGTCTATCTCTAATATTACTATTATTTACGGGTTTCTTTTTTCAAAGTAATGCCCAGGATATTGATTTATCCGTAGACTATGGCTACCAATTTGGCACCAAATTGAATTATGGTTCTAATTACTTAAAAGCCGGTGATGGTGCGTATTTAACTGCCACTATAGGATTTGAAACAAGGGGTGATGTAATGGCTGAACTTACCTATAAACGAATGGACACAGAGCTTTTAATAAGAGATTTTGTGATCAGCCCTAATGAACAGCGGCTGGCCGATTTGACTATGGATTGGATCCAGGTTGGTGCAACCAATTATTTTGACACTGGAGATGCAATTACTCCGTTTTTCGGAGGAACTGCAGGTGTGGTTATTTTAAGTCCAAAAAATGAAAATACAGCTATAACCACCCGTAGTTTAAACTCAACTACAGAGTTTGCATTTACTTTTAAAGGGGGTATGATTATAGAGTTGAGTGATGTTGTTGGTATTAAGATACAAGGCGACCTTATGTTTCCGGTATCCTGGGGTGGTGTCTATGTTGGTGGAGGACCAGGTGGAGTAGGTGGAGGCGTTACGGTATCTTCTACGACTATTATGGGTGGCCTAAGCGGAGGTCTTGTTTTTAGTTTCAATTAGAAATTACTATTAAATCTCCAAAATACTAGCGAAAACTCATGGACCAGGCAAGTGCCAGACTATTCGAATCAGACCCTACATCCCTTAATGCTTGTGAGCGTATGTAGGCAATTTTAATACCCTGGTTTCCTGCAAAGGTATATCCGAGTGAGGCACCTGAATAGAAATAAGCACGTTGGTCATTATTAGACACATCATTTACAATGGATGAACCACCCTGGTTATAGGCGGCACTTAAAGATGCCCACATTTGATTCTTAAACTGCTTGATAAGATGGCTTTGAAGCCCAATAGTCGGGTTTTGACTCAGGGTATTTCCATTGAAAAAATTCGTATTAGAAGTAAATATTGTTAAAGACCCGGTGACTTCAAAGGACCATAGTCCCCAACGGTGAACCACACCTGCCTGAGGTCTGAAAACAAAACGGTTATTTCCAACGTTAATCAGTTTTTCATCAAAATATTGTCCAAAAGGCAAAGTGACTCCAAGTGAAACCCCAAAAGTTGTACTTACCGGATTTTCTTCGTAGTATTCTTTTAACTCCTTTGGCCCGCCAGGCGGGGGTCCTATAAGATTAACAGACAGCCTAAGCCATGGGTCCATAAAGCCGGACCTATTTGTGCTCGCCGCTTCACCACTAAGGAACCCTTCCCAGTGGTCTATGGAATAAGGAATCACAACATCTACCCGGGCCAGTTTATTGGCTAATTTAAACGGGCGCACATAAGAAGCGGCAAAGGTATTTGCCTCTAATGAAACATCTGTTAATTCTAATACAGGATCAAAATTAACCTGCGCATTGGTATATACATAAGTGGCCCCTACAACATTTATCCCAAGAGGAATTGAAGTCCATCTCCTTGGCTCAACATCCTGTGAATACCCAGACTTTAGACACAGTATACAGCAACATATGAAAATGCTTTTTGGAAAGAATTGTTTTATAAATGCCATATGTTATTTTAAATACACATTTACTTCTTTACTTTAACCGGATAATTTTTAAACTGCTTTTTAACAGCTTTTATAATCCTGGTTTTATTTGTATCCGTAGATGGTGAAATTACTTCTTTGGTTACAGCCTGATAGATCATTTTACCTTGCGCTGCGTCTACAATATCTAAAACTACTGTCCCGGCATGATACTCATGAACCACTATTTCCTCGGATTCCCAATGGTAATTTCGCTGCCCCATATATGTCGGGGCATCTCTTATATCTGTTTGTCTTGTTTTTTGTTCTGCTGAAATGACTACCCCAATGTTGAGCATTAAATCGGGATTTTCGTTCACTTTTTGATACCCCCTGGCATTCATTTGTTTACCGATCTCGTTTAATAAAAAATTGATGCTCTCTTTCCTTGGCTCCATTTCTGGAACGGTTTTCACATTAAGGCTGTGTACCTGATAGGTTTTGTATTTTTTAAAATTTACTTTGGGATCTTTTTTATAGGAAACAAGAAGTTGTGAATTACTTAAAAAAGGAAGCACGAAGAGCAGACATAAAGCAATATTTTTTATCATACTATGTATTAATTATAAGTTAGAAATGCCCCATCTTTTGTAGGCAGAATCTAAAAACTGTCCATAAATATCTTTATGAATCTTAAACTGTTCCGGGCTAAGAAGCTCCTCTAAATCCTTATCTTGCTTTGCCAGTAAAATATTTAATTCTTTAATGAACTGTTCCTTGGAATAGTCCTTGTCCTTATCATCCAAGCGACTAATTTTAGCCACATAGTAAACAATAATACTATTATACTGGTCCATTTCCTCTTCAGAGAGATTCATTTTTTTAACTTCATCATGGTACCAAAGTTGAATGTTGTCTATTTCTTCTGAGGAATATATTTTGACCTTTCCTTCTTCTTTGCTGAGTTCCTGGGCATTCAGGTTAAAAAAGATCACGAATGAAGCAATAAATAGAAAGTTTTTTAAATACGACATAAACATTTTTTTTATAGGGTTATTTATAACAACTGGGATGGTAATATTAGACTTTTTATTTTTAAATATTTTATTTTAAGTTACACTTTATAACTGCGAAATTAATACTTTATTGGATTAGTGACTTAAGATGAACCTCCTACTCAAGGGAAATATTAGCATAGACCATCTTTAGTTAATGCCATAAGAGTAAAGATTTCTTCCTGTTTTGTTAAATTGTTCATCAGAAAGTAAGAGGGTTGTATTATTTAAAAATGCTATTGATTCTAATTGTGTATGAAACTCCAGATCTATGGTTTTTAGTTTTCCTTCGAAGAATTTTGAAAGTTCAAAATTAGTAAAGAGCCATAATTTGCCATAGCCCAATAAGGCTATGGTTTTGCCATCCGGGGAAATGTCAGCCGCAGTTATTTTACAAACAGCAACTTCTGTACAGGGAATAAACTCCCCCAGTAATGTGGCCTGATAGTTTCCTTTTTTAGCCGGAATTCTGTATATCAAAGCTTCTCCTATGAAGGGTTCTGATCTGTTTTTTGTAATTAGATAAAGACTGTCCTTAGCAAAGAACATCGCTTCTGTGTCATATAGCAGTTTACTTTTGTTAGGAGGGTATTTTTTTTGTTCGGGAAAGCTGAATGTTATTTGTTCTGCTTCCATCTTGTCTCCTTTTTCCTTATTCGGATCAGAGATTTTATATATAACCAGGTCTTTCCTTTTATTATAGTTATTACCGGTATCTGCAATATAAAGATGACCCTCTTTATCCCTGGCCAGTTCTTCCCAATCTTTATTCTTTGCGTTTTTAATTTCGAGTTCTTTGAGCAACTTACCTTTTAAACTAATTTGATAAATTTTATTAGCCCCTCCACCGTCATTTAACATCCAAACAGTGGAATCCCTGTTAACCACCATTCCTGAATTTTCATCCAGTTTTTTAGGAAGTTTGGTAATGTACGTAAGCTGGCCATAGTTGGAGCAACTTACTAAAAAACCAAATAATATGAGGACTATATATCTAGTCATCTGCATTTTTTAAAGGCATATAAACCTCAGTTTTCCAACTAAGCGCATCACCTCCCATATTGGGGTTGTTGTGAAAAACCTCGACCGGCAGTTCGGTTATGTCTATATTGTTCTTCCTGGCGTAATCCAAAAGTGCGTACCAGGCCCGGTCTGAAGTTATATAATTTCCATTATAAATGGCCATAAGCGCATTCCTGGAATTAAATTGCTTATACTTCAGGTCCGGATGTACAGGCAATGAATCCGATTTAATAATTGGATAGCAGAAATCAAATTGTATACTGTCTGTTTCTTTATTCCATTCGGTTACTTCCAAAAAGGGCCTTCCATTTAGTTTAATCCCGTTATCGGCAAGGATAGTGTTTAGCAGAGGAAAGTCATTCATCATACCCTGAGCCTTGCCAAATTGTGAGGTCTTTATGGTAACATAGGCACAATAAGTAGATCGCAATTCATTCTTACCGATAATTTTAACCCTAAACTTACTAATATGTTCATTAAGCTTTTCATGGAAATCCTTAACGGTACTTATAGTTCGTTTTTCAAAATTGGTATTCAAGAATGGAATGGCAATTTTATTTTTAAGACTATGATCCAGATCTTTTACATACACCTTTACTTTTGAAGTCGAATCGGTCAAAGGAATGATATCCCATTGATATAAATAGGTGGAATCACTGAATGTAATATTTTGTTCCAGGTGAGTAAAACCTTCCTGACTCAATAGCCGGGAATCTTTTAAGGTAGTACCCCAAAGTTTAATTGATTGGTTAATAGTTCCGGGAACAGTCTTAGCGTTAAAGGTTACCAGATAATCATAGGGTTTAATAAACAAATACCAAACGAGCCCCGCAAGGACCAGAGCCACTACAACCAAAATGATTTTTTTCATATATCTAATTGAAAACTTAATTAGAGTTATTGGTCATGGCAAGATGCTCCAAAACGAACTTGCCTAAATCCCTTCCTTGTTTCACACCAACCGCCACTGCTTTTCTGTAGTGTATTCCTCCGTACATCCTGCTGATAGCCGCTTCGTCTGCCGCTTTATTAAATGATTCAAAACTTCTGACGGGTAATCCATAAAGGGTTTCAGTATCATCATCAAAGGTAAAATTATCTCCAAAGATGTCGGTCAGTGCGGTTGCGGCTGCACCTGAAACTACGCTATGCCCGCTGGTGTACTCCGGAAAGGGAGGGGTTTGCAATACCGGCTTCCAGTTTTCATCTATATGTTCGTTGATTAAGGTTTCAGGCCGGATCAGGTTACTTCGGTATTTTTCATCCCAACAACTGATAAAGGCATCTGCGATGGCCATGGATGTTTTCGTATAGGCGTAGATGGTCTTATTAAAATCACTATTTGTTTTTTTGGCGGCAATTTTAACAATGCCAATCCAATGCGCCCCGGGGCTAATTTTTTTGGTTGCAAACATCAGATGACCGCGAGTTACGGATACATAAGGATTACAATCCCAAAACTGGGCTATGGCAATCTCTTCGGAAGCATCCCCTTTTTGAGTAATTTCCATGCTAATATCATATACCTCCTTTACTTCTTTATAAAATTCAGAACCCTCTTCCATAGAAAATGGCGGCGGTGGTGTGGGTATAAACTGGTTTGCTGAATCTATCACAAAAGGACGGATTTTGTTCCAGTGCGGTTCTATACCATCCATATAGGCCGGAGGAGTTGGCTGCCATCTTGAAGGGTCGTCCGTATCTACGGTAAACTTGGGCATTGTTCGTGTCTGATTGTAATTATCACCACTCATCCAATCTACAATATGTTCGGCCACCTGAAGTCCGTACTCTTTGGAGACGTTAAATTCCCTCTCATTTTGGGATTCCCAGACAGTATATAAACTATCTCTGAAAACTGCCAGTTTATCCTCAGAAAATATCACCCGTCTGCTTACATCCATATGTGCTATCAAAGCTGATAAAGCATAATTAACAGGTTTTGAGGGGTCTGGTTTAGGTATGGGAGTAAGTTCATGAACCTGACCCGCAAGCGATAAGTAGTTATCATCATGAAGGGCCACAATTTCATAGGCGGCAATATTCGGGTAAGCATAAATTCTGCTGGCTACAGGGGGAGAAAAGATATCGTGTATCATAATCTCTGTAACTTTGTCAATGGCCATGTGTAGCTCATTTGTTGAAACTACAATGGGTTTTTCATTCTTTTTGCAGGCAGCGAGAACAGCTAGAGCCATCAAAATACCTAATGTCTTCTTCATTTTCAGTTTTGTTTTATTAATTCATATACACGGGCCTTGTCATTGTTGAATGTGACCAGTAAATAGGGTTGGTTGTTTAATGTAATAATATTGAGATGACGTGTTGATTTTTGAGATAAATCGAGACCCATTTCATGGCCCAAAATTACGTCATTTTTGTTTTTTATCATAGCCCCCGGGAATGAGCCAAAACGACCATGATAAGGTTTAACCCCAAAGAAATTTCCGGTGGCTAAAACTTCTTCCACACCATCCTGATCAAAATCGTATGCAAGAAAGTCCATTATAGGAGCCCATTGCAATTCTTTTTCAAATGGGACAAAGCTAAATTTACCATTGTTGTTTTCCAGATAACCTGATCGCAATTCGGAAATAGTTAAAACAACTGCCTCATCCAACGTTTTTTTATCGAATATCTGTTCCATAGTCTTGCCTGCAAAATCCCGGTAATTATTGAACTTTTTACGCACCTCAACTATTTGTCCTGCAATGCCATCCAATCCTTCAAGAGGAAAGTATTTCCCGTTTTTGGAAATTGCAATAATGGTTTCCGTTCTGCCGTTTCCGTCAAAATCTGAATAAAACATCTTTAAAGGGAAGCTTTCAGATGCGCGGAATTTATTATTTATCCCCCAATTTCCCAATAAAAGGTCTTTGTCGCCATCCTTATCAATATCAAAAACCGTAATACTTTGCCAAAGACCATTAATTTCCCTGTTCAATAATTTCTTTTCACTAAGAATACCGTTGTTATTGGTGAAAAATTTAGGAGACATCCATTCCCCGACTACAATAAGATCCTCCAGCCCATCTCCGTCAATGTCTTCCCATATGGCATCAGTAATCATCCCTGCATTTTGAAGTTCTTCGTTTTTTTCCAAGGTAAACCGCCCATTATTATTTTTTAGCAAATACGAATTTGGCATTTTGCCAAAATCATTGGACACTACCTGGTTGCCGACAAAAATGTCCAAATCTCCATCACTGTCAAAGTCATTTACTTTCACCACGGAAGCATTCTCAAAATACTCAGGAAGTTCGGCGTTCTGGAACACTGAATCGTTCTGAATATAATAGCTATCCAGCAATGGGGACATTTTATTGTAGAAATCTGCTCCACCGGAACCCAGGAAGAGATCAGATTTGCCATCCGAAGTAAAATCTGCTATAACGGCGGCAACATCTTCTTTTATACTATCACCCGAAATTTCCGGGAATTTTTTTTCTTCAAATGACACATCTGTTTGGATAAATATTTTGGAAGGATAAAATTTTGATCCCCCAAAGAAAATATCAGTTTTACCATCGTTATTAATGTCCCCGACAGCTACTGCAGGTCCCCGGTCTGACAATTGATATGGGACGAGTTTCTGCCTGTTAAAATCCACATAATTATCTTCGATATGGGTGAAATCGATCCCCAGATTGTCATCCACTTCCCTGAAGATTTCAAGTTTTGCCGGCTGAAGTGATCCGTAATCAAAAGGTCTTGTATTTTCCGGGGAAATACTTAATGTTTGATTGGTGTTAATATTATTTATTTGCTGAAATTGTCCATTGGGCCAAACTATTTTAAGGGAATCGATACTTGCAGTTTTTCCGTACCCGAAATGGAGGGTGGGTTCTGAAGAAGATTGAAACCCCCTGACCGTGTATAACTCCTTATATTGTAATATACCATTCTGATACGAAAACACCTTGGTTCCAATTCCAAAAGGATTGGAAGGAGAATACTTAAACTTAATTTTCAGGTAATTGTTTTTCCCGTCTGTTTTGTTAATATATAAACTAGCCGGGGAATTAATATTATTGGTCACGAGGTCCAGATCTCCGTCATTATCAAAGTCCGCTATAGCAGTAGCTCCTGAAATAACAGTATCGTTTACAATCCATGATCCCGATTTGTCCTCAAATATAAGGTCGGATGTTCCTTTAAACACGTAGTTATGTGCATTGCCCGAGGGCATCATATTAAGGGCCTGCTGGTCTACCAGTTTGGTGTTATTGATCTTTTTCTTAATCTGGTCGTTGGATGCAAAATTAATAAAATCCAGATCATTGGGACGTTTAGGAATACCATTGGAAATGAATAAATCCTGTTCACCGTCCTGATCGAAATCTCCGAAAAGACCACTCCAGCTCCAATCTGTTGCAGCTATGCCACTGTATAATGCTATTTCCGCAAAGCTGCTGCCTGGTCTGTTTAAGTGCAGCATGTTCCTTGTAAACTGATAATGGTAGCCAAACTTTTCCGTTCTTAATTTCTGGGTCTGAATATTGTCGTCACCCTCGGAAGATTTCAGAACCGTTTCATCTTCGGGAAGCATATCTAAAGACAGGATGTCCGGCCATCCATCGTGGTTAATATCTGCAATATCATTGCCCATAGAGAACCTCGTGGTATGCCCAAAATATTTTTTTATCCCTTCAGTGAAGGTTCCGTCTCCATTGTTGACATAGAAGTAATCATCTTCATGAAAATCGTTCCCCACGTATATATCGGGGTAACCGTCCTGATTAAAATCGGAAACAGCGATCCCCAGGCCATATCCGTTAACCCCTCCATAGATACCGGCTTCTTCGCTTATATCAACGAATTTTCCATTATCGTTTCGCAATAATTTGTCCCCCGTCTGGTAATTTCTTTTTAATCGAAGATCTGCCTTGCCAAAGGATTCCTGAGTATGAACTGCATGGTTTAAAAGATAGATATCAAGATCCCCATCCAGGTCATAATCTAAAAATGCAGCAGAAGAACTAAAGGAATCAAAATCCAGACCATATTCCTCAGCGCTCTCCACAAAGGTCATATCTCCCTTATTGATAAAAAGTTCATTGTAACCATCAAACCCGTTTATCCCGACCACAGCACACACATAGATATCCAATAGGCCATCACCATTCACATCACCCATTATGGATCCGGTATTCCAACTGCTATTACCACCTACGCCTGCCTGTTCTGTGATATCTTCAAATTTAAGTGCTCCTTTGTTAAGGTATAATTTATTTCTGACCATATTTCCGGAGAAGTAGATATCCGTAAGGCCATCATTATTAATGTCTCCGACGGCAACACCACCACCATTATAGAAATACAGATAATCCAATATGTTTAAATCATCGGTTTCCACAAGTGTGTTTTCAAATGATAATCCAGTTTCCCCGGCGGTTGGATTATTGAATAACTCCCCTTCATTGGAATGGCAACCAAATAACAATAGAATTACAATAATTCCTGGCAGGATTTTAGTCATTGAGTTCAAATATCTTAGGTTTTTCCTCATTGATCGCGACAATCACAAAGGTCTTTCCTGTTTTATCCTTAAACTGTTTCAAATGCTTAATCTCTTCTCTTATAAAAAAACCGCTCTTTTCGTAGTCCTGCCATTCAAAGCCTAATGCTCCATCACCTAGCAGGACGTTGCCGTAATTAGCATCTAATCTTGAATACTGTGGTTTAAATTCAAAATTATTGCCTCCCATGATCAGGTCTAAATTGCCATCTTTATTCACATCGGCACAGGTAATGCCACAAATACAAGACAATTGGCTCCTTGAGGGGAGTTTAATCACAGTAAAATTCCCTGCGCCTTCATTGACGGCGATTATGGATTCTGAAATGACCGATTTCTTTATGATAGAATTCTCAAAAATTTCCTCAGGAAATAATTCAGATATGGTCTTTTTGGCGTATTCAGAGGCCTTAAGGTTTTGCTTTTTTAACGCCACCATTTGCGAAGTTAAATCCTTTTTCTGATGGTGGGGATAATCCTTGCCATCAAAACTTTGGGTTACTATTTGTTCAATAGTCCCATTGCCGTCAAAATCATTAACCCACATTTTCATGGGCCTGTCCATAGCAGGTTTATAGTGCAGATTACTTCCCTGGTTGCCTAAAATTAAATCGTTATCACCGTCATTATCAATATCGACAGCTTCCACAACATTCCACCATCCATGAAGGCTATCGAGTGCGGAAGTTTGCAGGGATATTCGTCTGCCGGAATTTTTAAATATCTTTGGTGTACCCCAGTCCTCAACGGTAATCAGGTCTTTCTTAGAATCCCCGTCCATATCAGCCCAAATGGCATCTGTTATCATACCGGCATCTTTAAGGTCATAGGCAACTTTCTCTGTTGCATTAATAAAAGTGCCGTCGCCATTGTTTTCCAATAACAAATGCTCGGGATTTATCCCATAGGTGCCAACTACACTTCTGGAGCCTATAAAAAGATCCACATCGCCATCATTGTCATAGTCGAAAGGCGCTATTGTTGAAATATTTGCGAAGGTTGAGGGAAGTTTTTCAGGTGTTTTGCTAAAAGTTCCCCTGCCATTGTTTAAATAAATACGGGCTCTGTAGTTTTGTTCTTCTCCTACCTGATTACCGCCTGAACCTACAATAAGATCTAAATCCAGATCCCCGTCGGCATCAAAAAAAGCTGCTGCTGTATCTTCATATTCGGCATCACGTTCAAGGGCATCTTGTGTTGTAACACTTAGTTGCCCATTTCCATTGTGTTTGTAAACAGTTCCTGCCTGATTTTGACTACCTCCAATAAAAATATCGTCATTACCATCGCCATCAATATCTCCGACGGCAAGGGCCGGACCTTCCTGTGAAAGCTGTTTGTAGATAAGACCCTCATAGTCAAAATCATTATAGACATTCTCTTTATGTGCAATAAGTTGATTGTTTTGAATTTCCTTCAGTAGAGGGGGGGGATTTTTTTTAGCTACAGGCTTATAAATGTCTTTTGCTTCTGAATGTTTAAAAGTCAGGAACTGATTGGCAGCTACTTCTACCAGCTTTACCGTTTTATCATCAGGCCAAACGACCCTTAAAGAATCGATGGTTTTGAATTTCCCTAAACCAATTGTCATTACATGATCCATGGAAGATTGAAATCCACGGGAAGGCACCAATTCCTGAAGTACTATATTTTTGTCATAGTAAAGCATAACCGTAGTTCCAACAGCAAATTTATTCTCTTTTGCACCCTCAAACTTAAGTTTTATATAATTGTTTCCGGTGAGTTCCGTGGCATGATTTTCATAAACAAAAGACTCCATATTTACATTATTGACGACAAGGTCAAGGTCCCCGTCATTGTCAAGATCTCCATAAGCAGCACCATTGGATAAACTGGGTATTTCAAAACCCCATTCCTTGTTGGCATTTGAAAAGGTAAGATCTCCATTGTTTCTGTAGGCGAAGTTGGGTTGAGGTTTTATGGGCATTTTATTGATTATGGAATCTATAGACTCTTTTTTGCCGGTAAGCACCATTTTCTGTATGATTTCGTTAGCAAAAAAATCTACAAAGTCCAGGTCTGTAAGGTCGTGATTCACGCCATTTGTAACATAGATATCCCTAAGCCCGTCATTGTCCATATCAAAAAGAAGACCGGCCCAGCTCCAGTCAGTTGCATCAACACCACTGAAATAGGCTATTTCTGAAAAGGATCCATTACCGTTGTTTAACTGTAAAGTGTTTTGAATATATTGCTGGTAAAAGTCCTTACTTTGTTTTAATTTAAAAACATTGTATCCTTCAAATTCCATGATCGATTTTACGCGCTGATCAGGTTCCGGAAGCATATCCGTAATAAAAATATCTGCATTGCCATCGTTGTTAATATCTGAAATATCAATACCCATTGCAGATAGTGAGAGATGGGAAGTCCAGTTCTTAATGTCCTCAGTAAAGGTGCCATCCTGATTGTTGATGTAAAGATAATCGCGTTCATAAAAGTCGTTGGATACATAGATGTCCGGATACAGGTCTTTGTTGATATCCGTAATCATTACCCCCAGGCCAAATCCAATCAGACTACCATAGATACCGGCCTCCTCACTTACATCTACGAATTTTCCATTATCATTCCTTAATAGCATGTCTCCAACTCCCTTGAAAATATCCGGGACTCCTTCCCAGTCCTGGGCTCTTATCTCTCTTTGCTCTGCATACCCCAGGCTGCTTACAGGGATATTGCTATTGTTAAGGATGTATGCATCCAGGTCCCCATCTTTATCGTAATCAAAAAATGAAGCATGTGTAGAAAAACCTGTTTTAGCCAGATTATATTCAGCGGCTTTTTCTGTAAATGTCAAATCACCATTGTTGATGTAGAGGTCATTGTCATGGTTGTTTCCTTCCATATTTCCCGCGTTACTCACATAAATATCGAGCAATCCATCCTGGTTTATATCTACCATGACCACTCCGGTAGACCAGGGTTTTGATCCTTTAACCCCGGCTTGTTCCGAGATGTCTTCGAACTTTAACCCACCTTTATTGAGGTAGAGTTTGTTGGAAACCATATTCCCCGTCATATAAATATCCGCCAGACCATCATTATTTATATCGCCAATTGCTACTCCCCCGCCATTATAGAAATTTCTATACTTAAAAATGTTGAAGTTTTTTTGATTTTCAACTTTGTTAAGGAAATCTATTCCTGTCCGCGCCGATGGCAGAAGTGTAAATAGTGTCGTTTCCTCATTAGTATTTACCGGGGTAGTTTCCTTTTCTGAATTACACGATAATGTTATTGCAAGAAAAAGCATAAGACCTGCTATTCTTTTTAATCCTGGTATTGTCATTTTTGTTTACTAATTGGTTTTTGCCAAAATAATAGGAGAATCATTATTAATGGTTATGATGTAGTAGTCCTTCCCTGCAATATTTATTTTTTTAAGATCTCTTGCTGGTCCGGGAACATCAAAATTCTGATTCCTGACTTCCACAAATCCATCACTTTGATCATTTTGCAAAATTACGCCATGTAATGCATCCATCCTACCTAATTGGGTGCTAATTTCATAATTGTTCCCTACAATTAACATATCCTTAAATCCATCTTTATTGAAGTCTTCTACCGCTATTGCATTAATAGAAGAGGATTGAGCGATAAGGGGTAATAACTTCTTTTTAAAAGTATTATGGCCATCATTTTCAAAATAGCAGCTACCCAATTCATAGACCTGCATTTTGATAGCTTTACTTAATTTGCCGGCAGAAAAAAGCTCCTCCAGGCTTGCTTTCGCAAAATCCTGATAAGAAAGAAACTTTTTATTCAAAAAAGGCATTTGCTTTACCAACTCATCCTTTGATGCGAAGGGGGTTTCTTTATTCTTATGGAAGTAAGTAACAACAGGATCTATCGTCCCGTTTTCATCAAAATCATAACTGTAGAGTGAAACAGGCATTTTTAAAGATGCCTTTAATTTACTATTCAGGCCCCAATTGCCACAAACCAGGTCTAAGTCGCCGTCATTGTCAAAATCTTCTGCAATAAGCGTATTCCACCAGCCATGAGTAAAATCAAGGCCATTGTTTTTTTGCAATTCCAATGATTTGCCATTGTTCATAAAAACAGATACCGGCATCCAGTAACCAATGGTTATCAGATCTTTGTATCCATTACCATCGATATCTATCCAAAGCAAGTCCTTGACAAGTCCAATTTTTTGAAATTCCGAGGCTATTTCAGCAGTAACATCATTAAAATTACCTTTACCGTCGTTTTCGAACAAGTATTGGCTGGGAATACTGCCAAATTCCAGAGGTAGCTGATCCGAAGCTATGGTAATATCCAAATCCCCATCATTATCATAATCTGATGCAATGACCTTCGAGGCATTAATTTCAACATTTTGAAATGCCATAGTGTCTTTTTTAAAGGACCCCTGATCATTGATATAAAGCCTGGGTTGAAGAGGTTTTCCTTTCTTAAATTCATTTCCCCCGCTAACTACCAATAAATCATTATACTGGTCCCCGTTGGCATCAAAAAAAACGTGCGACACATCCTCACTTATGGCATCCGGCTTAAAAACAGAATCCTGAATACTTATTAATTTACCCAAGCTATCCTGCAGAAAGAGGGCAGAGGCCTGCCCTTTACCACCGCTAATAAAGATATCATCTAAAGCATCCCTGTTAATATCGCATATAGAAATGGCAGGGCCTTCATTGGTATTTGCAAAGGGGACAAGGGGGTCTCGGTTGAATTCAAGAGTAATTGGATCTCTATGGGTAAAAGTGAATTTTTCAGAAGTATTCATGAGGAAGCTTTTTATTTTTGATTGGGGCTTTTCATAAAAATTTCCCTGGGCTGAATGCTCTTTTAGTACAAGTTCCTGATTTGTTTTAACGGATCTCAATGTTTGAAATTTACCACCAGGCCAAATAACAGTAATGCTGTCTATGAGAGTGTCCTGACCTACGCCCAAATGGACTTTATTTGAAACAGCAGATAAATACCCTTTGGTGACAAACTGTTCCTGTTTCAATATTCCACTGGTGGAATAAGCCAATATTTTAGCTCCAATGCCGAATTTATTTTTTTCATCCCCGGTTAAAGCAACCTTGATATAATGCATGTCCTTTTTTGAGTCAGATTTATTTTCCAACAGATAGGCTTCTTCATTGAGGTTGTTTACAACAAGGTCGAGATCCCCATCATTATCCAGGTCTGCATAAACGCAGCCGTTACTAAAAGAGACTTCCTCTTTGTACCAATCTTCTGTAACATTTTTGAAAGAAATGTTTTTATCATTTTTGAACAGGTAGTTTGAAACTTTTTTTTCAGGTAATTCGTTAATAAATTCCATATCCGTTTGAGTCATTCCCGCATTTATTCTGGTTTGAATGTTCTCATTGGCTATATAACTGATGAAATCCATATCATTCGTGGCACCCTTGATTCCATTGGATATGAATAGGTCTTTAAAACCATCATTGTCATAGTCTGCAGCAAGGACACCCCAGGACCATTCTGTGGCAGAAATCCCGGAGAGGTTTCCTATTTCACTAAAATTTTCCGACCCCAGGTTTAAATGCAGGGTATTTTGCATATACTGTGGGGCATATCCATTTTTTAAATAATATTGATAAGTGGGATATGAATACTCTAACCCTGAGGTTTTATAGGTTTCCAGATCTTCAGGAAGCATGTCCAGAGAAAGTATATCGGTGAGGCCGTCATTGTTTATATCAGCGAGGTCGTTACCCATGGAGTAATGTGTGGTATGCCCCAGGCGCTTATTATCTGACGAAATTAGTTCTTTAAAAGTCCCGTCTCTTTGGTTGATATACAAGTAATCATTTTCAAAAAAATCGTTGCCAATATAGATGTCGGGATACCCATCATCATTTATATCGCTTATACCAAGTCCCAGACCATATCCGATTTTTCCCTGAAAAATGCCGGCTTCAATGGAAACATCCTTGTAAATTCCATCATCATTCCTATAAAGGCGATCTCCGGAAATTGAGTCTCTTTCTGAACGTTGAGATCCTTTTCCATAGGTGCGGTTGGGATGTACGGAATGGTTTAGGAGATACATATCCAGATCTCCATCCAGATCATAATCAAAAAATGCAGCCTGGGTTGAGAGGCCGCTAAAATCAAGTCCATAGGGAGATGCCTCTTCGCTAAATATTGGAATGCCCTCTTCATTTATTCCCTGGTTGACAAAGAGGAGATTTTTGCCCTGCATACCGAGGTAATTACTGACTTTACACACATAAATATCAAGTAAACCATCATGGTTAATATCAATATGTGTGGCTCCGGTGGTCCAGTTTCCAAGATTGTTTATTTGGGCCACCTGGGTGACATCTTCAAATTTTAACCCTCCTCGGTTTATGTACAGTTTATCTTCACTCTGATTAGCGGTAAAATATAGATCTAACAATCCGTCATTATTAAAATCGGCCGAGACCACTCCGGCTCCATTATAGTAATACAGATAAGTTAGGATGTTAAGCTCGGGGGTATCTTTCAGTTGGTTCTTAAAATATATTCCGGAATGAGCGGAGTCAACTTTGTGAAACAGTTTGTCCTTCTTCTTGTTACAGGCGCACAATAGTATAAACACGCTTAAAGAAAGTCCTAAAATCCTATTCATTTACGTTACAAAATTGGACGGCAAGATAATGAAACTGGTAGAAAGAGGAATGGATTGCTCGTTAATGTTTATCCAAAGTATTCTGCTAATAACAGGGTTGTTGCCCGGACTCGGATAATCACTAACCGTTGCCGGAAACAAAAAAGAAGGACTGAAAAATATCAGTCCTTCTAATGTATTAATTGTATTATCTACCAGGTATTAACTCCAAAAGAACGCATAAAGCATTGCAATGATTAACATTACAGCGAATGCCCCAATATTGAACTTTGGACTGGTTTTAAAAAGATCTTTGGTAAAAGGAATACCTTTAGGATCATCTGCGCCTTTATTTTGTGATAAGCTAACAATAACAATAACCAACATGGTCAAAAGTGCGGTATACCCCATTTGGTCTAAAAACGGGACATCGAGGAAAAACGAACTTGTAGACCAACCATTGGGAGCAATCTTGAAGTAAAGCGCTATTGGAATAGAAACAAGAGCACCAATAATAGCGGCTTTGTTGGTGGTTTTTTTCCAGAATAAACCCAGTATGAAAACTGCCAATATACCCGGACTCACCAAGCCGGTGTACTCCTGAATAAATTGGAATGCCTGATCAATTCCACCTAATAAAGGTGCCATGATACACGCAATAACAAGGGCAACTCCGGCAGAAAGACGGCCAACATTAACGGTTGTTTTATCGGAAGCATTCTTATTGATATATTGCCTGTATATGTCCATTGTAAAAATGGTTGAAGTAGAATTTAACATCGACGCCAGGGACGATACAATGGCAGCAGATAGCGCTGCAAATGCCACACCTTTTAGTCCGACAGGCAGGAATTGCAGTAACCACGGATATGCCCTATCCGCTTGTTCCAGGGACGGCAAGTTCTGCAAACCAATATCGCCTAATCTGGCCATAGTTTCCGGATCATTTATCATAACATAAGCTGCAATCCCGGGAACAACCACTATTACAGGGATTATTAGCTTTAATACAGCCGCCAGAATTATTCCTTTCTGTGATTCTCTTAACGATTTGGCAGCCAGTGTTCTTTGTATTATATATTGATTAAAACCCCAATAGTATAAATTTGCAACCCATAGCCCGCCAACTAAAACACCAATACCCGGTAAATTCTTGTATTCCGGGTTGGATTCGTCCAATATCATAACAAATTTCTCAGGGACAGTGTCGTAAACAATTTTGAGGCCTTCAAGTACTCCCTGCCCGTCGGAAACTGTATTTAGTGCTAAATACGATGTCACTAAGCCACCAAAGACCAGAAAGATAACCTGGATTACATCTGTCCAGGCAACAGCAGAAAGACCTCCATATAGGGAATATGCGGCTGCGAACATAGACAGTCCAATTACACCATAAACCATAGGTATTCCCATTATTGTTTCTAATGCAAGTGAACCTAAGTATAATACAGATGCGAGGTTTACAAAAACGTAGAGTGCTATCCAGAATACAGCTAATATGGTTTTTAAATTGGTCGAAAACCTTTGCTCCACAAATTCCGGAATGGTATATAAGCCTTTTTCAATGAAAATAGGCAGGAAGTATTTACCTACGATAAGCAACGTAATAGCTGCCATCCATTCATAGGAGGCTATTGCCAGACCAACGGCAAAACCTGAACCGGACATCCCAATAAACTGTTCTGCTGAAATATTGGCCGCGATTAAGGATGCGCCAATTGCCCACCATGGCAATGATTTACTTGCCAGGAAATAGTCTTCAGCGTTTTTCTGATGCCCTTTTTTATCTCTGGAAACCCATAGACCTACTCCTAAAATCAGGAAGGCATAGGCTATAAAAATAAAATAATCCCAAAATCCGAAAGATGATGTCATAATTAGTTTGGTTGGTTGTTAGTTTAGTTTGTGCTAATTCCTCAATTTAGTTAAAAATCTCCTCTAATTTAAAAAAAGCCTTCAAATTTATTCCCTTTTAACTATGCGGTTATATATATTGGTTAATTATATTTTCAAATAATTCCTGTTTTCCACTCTGTAATTCCAATTCTCCATTTGATTTGGCAATTTCATAGAGATCATTGAGATCTAACTTTCCGAGTTCATATTCCTTGCCTTTTCCTGAATCAAAGGACTGATAACGTTTTTTTCTCAGTGCGTTATAAGGGGAAGAAGTCATTATTTTATCGGCAATTAACAATGCCCTTGCAAAAGTGTCCGCGCCGCCAATATGGGCGTGAAATACATCGTCCATATCAGTGGAATTCCGTCTTATTTTGGCATCAAAATTAATACCTCCTCCTTGTAAGCCCCCGGCCTTCAAAAATGTAAGCATTGCTTCTGTTACTTCTGTAATGTTGTTGGGAAACTGATCTGTGTCCCAGCCATTCTGATAATCCCCCCTGTTTGCATCAATACTTCCGAGCATTCCATGTGCTGCTGCTACTTCCATTTCGTGCTGCATTGTGTGACTTGCCAGGGTGGCGTGATTTACCTCAAGATTCAGTTTAAAATCGTCTTGTAATCCGTACTGATGCAGGAAGCCAACGACCGTTGCAGCGTCAAAATCATATTGATGTTTCATAGGTTCCATGGGCTTTGGTTCTATAAAGAAAGTCCCCTTGAAACCTTGTTTCCTGGCATAATCCCTGGCTGTTGCCAAAAAGCGGCCCATATGGTCCAATTCGCGTTTCATATCTGTGTTTAACAAAGACATATAGCCTTCTCTTCCTCCCCAGAAAACGTAATTTTCGCCATCAAGTGCCATGGTGGCATCAAGCGCAAGTTTTATCTGCCCACCTGCTCTGGCCAGTACATTAAAATCCGGATTGGTAGATGCGCCATTCATATACCTGGGATTTGAAAAGCAGTTTGCTGTTCCCCATAAAAGTTTTACACCGGAGGCCTTCTTTTTCTCTTTAATATAGTCAACAATGGTGGCAAGCCTCTTCTCAGATTCTGAAAAAGAGCCACCTTCCCGGATAAGATCATAATCGTGGAAGCAGAAATAATCAAATCCCATTTTTGTTATGAATTCAAAGGCTGCATCGGCCTTTGCTTTGGC
>Ga0316195_10000016_pt1 | contig 42211 bp, 36 predicted proteins | sample Phised1_MG_FD_204937 | JGI IMG/M metagenome (GOLD analysis project Ga0316195, IMG submission 204937) | Coastal sediment microbial communities from Maine, United States - Phippsburg sediment 1 | ecosystem: Environmental > Aquatic > Marine > Coastal > Sediment | place: USA: Maine | collected...
CAGATCGGCTCCCCACCCTGGTGCTGCGCCGCTGCCGTTCAGCCCGGTCAGGCGGCCCCGAGGGGCAGCACGAGTTCGACGCCTGGCCCGCGGCCGTCCCTGTCTGGAACGAAGCGAACCGTTCCGCCATGCATGTCGGCGACGCGCTTCACGGGCGCCAGCCCGAGACCCCCGCCCCGTTGCCCTGGCTTGCGATGGGCGTGCGTGCGCGGCCGATCACGTCGCCGCGATTGCGCTTCAACCACTTCTCGATCTTCGCGGCGTCGGTCAGGCAATCGCAAGTCGTCCGCACGTCCGTTCGCCGGATGGCTGCCGGATTGCCGAAGACGAACGCCTGCACGCGTCCTTGGAGGGTGCGCGTTCTGGAACTGGCGGGCTCGGGAGCAGAAGTGGTAGATTGCGGCGCGCAAGTCAAGAGTGACGACAACCAACGAAGAATCGGATCAATTGCCGCTGACATGGACCGGAGAGAGACGATGAAACAATGCCGATATGTGGATCGTGTTGCCGTGGTATGCCTGCTCGCTCTTTCCGCGGTCGGGACAACTGCCCAGGCGCAGTCCGGGCGCGATGATTTTCAGTTCAGGGCGACGATGTACGCCTGGGTACCAGGCATCAATGCCGAGACGGAGTTTCCAACCGCCGCGGGCGGTCCCTCGATCAACGTCAACGCCAACGACCTGCTCAGCGGCCTGAAGATGGCCTTCATGGGGACGCTCGAGGGAAGGCGCGGCCAGTGGGGAGGCATGGTCGACTGGTTCTACTCGAATGTCGGCGATACCAAGAGTGCGACCCGCGACTTCAAGATCCTGGGAGTCCTGCCGCTCGACCTGACGGCCGATCTCAGCCTCGACGTGAAGACGAACATCCTGACGCTTGCGGGTACCTATGCGCTGGTGGATCGCCCGCAGTACAGCTCGTCCCTCGTGTTCGGGACCCGCATGCTGAAGATGGACGAGACGCTCGACTGGGGATTCAATACCACCGGCGTGCTGACCATTGCCCGCAACGGCCGGGTGGAGGTCAGCTCCACCCAGTGGGACGCGATCGTCGGCGCCAAGGGCCGTGCGGCGCTCGGCGACGGGCAGCGCTGGTTCGTGCCGTACTACGTCGACATCGGCACGGGCAACTCGAAGTTCACCTGGCAGGGCATGGTTGGTCTGGGTTATTCGTTCGGGTGGGGCGACGCCATCGTGGCCTGGCGTTACCTCGACTACGACTTCAAGTCGGGCGAATCTCTCAAGTCGTTGACCTTCAACGGAGTCGGCGCTGGCGTGAGCTTGAGGTTCTGAGGCGCACGTCGGGACCGGACCGCGCATCCGCTACTTTCCTGAGTAGTTCGCGTTCTTCAGCCTGCGCCGGCGCACCGCCTCGGCCAGCGTTTCAAGGGCGCGCACGCTGTCGTCCCAGCCGAGGCACGCGTCGGTGATCGACTGTCCGTAGGTCAGCGGCCGGCCGGGAAGCAGGTCCTGGCGGCCGCCGACGAGGTGGCTTTCGATCATCACGCCGACGATCCGGTGCTCGCCCGCCGCGAGCTGCGCGGCGATGTTGCCGCACACGGCCGTCTGGTTCTCGTGATTCTTCTGGCTGTTGGCGTGGCTCGCGTCGATCATCAGGCGCTGCGCGAGCCCGGCCTTGCCGAGTTCCGCGCAGGCCGCCTCGACGCTGGCGGCGTCGAAGTTGGGCTGCTTGCCGCCACGCAGGATGATGTGGCAGTCCTCGTTGCCCTTGGTCGACACGATGGCGGAGTGCCCGCCCTTGGTCACCGACAGGAAATGGTGCGGCTGCTGCGCGGCCTTGATCGCGTCAGCCGCAATCTTGATGTTGCCGTCGGTGCCGTTCTTGAAGCCGACGGGGCAGGACAGGCCCGAGGCCAGTTCGCGGTGGACCTGGCTCTCGGTCGTGCGCGCGCCGATCGCGCCCCAGGCGACGAAATCGGCGATGTACTGCGGCGTGATCATGTCGAGATACTCGCAGCCGGCGGGGACGCCGGCCGCGTTGATCTCCATCAGAAGTTCGCGCGCCACGCGCAGGCCGTGATTGATGCGGAAGCTGCCGTCCAGGTCCGGGTCGTTGATCAGGCCCTTCCAGCCGACGGTGGTGCGTGGCTTCTCGAAGTAGACGCGCATCACGATCTCGAGGTCGTCCTTCAGCCGTTCGCGCTCCGCCTTCAGGCGCTTCGCGTATTCGAGCGCGGCGGCGGGATCGTGGATGGAGCACGGGCCGATGACCACCACCAGGCGGTCGTCCATGCCGTGCAGGATGCGGTGAACCGCGGTGCGCGACTCGAACACGGTGTTCGATGACGCTTCGTCGCACGGGAATTCGCGCAGCAGGTGGGAGGGCGGCACAAGTTCCTTGATCTCCTTGATCCGCAGGTCGTCGGTCATGTGTCGCATTGCTCGGGCTCCATCCATGGTCGGTACTCCGTTGCCGGCACCGCCCTGGCCAAAAAAAAACCGCCAGGGCTTTCGGCCTGGCGGTTGGTGTCGGTTCTGCCCTGATTACGCGCGTCGCTCGACTCGTTCCGCCTGAGGCCGGAAAAAGCCGAAGAAGCAGTACGAAAAGAAGGATGCGAAGAGCGTCATGGCGGCCGCACTGTAGCGCACGTGTGCATGGGCCGGCAAGTCGAGCGGCGCAGGGCCGGCGGGTGGCCCTGAGCCGCATTGGCCGAGGGCGGTGTTCCTTCCATCCGCCGGCCGGGCTCCCCGCTAGACGAGCAGGCGGCCCGCGACGGTGCCCAGGCTCGCGTACGCGGCCTCGTCGCGGACATTGAAGCCGAGCCCCGCTGCGAACTGGCGCGCCTGCGTCGAGTTGGCCCAGCCGACGATGAGCGCGTCCTGGTGATGTACGAATGCCATCTCGACCAGCTTCGTCACCATGCGCCGTCCGACCCCGCGCTTGCGGAAGAGGCCATCGACAAAGCATTCGGAGATCCAGTACGTGGGCAGCTCGTGCTGCTTGGGCAGCATGTTCACCCATGCCTCGGCCGGGAGTCGGCTCGCATGGGTCGCGACCAGGCGGCCGACCCGCACGCGGCCCACGAAGGCTTCGAGCACGGCTGCATCGGATCGATCACGGGCGCGCACCTCGATTTGGCGCAGGGGCAGCGACTGCGCGGCCCACCAGCGGCGCAGGCGGGAGAGAAGCCTTTGGACACGAACGGGCGTGCGGGGCATGGAGCGCGCAGCACTCAGTCGGGTTTCGCGACCCCGCGCGCCTGGAACTCCCGCTTCGCCCGCACGAACTCGTTGACACACTCGACGGTGGCGGCGTTCGACGGATCCCTGCAGGTGGCCGACGGCCGGTAGAAACGGTTCCACGCGTCCTCGGTGGCGGCGGCCGCGCGCTGAGATTCCGCGGCCTCGGCCTGGCGCCGGGCCAGTTCCTCTCGCTGGCGACGGGCCTCGGCCACGGCCGCTCCGTCGAGTTCCAGCGTTGCGCGGCGCGTTCGCGCGGCCGTCTCCTCGGCCGCACGCCGCTCCTGCTCCGCGCGTGCTTCGGCCTCGCGGTCGCGCGCCCTCTGCAGGGCCCTGGTGGCCGTCGATCCCGAACTCACGACCTGCTCGACCTGTGCCTTCCCGGTCGCGGGCCCCGGCTCGAGCCAGTAGACCAGCGCCCCGCCCAGCATCAGAAGCATGCCGCAGACGATGCTGAAGAACGGGTTGATCCTGGCGGCCCGGCTCTCGACGCGGACCTCGGACGGGGCGGCGGCCATCGGGGACGGCAGGGCAGTCGGGGGCATGACTCTTTATCGGCAGGTCGATGCGGGCCCTGCAGTCTCGAGAGAGCACGATTTGGGCCGCGTCGCCGCTTCATTTCGATGCGTTACGCGGGGGCGTCTTCGAGGCGTCGCGGCACCGGCGGCTGGTGGCGGACCGCGCCCCCATGGACGAAGCGGCCAGCATCGGGCTGCGCTCCGTCAACGCGGTCGAAGGATTACGACCTAGGTTTGAATGGGAGTTCAGCGGCTCTCGCAGCCCGGCCTCGCGTCCCTGTCCCCGCAGACCGCCGTGTGGTTGCGTCCCGCACGGCGTCGAAAGCAGAGGCAATGCGATGAACATGCGTGAACACGGACGGATCAGCGCAGCGGCGCTCTCGGTGCTGGAGTCCATCGGAGCGCGATCGCCCCTCGCATTCGGAGTCACGCTGCCGAACGGCGAACGGCATCGCATCGGCCCGGCGGGCGAGGCGGCCTTTCACCTGGTCCTGCACGACACGGCGCCGCTGTTCGCGGCCTTCGCGCGCGGCCACATCGGGCTGCTTGAGGCCTACTTCGACGGCTCGATCGACATCGAGGGAGACTTCCGCGCGGTGTTCCAGGTCGCCGCCGAAAGCGGGTTCGACCGCACTCCGCACGCCACGAACCGGCTGGAGAACGAATGGCACGAACTGCGCCACGCGAACCGCGATCCGGCACGCGCCAAGGCCAACGCCCGCGCGCACTACGGCCTCGGCACGCCGTTCTTCAGCGGCTGGCTCGACGCGCCGCTGATGATGTACACGTGCGGCTACTGGCCCGAGGGGACGACGAGCCTGGAGGAGGCGCAGCGCAACAAGATCGACCACGTGTGCCGCAAGATCCGGCTGGCGCCGGGCGAACGCTACGTCGACATCGGGTGCGGCTTCGGTGGCTTCATGCTGCGCGCGGAGGAAACGCGCGGCGCTGTGGGGACCGGGGTCAACACCACGACCGAACAGGTGGAGTGGCTGCGCGAGGAGATCGGCCGGCGGGGGCTGGCGGGCCGGCTGGCGGTCCGCGAGGCGGACTTCCGCGAAGTGGACGCCGAATACGACAAGGTCGTTTCGATCGGCGTTCTTGAACATGCGGGGCGCGACCAGTTGCCCGAGGTGATCCGCGCGCACGCGCGCTTCCTGAAGCCGGGCGGACTCGGCATGCTGCACTTCATCGGCCATCTCGGCGAGCACGAGACCGAGCTGTTCATCCGCAAGCACGTCTTCCCCGGAGGCTGGATCCCGGCCCTGTCCAGCGTGCTGGAGGAAATGGAACGCTGCGGCCTGGAAGTCATCGACATCGAGAACCTGCGCCGGCATTACGCGCCGACGCTGGACGCCTGGGCCGAGCGTTTCGACCTTCGCTGGCCGGAGACCAACGCGCGCGATCCCGCGCGGTTCGACGAGCGCTTCCGTCGGATCTGGCGCACGTACCTCATCGGCTGCGCGGAGATGTTCCGGTCGCCGGCCGGCTACACGCACCTGTTCCAGATCCTCTTCAGCCGGGGCAACGTCACTCGTGCGAGCTATCCGATGAGCCGAGCGCATCTGTATGCCTGACGACCACGCCGCCCGGGCCGAAGCAGTGGCGGCAGCGCTCGGGCGCAGTTCCGGCGGCCCGCCGCTGGCGCTGGCGAAGCGCACCTCGAACCTGTTCAGGGACCGCGTCCGCAGCGGCCGGGCGCGACTCGACCTCGGCGGGTTCAGCCGCGTGCTCGGCGTGGACCCTGCGCGGATGCTCGTCGACGTCGAGGGGCTTGCCTCCTACGAAGACCTGGTGGCGGCCACGCTCCATCACGGTGTGATGCCCGCGGTCGTGCCGCAGTTGAAGACGATCACGATCGGCGGCGCCGCCGCCGGCGTAGGCATCGAGGCCACGTCGTTCCGCCACGGCCTCGTGCACGACACGCTGTGCGAGATCGAGGTCCTGCTGCCGGGCGGCGACATCGTGACGTGCACGCCGGACAACGAGCATCGGGACCTGTTCCTCGGCTTTCCGAACTCGTACGGCACCCTCGGGTACGCGCTGCGGCTGAAGGCTCGGCTGCTGCCGGTGAAGCGCTACGTGCGCGCCGAGCGCGCGCGCTATCGCGATCCGCACGCGTTCGTGGATGGACTCGCGGCGCAGTGCTCATCGCAGGCGGACTTCATCGACGCCGTCGTGTTCGGCGCGGACGAGCAGGTCGTGAACGCCGGCCGCTTCGTGGACGACGCGCCGTGGGTCAGCGACTACACGGGCCAGCGGATCTACTACCGATCGCTGCGGTCCGTCGACGTCGACTACCTGACGGCCCTGGACTACCTGTGGCGCTGGGACACCGACTGGTTCTGGTGTTCGAAGAACTTCGGGGCGCAGCATCCGCTCGTGCGTCGACTCTTCGGGCGGCGTCGGCTGAACTCCCGCACGTACAGCCGCCTGATGCGCCTGAACGCGCGGCTCGGACTCTCCGGCAGGCTCGCGCGGATGCGCGGCGTGCACCCGGAGTCCGTGATCCAGGACGTCGACATCCCGCTGTCGCGCGCCGCCGAGTTCCTCGAGTTCCTGCTGGCGGCGATCGGCATCCTGCCGATATGGGTGTGTCCGATCGGCCCGGCCGACCGGCAGACCCGGTTCCCGCTCTATCCGCTCGCGCCGCGCACCCTGTACATGAACTTCGGATTCTGGGATGTGATCGAGAGCCGCGAGCCGCAGCGACCGGGCCACTTCAATCGCCTGATCGAAGACAAGGTCCTCGAGCTCGGCGGGATCAAGTCGCTGTATTCCGACAGCTTCTTCGACCGGCCCACGTTCGCGCGTGCCTACGACATGGACGAATACGATCGGCTGAAGCGCAGGTACGACCCGCATGGGCGTGCGCCGGGCCTGTACGAAAAGTGCGTGCAGCGCGCGTGAACCGGCCCCGCGAAGCGGCGCGCGCTGTGCCGGTTCGCGGCATGGTCCCGGCCGGAACGTCGCCGGCTACGGGCCCTGCACCGCCAGGTCGCCCGAGCGGCCCTCGACCGTGCCGCGCACGACCGACCCCCTCGGGAGCCCGGCCGCATCCTGCCGGCCAGCGTAGTCGCCGAGGGCGCACGCCGTCGTGCCTGCCGCGCGCCAGCCGGCGAGCAGCCGGTCCAGCACCGGCGCGAGCTGTCCGCCTTCGAGTTCGGCGTGCAGCGTGAACACGTGGTCGCGTCCGTCGGACGACTGCCGGAGCAGGACTTCGTGCGCGTTGTCCGGCGTGACCCCGTCGCGCCCGATCAGTTCGTCGAGCGTCGGCAGCGTCGTCGGGTACTGCGGGACGCACTCGCGTCCCTGCACGACGGGCACGAAGGGCGTCCTGCCGCGCGTGTCCGACGCCACGCGGTAGCCGAGCCTGCCGAGCAGTTCGAGCGCCGCGTCGTTCATCTGCCAGCCGGCCGCGCCGTGGACCGCCGGCGGCCGCTTGAAGATCTCGACGTAGCGCTCCACCGCCAGCAGCATCTGGCGCTCGGTCCACGCCGGGTCGCGCTGCGCGACGTAGTCCTGCCACAGCACGTGGTCCCAGGTGTGCACGCCGGTCTCGTGGCCGGCGGCGGCGGCGTCCCGCATCCGGTCCGCGGCACGGCGGCCGATGTCCGGTCCCGGCAGCAGCGTCCCGTACATCAGGGTGCGCAGGCCGTAGTGCGACGTCACGGACGTGCGGCGCACCTTCTGCAGGAACCCGGGACGGAAGATGCGCTTGAGCGCGCGTCCGGTGTGGTCCGGGCCGAGGCTGAACAGGAAGGTGCCGCGCACGCCGTGGCGGCCGAACAGGCGCAGCAGCGCCGGCACGCCTTCCCGCGTGCCGCGCAGCGTGTCGACGTCGACCTTCAGGACGACAACGGGCACGCCGGCTCCGCTCCTATTCCATCAGGGCGCGAGCCCCGACCACGTCGCTGCGGTATGCCTCGAAGATCTTCTCGAGCGCATCGGCCATCGTGACGCGCGGCGCCCATCCGAGTTCGCTCATCGTGTTCGCGATCTTCGGCACGCGGTTCTGCACGTCCTGGTAGCCCTTGCCGTAGTACGCACCCGAGGTCGTCTCCACCAGCTTCACCCTGGCGGCCGAGTCGCGGTACTCCGGATAGCGCGCCGCCAGCGCCAGCATCTGCTGCGCGAGCTCGCGGACCGAGTAGTTGTTGGCGGGGTTGCCGATGTTGTAGATCTTCCCGCTCGCCACGCCGCCCGGATTGTCGATGATGCGCATCAGCGCCGCGATGCCGTCGTCGATGTAGGTGAAGGCGCGCTTCTGTCCCCCGCCGTCGACCAGCTTGATGTCCTCGCCGCGCACGATGTGGCCGAGGAACTGGGTGACCACGCGCGAGCTGCCTTCCTTCGCGGTGTGGATCGAATCGAGGCCGGCACCGATCCAGTTGAAAGGCCGGAACAGAGTGAAGTCCAGCCCCTGCTCCATGCCGTAGGCCCAGATCACGCGGTCCATCAGCTGCTTGCTGCACGCGTAGATCCAGCGCGGCTTGTTGATCGGGCCGTAGACGAGCGGAGACGCGTCCGGGTCGAATTCGGCGTCGGCGCACATACCGTACACCTCGGAGGTGGACGGGAAGATCAGCCGCTTCCTGTACTTCACCGCGCCGCGCACGATGGGCAGGTTGGCCTCGAAGTCGAGTTCGAACACGCGCAGCGGCTCGCGCACGTAGGTCGCGGGCGTCGCGATCGCCACCAGCGGCAGGATGACGTCGCACTTGCGCACGTGGTACTCGATCCACTCGCGGTTGATCGTGATGTCGCCCTCGAAGAAGTGGAAGCGGGGGTTGGCGAGCAGGTCGCTCACGCGCTCGCTCTGCATGTCCATGCCGTACACGTGCCAGTCGGTGTCGGCCAGGATGCGTTGCGAGAGGTGGTGCCCGATGAAGCCGTTGACGCCGAGGATCAGGATCTTCTTCATGGATGTCGTCACAGTGGGAGTTCGTTGAGCGTGGCGGGACGTCCGTCGACCAGCACGGCGTCGATCCGCAGCAGGGCGCCGTCGCCGGCGACGGCAATCACCGCATTGCCTTCTCGGCGCAGGCCCGCCGGACCCGCCTTCGTGCCCTCGAGCCGGCGCGCCTTCGCGACCACGATGCGCCGGCCCGCGACTTCGGTGAAGGCGCCGGGGTAGGGGGGCGCGACCGCGCGGATCAGGTTGTAGATGTCGACGGCCGGACGCGACCAGTCGATCCGTCCGTCTTCGGGGCGGCGGGCGCCGAAGTAGCTGCCGTGCGCGATGTCGTTCGGCCGGCGCGGCACGCGGCCCGCGAGCAGTTCGGGCGCGACCTGCCAGAGCACCGTCTCGGCGGCCACCGTCACCTTGTCGAACACCTCGCGCGCCGTGTCGTCCGGCAGGATCGGCACCGCCATCTGCGCGACGATGTCGCCCGCATCCGGCCGGGGCTCCATCACGTGCAGCGTCGCGCCGGTCTCGGTCGCGCCGTGCAGCACCGCCCAGTTGACCGGCGCGCGCCCTCGGAACATGGGCAGCAGCGAGCCGTGCATGTTCAGGGCCGCCACGCGCGCCATGCCCAGCACGTCGGCCGGCAGCATGTGCCGGTAGTAGAAGGAGTACAGGTAGTCGGGACGCAGCGTGGCGAGCCGCGCGCGCAACTGGCCGGCGGCAAGATCCTCGGCATAGGCCAGTGGCAGGCCGAGTTCGACCGCCGTTTCGGCGACCGACCCGAACCAGCGGTTTTCGGCGGGATCGTCCCGGTGGGTGACGACCTGGGCAATGTCGAAGCCCCGTGCGTGCAGCACGCGCAGGCAGCGCACGCCGACGTTGCTGTACGCGAGCACGACCGCCCGCATGGGCCCGCTCACCGCGCGCCCGCGTGGGTCGTGCGTACCGGCTCCGGCACCACGCGCGCGGCCGCCTGGACGGGCGACTCGAGCACCGCCTGCACGATGTAGCGGGGCCGGCGCCGCACCTGCTCGTAGATGCGGCCGATGTACTCGCCGAGCAGCCCGATGCCGAACAGGATCACGCCGATCAGGAAGAAGGCGATGCCGAACAGGGTGAACACGCCCTCGGCTTCCGGGCCGACGACCAGGCGGCGCACGATCAGGAACAGCACGAACGCGCCGGAGGCGATCGACAGCCCGATGCCGATGAAGCTGAACCACTGCAGCGGCTGGGTCGAGAACCCGGTCACCAGGTCGAAGTTCAGCCGGATCAGCTTGTACAGGGAGTACTTCGACGTGCCGGCGGCGCGTTCCTCGTGCTCCACCTCGATCTCGACGGGGCGCGAGGCGAAGGTGTAGGCCAGCGCCGGGATGTACGTATTGACCTCGTGGCACTGGTTGACCGTGTCGATGATGTTGCGGCTGTACGCACGCAGCATGCAGCCCTGGTCGGTCATGCGCACCTTCGTGATGCTCTCGCGCAGCCGGTTCATCCAGCGCGACGCCATCCTGCGCCACAGGTCGTCCTGGCGCTGGCGGCGGATCGTGCCGACGTAGTCGTAGCCCTCGCGCATCTTTTCGACCAGGCGCCCGATCTCCTCCGGGGGATTCTGCAGGTCCGCGTCGAGCGTGACGATCATGTCGCCGCGCGAATGCTCGAATCCGGCGAGGACGGCCATGTGCTGGCCGTAGTTGCCGTTGAACAGCACCACGCGGGTCACGTCGGGGCGGCTGCGCTGCTGCTCGGCCAGCAGCCCGGCCGACCGGTCCGTGCTGCCGTCGTTGACGAACAGCACCTCGTAGCTCAGCGCCAGCGCGTCCAGGGCGGGAAACAGGCGCCCGAACAGCGCCGGCAGCCCTTCCTCCTCGTTGTACACGGGGATCACGACCGACAGCACGGGGCGGGGCGAGAGGCTCATGGTGATGTACGGAGGATGGCATCGACCGCGCTGACGACGCGCTCGACGTCGCCGTCGGCCATCGCGGGGAACAACGGCAGCGTGACGATCGAGCGGCCGACGCGCTCGGCATGCGGGAAATCGCCGTCCTTCCAGCCGAGGCGGCGGTACAGCGCGAACAGGTGGATGGCGGGGTAGTGCACGCCGGTGCCGATGCCGCGATCCTTCAGCGCCTGCATGAAGGCGGCACGCCGGATGTCGGCCGGCAGCACGATCTGGAACATGTGCCAGTTGGTGGCGGCGAAATCGCGCACGGGGAGTTCGACGCCGCGCGCCGCGACCGCGGTCTGGTCGAACAGCTCGAAGTAGCGCCGTGCCAGCGCGTGGCGCCGCTCGTTGAACTCCGTCAGCCGCGCCAGTTGTCCGAGGCCGACGCGCGCGGCCACGTCGGTCAGGTTGGCCTTGCCGCCGACCACGTCGACCTCCATCCCGTCCAGGCCGCTGCGCACGACGCCCTGCAGCCGCAGCTTCTCGGCCATGTGCACGTCGGCGTCGGGCGGCAGCACGAGGCAGCCTCCCTCGATGCTGGTCGCGTTCTTGTTCGGATGGAAGGAGAACGACGCGTAGTCGCCGAAGCTGCCGACGCGCCTGCCGTTCCAGCCCGAGCCGATCGCCTGCGCGGCGTCCTCGATGACCCGCAATCCGTGCTGCTGCGCGATGGCATGGATGCGATCGAGGTCGCATGGAAGGCCGGCCAGGTGCACCGGCAGGATGGCGCGCGTGCGCGGCGTGATCGCCGCCTCGATCCGGCTGGCGTCGATGTTGCGGGTGACCGGGTCGATGTCGACGAAGACCGGCCGGGCGCCGACGGTGAGCACGACGTTCGCGGTCGCGACCCACGACAGCGGGGTGGTGATCACCTCGTGGCCCTCGCCGATGCCGAGCATGCGCAGCGCCACTTCCATCGTCACCGTGCCGGAATTGAAGGCGCGGACGGTGCGGCCGCCGAAGAACTCGGAAAGCGTGTCCTCGAACTTGCGCGCCATCGGACCGGTCGTGAGCCAGCCGGAGCGCAGCACCTCGACCACGCCCGCGATCGTCTCTTCGTCGATGTCGGGCCGGGTGAACGGCAGGAAGGGCGCCATGTTCATGGATGCCGGATCACGAGCGGGCCACGAGCACGACGCCGACGATGATGACGCCTATGCCGATCATGCGCTGCGCGCCCAGCGACTCGCCGAACAGGTACCAGGCTGCGACGGCGTTGACCACGTAGCCGAGTGACAGCAGCGGATAGGCGACCGAGACGTCGACCCGCGTAAGCCCGAGGACCCATACAACGACGGAGACGACGTAGCACGCGAGACCGCCGATGATCGGCCACTGGCGCACGAGTTCGAAGCCTGCATCGAGGATGTTAGAAGGAGTGAAGGCAAACGATCCGACCGCGTTGGCGCCGGCCTTCAGGAGCAACTGCGCGGCCGCATTGAGCAGCACGCCCGTGAGGATCAAGGCCAGGCTGGCGGCGTTCATCGGATCTCTTTGACCACGAGCACCCGCCGTGGATCCTTCCATATTACGCGCATCGGCACGCCCATTCGCGACAGCACGTCGAAGGTGTCGGGCCCCATCACCGCCGACGGGGCCCGGTCGGCCGCCCAGCGGGCCATGAATTCGTCCAGCGTCGGCACCACCTTGTGCGGTTCACGGGTGATTCCGAACTCCATTTCGTCGGCGTAGTCGACCAGCGTCACCGTGCGCTTGAGGTAGAACGGCAGTGTCTGGTCATAGAAGCGCACGGAATAGAACGGCTGGTCCGGGGCGAACATCGATCCCACTTGCGCGACGACATCGCGTGCTGACGTCAGTCGCCCGATCTGCTCGTGCCCCAGCATCGCGACCAGCGTGCCGACACCGCCGGCGGCTGCGAGCGACAGGATCGCTGCCAGGCGCCGTCCGCGCCGCTCGAACGCGGCCATCGCGATCGCGCCCGCCAGCAGCAGCGCCGCGCCGGCGCCGATCCAGTAGAAGAAGACACGGTGGGCGTCGGCCATCCAGGGCTCGTTCGTGAAGCGCGCGCCGAACGGCGCGATGCCGACGCCGGCTGCGCCGAGCACGCCGGCCAGCGCGGCAACCGCCAGCACGCCACGGCCGCGCGCGGCGGGCAGCCACAGGCCGATCAGCAGCGCGAGCGCGGGCACCACCGGCAGGATGTACGCCGGCAGCTTGGAGCTGGACACGCTGAAGAACAGGAAGATGACGGCGGACCAGACCAGCGCGAGCAGCGCTGGCCGGAAGCCGTTGGACTGCGCGCTGCGCCGGCCCGCGGCGAGCGCGGCCGGCGGCAGTGCGGCCAGCCACGGCAGCACCGACGCCAGCAGGAGCGGCACGAAGTACCACCACGGGGCGGTGCGCCGGCTCACGGTGGTCAGGAAGCGTTCGAAGTGCTCGTGGATGAAGAAGTAGTGGAAGAACTCCGGGTTGGCGCGCGTCACCGCAACGAACCACGGCGCCGCGATCGCGACGAACAGGATCGCGCCGGGCAGGATGTGCAGGCGCCGCCACACGGTCCAGTCGCGCGCGAGCAGCGTGTAGGCGACGAGCGCGGCGCCCGGCAGCACGATGCCGATCAGGCCCTTGGACAGCACGGCCAGCGCCATCGCTGCCCAGCACGCGAGCATCCAGCCGCGTTCGGCGTTGCGGTCGACGCCGTCGCGCTGGGCGAGCATCAGCGCGAACAGGGCGGCGGCCATGAAGGACGACACGCCGGCGTCGAGCGAGTTGGCGTGGGACAGCCCGATCCACCACAGGGCGCTGGCCAGGACAGCCGCGACGGGCGCCGCGTACTGCGCACCGAACACGCGCCGGGCCGTGAAGCCGGCGAAGAGAACGGTCAGGAAGCCGGTGAGGGCCGGCCACAGGCGCGCCGTGAATGCGCTTTCGCCCATTGTTCCGTAGGCCGCTGCCGTGGCCCAGTACTGCAGCGGCGGCTTGTAGAAGTACTTGAGATCGTTCAGGCGCGGCGTGACCCAGTCGCCGCTGACGTGCATTTCGCGCGCGATCTCGGCGTAGCGGCCTTCGTCGCTCTTGACCAGGGCGCGCATGTCGAGCGGGCCGAACCAGGCGAGGGCGAGCAGCAGGACCAGCAGGATCGAGGGCACCGCGCCCAGGCGCGTGTTGGTTGTCATCGGCTGTACAGCCAGGCGGTGAGGTGGAAGAACACGGGCGCGGCGAAGGCAAGCGCGTCGAGCCGGTCCAGCACCGCCCGCACCGGCGCGACGCCCGTGTCCCAGTCGCGCGCGCCCAGGCTTTTCTTCACGGACATCAGCACCACGGTGCCGGTGAATCCCGCGCCGGCCACGATGATCGACATCAGCGTCGACTGCCACCAGCGGAACGGCGTCATCCACCACAGTGCCGTTCCGAGGAGTCCGGCCCCCGCGACGCCAACCATCAGGCCGGCCCAGGTGCGCTGCGGATCGGACTTCAGAGGCGTGCCTCCCAGCATGGCGCTGGCGATTACCTGCAGCAGGTCGCTGAGGAACAGCACGAGCAGGAAGTAGACGAGCAGCAGCGGTCCACGCTCGCCGTAGCCCGGCGCGCTCAGCTGGACGATGGCTGGCGCGTGGCTGACGCAGTACACGGAAATCATCAGGCCCCACTGCACTTTCGCGATGCGTTCCAGGTAGCGCTCGTTGTCCTGCTTCAGCGCCATGACGACAGGCAGCAGAAGGAAAAGGTAAACGGGGATGAACACGGTGAACAGGCCGGTCTCGCGCACCCCGATCAGGATGTACTGCATCGGAATCACCGCGTAGAAGGCCAGCACGAGGGCCCAGTGATCCGCTGGCCGGATCGGCGTCAGCGACACGAAGTTGCGCAGCGCGAAGAACGAAGCCACCGCGAACACCACAAGCAGCGCGCCGGTGCCGAGGGCGAACGCGACGGAGAACACCGCGACGATCGTCCACGAGGCGCGCAGGCGAGAGTTGACCAGCGCCAGGCGGTGCTGCCGGACGCCGTCCTGCGTATGCGCCTCCAGATAAGCGCCGACTCCGGTGACCGCGGCTGACAGCGCGACCAGTCCGGCCAGCACCGCCAGGAACGTTTCGTTCAGGGTCAGCTGCATTACAGGCCTTCCAGCGCGATGACGGCCGCCCGCGCCCGCTCGAGGAACTCCGCCTTGTCCTCGCCGGCGCGACGCTCCAGCGGAGCCCCGAAGCGGACGGTGCAGATCAGCGGCACCGGGATGACGGCCCCCTTTGGCATGCTGCGATGAAGGTTCTCGATGTACACCGGGATCAGTTCAACGCCCGGAAACTCGGTGGCGAGGTGGTAAAGGCCGGACTTGAACTGGCCGGGCAGCGCCTGGGCCGAGCGCGTTCCCTCCGGGAAGATGATCAGGGAAAAGCCGTGTTCGAGCGCTTCGCGCAGCGTCTGCAGCGGGTCGGCCTCCGGGTCGTTGCGGCTGCGGTCGACCATCACGACGTTCAGTTCGTTCTTGGCGATCATGCCGCGAATGCCGGGCCGGTCCCAGTAGTCCTTCGCCGCCACCGGCCGCGTGTTGGCGCGCAGGCTCGACGGCAACGCCGCCCACAGCACCACGGTGTCCATGTGGCTGGTGTGATTGGCGAAATAGATTCGCTGGGTCGCCGTTGGCGCCGATCCGATCCAGCGCGGGTACGCGCCGACCAGCAGGCGCACCAGCCAGACGATCGGAAGCAGGAACTTCAGGATGGTCTCCCCGATGGCCCCTGTTCGAGGGCGGGGTCGTTGTTGTAGGTGCAATTATGCCGAGTCGGCGCAACCGAAGTGTCCGCGGCCGGGCGCACCGCACCGTGGCATGGCGGTCTGGACGAATAATGCGGCCTTCTGCCCCGGTCTCACCACGGCCCGCGTCGCGACCGGCCGGCACCGCTCGCATTCGTCGGTCCAGCAGCCGGACGAGAGTGCGGGAGCGTGCATGGCCGGGCCCCTGCATAATCCCTCGTGACGGGCCGCGCAGGCCCGTTTGATCCAGCGCTCCGTTTGGCACGCAATGCGCCGGGGCCAGGGGAACCATGAGCCTGTTGTCCACGATCTGGCTTGTGATCGCCTCAGCGTGTCTCACGCTGGCCGCGGTCCACGGTCACGTCTGGCTGCGTGAGCGCAGCCTGGCCGCGAATGCCGCCTTCGCCGCACTGGCCGCGAGCGTCGCGGCGATGGCCTACTTCGAACTCCGCATGTTCCAGTCCGAGTCGACCGCGGAGTACGGGCGGATGCTGTGGTGGTATCACCTGCCGGTCTGGAGCGGCCTTGTGTCCATGGTCTTCTTCGTCCGCCTGTACCTGCGGACCGGGCGAGCCTGGCTGGGATGGACCGCCATCGGCCTCCGCACGGTCGCGCTGCTGGTCAACTTCGTCTCGTCGCCGAACATCAATTTTCACGAGATCACCTCGCTGGAGCGCATCCGGTTGCTGGGGGCGGACCTCGCCATCCCGAAGGGCGAGACGAACCCCCTGCTGGCGATCGCGCAAGTCAGCCTGCTCGTGCTGATCCTCTTCGTGGCGGACGCGGCATGGACTGCCTGGCGCGCGGGCGCGAGGCGCCGGGCGCTCGTCATCGGGGGCGGTTTCGTCGTGTTCATCGCGGTCGCGGGCGTGATGGCGGTGCTGTCGTACTGGGGGCTGGCCAGCGTGCCGGTGGCCGCGACCTTCTTCTTCCTGCCGATTGTCCTGGCCATGGGCTACGAGCTGGGCCTCGAGCTGATTCGCTCGGTCCGTCTGGCGGTGGAGCTGGAAGCGAAGACGACGGAACTGCGCGGCTCGGAGCAGAAACTCTCCTTCGCGGCCGAAGCGGCGAGCGCCGGCCTGTGGAGCGTCGAGCCGCGAACGGGCCGTCTGTGGGGCACGCCGAAGGCGCTTTCCATGTTCGGGCTCGCTCCTGGCCACGAGCACCAGATCGGCCAGGTGCTGGCCTCGATTCACCCCGACGACCGCGAGCGGTTCCGGGCGTTCGTCCAGGGCAGTCACGACTATCGCGCGGCGCTCGAATACCGGTCGATCCAGCCCGACGGCACGATCCGCTGGCACGCGACGCGCGGCGGCAAGCATGACGACGGCGAGGCGGGGCAGAGCCTGATGGGGGCCACGGTCGACATCACGGAGCGCAAGCGGGCTGAAGACGAGGTGGCGCGCCAGCGGGTCGAACTCGAGCATCTGTCCCGGGTCGCGGCGCTGAACGAGATGTCGGGGACACTGGCCCACGAACTGAACCAGCCGCTGGCCATCATCATGAGCAACGCGGAGGCGGCGCAGGCGCTGCTGGAAAGACCTGTGCTCGACCTGGACGAGGTCCGCGCCATCCTCGATGACATCGTCGCCGCGGACGCCCGCGCGGGCGAAGTGATCAAGCGGCTGCGCCGCATGCTGAAGCGCGAGGAACCGGCGCGGCATTCCCTGTCGATCAACGACGTGGTGCAGGGAGTGCTTCAGTTCATGCGGGCAGAGCTGGTCCGCCGTGGGATCGCGCTCGAAACGGCGCTGGCGGAGAGTCTGCCGGATGTCCTCGCGGACCGAGTCGCGATCGAGCAGGTGCTCGTCAATCTCATCAACAACGCATGCGACGCAATGAACGGCAACCTGCCGGGCGATCGCGGACTGAAGGTCGTGACCGCCGCCGACGACGGGATGGTCTGCGCACTCATCGTCGATGCCGGGACCGGGCTGCCGACCCAGCCCGATCGCGTGTTCGATGCCTTCTACACGACCAAGAGGAGCGGGCTCGGCATGGGACTCGCCATTTCCCGCTCCATCCTGTCTGCGCATGGGGGCCGGCTGTCGGCGGAGTCGAACCCGGAACGGGGTGCGACTTTCACGGTCTGTCTGCCTGTCGCGGGGACGCCGGCATGAAGTCGCAGGGCAAGGTCTACGTGGTCGATGACGAGCCGGACCTGCGGCAGGCCCTGAAGCGCGTGCTGCTGGCCGAGGGCCTCGAGGTCGAGGGCTACGGCTCCGCCGCCGACTTCCTCGCCGCCGTTGCCGACGACGCGGTCGGCTGCCTGGTGCTCGACCTGTCCATGCCAGGCGTCGACGGGCTCCAGTTGCAGCAGCGGCTTACCGGGGCGAAATCGATCCTGCCGATCGTCTTCCTCACGGGTCGTGGTGACATACCGGCCAGCGTGCAGGCGATCAAGGCCGGCGCGGTGGATTTCCTCACCAAGCCCGTGAAGCGCGTTGATCTGCTGCGCGCCGTGCATGCGGCGCTCGAGCGCGCTGGTCAGCTCGCGGGCGGGCAGCAGGCGACGGCCGAATTGCGGGCTCGCTACGAGCAGTTGACGCCGCGCGAGCGCGAAGTGTTCGGTCAGGTGATCTCGGGACGCCTGAACAAGGTCATCGCCGCGCGGCTTGGCACCACGGAGCAGACGATCAAGGTGCATCGCGGGCGCGTGATGGAAAAGCTCGGCGTGGCGTCGGTGCCGGAGCTGGTCCGTGCCGCCCAGGCCCTCGACGTTTCGCCTCCCGACTAGGCTCAGCGAGCTTGCGTCGCGGCATCAGGGTGCAACTGCTCGCGCGAGCGGTTCCGCGGCGCAGAACAGTGCATTCCGGAACGTGCGCGACGCCGATGCGGCGCGCGAAGCTACCTGATCGGCAAGCACATGACAGCCGGGTTTGCGTTGCTGGCCTGGCCCGTGAAGTACGGCGAAACGGGGGTGATGAGCTTCATGGTCAGCAGCGACGGCATGCTGTACGAGCGCAACCTCGGTCCCCGGACGGAGCACGTGGCCGCCGGCATCAGGCTGTTCAATCCTGATGCGCACTGGAAGCTTTCGATGCCGTAGCGCAGCGCCCCGAGCAGGCCGGCCCGATCCGGGCAGGGCCGAGCCGTCCGTTGCACCAACGTGCAATGGCCGTGCGGGGCAGCGCGCGACACACTGCTGCGCATGGGCCGGGCGCCTACCATTGCGATCCTCGACGACGAAGAGCACTTTCGACGTGCCGTGGCGCGCCTGCTCAAGGCGTGCGGTTACGAGGTGCTCGGCTTCGCCGGCGGAGCGGAATTCCTGCTGGGAGTGTCAGTGCGCAGCGTCGACTGCGTGCTGGTCGACCTCGACCTGCCTGGCATGACGGGCTTCGAAGTACTTGCGCAACTCAGGGGCATGCCTGATGCGCCGGCGGCAATCGTCGTCACGGGCCGCGATGACCCGGGATACGCGCGCCGTGCCCATGCTCTGGGTGCGTTCGATTACCAGTTGAAGCCGATCGGTGCGCCTGCGCTGCTCGACGCGATCCGGCGCGCCTGCGCAAGATGACGCCCCGGAGTCGCGCCGCGTAGCGGCCGGGTGGCGGACCGCCTCCATGGCGGCGACAATGCGTGGCATGAACGCGTGCGACGCGACACGTCACTGGCTCGAGCAGGTCGTCATCGGCCTGAACCTGTGTCCCTTCGCCAAGGCGGTGCACCTGAAGCGGCAGATCCGCTGGGTCGAGAGCGAGGCGCGGGATCCCGACGGCCTGCTGGCCGACCTGGTACGCGAACTGCAGTTCCTGGCCGGGGCCGATCCCGAGGCGGTCGAAACGACGCTGCTGATCCACCCGCACGTCCTGAACGACTTCCTGGACTACAACGACTTCCTCGACCTGGCCGATGCGGCGGTCGAAGAGCTCGGCCTGGACGGCGTGCTGCAGGTTGCGAGCTTTCACCCGGACTACCAGTTCGACGGGACGGACTTCGACGATGCCGGCAATCTCAGCAACCGGTCGCCGTACCCGACGCTGCACCTGCTGCGCGAAGACAGCATTGCGCGCGCCGTGGCCGCCTTCCCGGACGCAGCGACGATCTACGAGCGCAACATCGAGACCCTGCGCCGGCTCGGAGTGGAAGGCTGGCGGGCGTTGATGTCGACAGCCGATTGAGGCGTTGGCGGCGCCCGCGAGGGCCCGCGTCAGGCTCTCGGCTTGCGCCACAGGCTGGCCAGCCACGGCTGCTGCTCGCGCGGCAGACCGGGCGGCCGGTAGTAGTGTCCCAGTTCGAGGAACCCCGTCGCCGTCACGCAGCGGTGCCAGCTCTCCCAGTCGAGGTACACGCCGTAGCGGTCGCCGTTCCATCCTTCCTGCCCCGACCCGCGCGGGTTCGACGTGAACAGGACACCGCCCGGCTTCAACGCGGCGTGCAGTTCGCGCAGGACGCGGGGCAACTCCTGGCTTGGGACATGGAACAGCGCGGCGTTCGCGAACACGCCGTCGTAGCGACCGGCCGGCAGATGCAGTTCGAGGAAGTTCTGCTCGAGCACGGTGCAGCCGCTGTGCTCGCGGGCCATCGCCGCCAGCGGGGTGGACCCTTCGAGGCCGGTGACGCGATGGCCGAGGTCCGTGAAGGTCCGGAGATCCCGTCCGGGCCCGCAGCCGAAGTCGAGCAGCTCGAATGGTGGCTTGCTCTCGATCGCGGCGAGCAGCGCATCGATGTTCTGGCGCACATCGTGGTCGCGTGTCCCCTCCCAGAACTCGCGCGCGCGCCTGTCGTAGTGCGACAGCGTGCGGGCGGCGATCCGTCGAAGGTCATCCGGCGTCAGGTCCATTGTCGATCGGCTCCGTCTCGGGCGTTTCACGTAGGATCGCGGGCAAGGGCGACTCGCGGCGACTCAGGCCCGATTCTGCCCTGCGTCCCGCCCGGCGCCCTGAGTGGTCCGGGCTCCCGCCGCCGTTCACGCGTCCTGCCGCGCTCTGGAGAGTCCCATGGCCGAAACGGATGTGCACCATCCGCTGCGTCCCCTGCTCAGGAACTGGGTCTGGGAGCACGGTCGCGTCGGCACGCGCTATCTCGACTGCAGCAGCGGCGAGATCAGGTTCGATGACGGGAAGAAGGCGCGCTTCGCAGATCAGCCCGTCTTCTACGTTCCGCTGGCGGCCCAGGCCGACGCGCCAGACTCTGCGGCCGGCCCGGCGGTTCATGAGGCGGCCCTCGCGCGGTTTCTGCGGGCAGCCCAGCTGGCCCGCCCGGACGAGGCTGGCTCCGTCGCGGACGTCCAGCGCGCCGCACAGGACTGCGTGGAGATCGGCCTGGTATGCGCGTATCAGCGCGAGGCCCGGGAGGCGCTCGCGAAGTATCGACTCGAGCCGATGTTCGAGGACGAGATCCGCGCGGCCGTCGTCGCCGACATCCGTGGCAGGTATGTCGGCATGCGCGCGCAGCTGGCGCTCTACGACTTCACCGTGTTCCACGGCCTGCCCGCGCCTCTGCTCTTCAGCGAGGCGCCGTTCATCGACTGGCGGGTCCGCGCGAAACCGGCGCAGCCATTCGTATCGCTGCCGCTCGGCCCGTACTGCCTGCTGGTGGGCACACCCTCCGGCAAGACGAGCCGTGCAGGGCCGGTGCAATGGAAGACGGTGACCGTGATGGGCCCGTTCAAGGACCACAACCGGCACATCGTCGACAGCGCGCGCGAGTGGATCGTGGCGACGTCGGACGACGAATTGCTCGCGATCCAGGGGCGGTTCGCTCCCCCGGCTGCGGACACGCCGGAAGCCGGCGCCGCCTAGTCGCGCCCTGCTGCGCGGGCTTCGTCGATCGGAACCCGTTGCCTGGTGCCCCTGCCCATTGAACCTTGGTTCAATAGGCAGCGGCGAGTGCCTTCCCTACTCTTCGGCTCTCGGACGCGGCCGGACCGGTCATTGCTCGGCTGCAGCGAACGCTCGCTTCGAGTGTCTCAAAGGGGAACACGAACCATGAAACTCTTCTCTAGCTTCCTGGCGGCCTGCCTGCTCGCGGTGGCGCTGCCGGCCGCCGCGCAGTCCACCGGCAAGAAGCCCAATATCCTGGTGATGTTCGGAGACGACGTGGGCTACTGGAACGTCAGCGCCTACAACCGCGGCCAGATGGGCTATCGCACGCCCAACATCGACCGCATCGCCAAGGAAGGCGCGCTGTTCACTGACGCGTATGCGCAGCAAAGCTGCACGGCGGGTCGCTCGGCCTTCATCACGGGCCAGTCGCCGATCCGTACAGGTTTGACCAAGGTCGGTCTTCCGGGTGCACCCGAGGGCCTGTCGGCCAAGGATCCGACCATCGCCAACCTGCTGAAGGCGCAGGGCTACATGACCGCCCAGTTCGGAAAGAACCACCTCGGCGACCGCAACGAATTCTTCCCCACGGTGCACGGCTTCGACGAGTTCATGGGCAACTTCTATCACCTCAATGCCGAGGAAGAGCCCGAGAACGAGGACTACCCGAAGAACCCGGCGTTCAAGGCCAAGTTCGGACCGCGCGGCGTGTTCAAGTGCGTGGCGACCACGACCGACAGCACGCTGCCCGACGATCCGCGCTTCGGCAAGTGGGGCAAGCAGAAGTGCGAAGACACCGGGCCGCTGAACAGGAAGCGCATGGAGACCATCGACTATGAGGTCACCGACGCGTCGATGGACTTCATGACGCGCGCGACCAAGGCCGACAAGCCGTTCTTCCTGTGGTTCAACACGTCGCGCATGCACATCTGGACGCACCTGAAGCCGGAGTCCGCTGGCAAGACCGGGCTGGGCGTGTATCCGGACGGTATGGTGGAGCACGACAACCACATCGGGCAGATGCTGAAGAAGCTCGACGAACTGGGCATCGCCGACAACACGATCGTCATCTGGACGACCGACAACGGCGCCGAAGTGATGAGCTGGCCGGACGGCGGCACGACCCCGTTCCGCGGCGAGAAGAACACCAACTGGGAAGGCGGCTACCGCATCCCGCTCGTCGTGCGCTGGCCCGGCGTGATCAAGCCCGGCACCGAGATCAACGAGATCATTTCGCACGAGGACTGGCTGCCGACCCTGCTCGCGGCGGTGGGACAGCCGAACGTGAAGGACTCGCTGAAGGCGGGCGCCACGGTCGGTGGAACTTCGTACAAGGTGCACCTCGACGGCTACAACCTGATGCCGGCGCTGAAGGGCGACACCAAGGAATGGCCGCGCAAGGAGTTCCTGTACTGGACCGACGACGGCAACCTTGCCGGGCTGCGCTACGCGCAGTACAAGATCGCGTTCATGGAGCAGCGCGGCCACGGGTTCGACGTGTGGCAGGAGCCGATGGTCACGCTGCGACTGCCCAAGCTCTTCAACCTGCGTTCTGATCCGTTCGAGCGCGCCGACCACGAAGGGATGGGCTACCAGCGCTGGCGCATCGACCGCGCCTACGTGCTGGTGCCGGCCCAGACCTATGTCGGCCAGTGGCTCGAGAGCTTCAGGGACTTTCCGCCGCGCCAGAAGCCGGGCAGCTTCAGCATCGGGGACGCGATGGAGAAACTGAGCAGGCCGAGCGGCAGCAACTAGGCGGGCAGGCGTACCATCTACAGGGCCGCGTTCAGTTCATGGATGCGGCCCTGATGTCTTTTGCAGGCGGACCACTTTGGGAGGCTGGGCGATGTCGAAGCGTATGACGGCAGCGTTGACGGCGCTGCTGATTGGCTTGGCAGGGGCCTCGTCCGCCATGGCCGAGGAGCTGACGGCCGGCGACTGGAAGTTCCACGCGCAGGTCTACGGCTGGTTCCCTAGCATCAGCGGCTCGACCACGTTCCCGCCTTCGGACGGCGGCGGCTCGGCGAACATCGACCTGTCCAACTACATGGACGCGCTGCAGTTCGCGTTCATGGGCGGCCTGGACGTGCGCAAGGGCAAGCTCGGGGTATTGACCGACTTCATCTACCTGAACTTCGATGCGAACGAGTCGGCGACGCGCGAACTGACGCTGAGCAGTCCGGGCGGCCGGATCGAAATTCCGGTCGACGTGACCGCCAATGTCCGCGCTGGCCTGCGCGGATGGTCGTGGACATTGGCTGGCACCTACTCGGCCGTCGAGAAACCCGGGTATGAAATGCAGGTGCTGGGAGGCCTGCGTTACCTGAAGGTGGACACGACGCTCAGCTGGAACCTGAACGGCAACATCGGCTCGTTGCCCCCGGTCGTGATCAACGGTGCGGTCACGAGCAAGCCGGACTGGTGGGACGCGATTGTTGGAGTCCGCGGGCGTGCCCAGCTCGGCCAGGGCCGTTGGTTCGTGCCGTATTACGCGGACGTGGGAACGGGGCAGTCCGACCTGACGTGGCAGGCCGTCGGCGGCCTGGGCTACGCGTTCAGCTGGGGCGAAGTGGTCGGAGCCTACCGTCGCATGGATTACAGGTTCGACTCGAGCAGCCCGTTGCGCGACCTCTCCTTCAGCGGTCCCGCGCTTTCGCTGGGATTCCGCTGGTAGGACCGGTCGACCTCGCAGCGGCGCTCAGCGCGGGCGAGGCTGCGGCGTCTTCGTTTCTTCCTCGCCTGGCACATGCGCCGGATGAAGGACTGCGCCGCGGGTGGACCCTCGCCAGCATGAAGGCGGACTGGACGACCATCTTTCCCGCCCGGCGGCCTTAGGGGACCCGGCTGCCCGGGGCCGGCGATCACACGCGGGTCCATCCATCTATCGGAGTCAGCGGTGGCGAGGCAACGCAGGGGCAGGGCAGGACCGGCAGCGACCGCGGGCCTCGATGCCGCGGCGTCCCGCGGCCCTGCCAGGTCCAGGGCCCGGCGCGCGAGGTGGCTGGCGCCGCTCGCAGCATTCCTCGTGCTGCTCGTCGTCGGCTGGCTGACGACGCACCGGGACTCGAAGCCCCCGACGCCGCCGGCCGACGCGCGACCGGGAGCACCGGCTGCGGCGTCCGCTGCATTCGTGGGCAGCGAGGCCTGTGCGTCCTGCCACGCGGTGCAGCACGCGGCATGGAAACAGTCGCAGCACGCGCGCGCGATGCAGCATGCCACGGCGGCCAGCGTTCTCGGCGATTTCGACGACGCGAAGTACAGCCGCGACGGCGTGACGTCGTCCTTCTTCAGGCGCGACGGCCGGTACTTCGTCCGTACCGACGGGCCGGACGGCAAGCTCGCCGATTACGAGGTCAAGTACACGTTCGGTGTCGAGCCGCTGCAGCAGTACCTCGTCGAGTTGCCCGGTGGCAGGCTGCAGGCATTGGCGGTCAGCTGGGATGCGCGACCCAGGGGCGACGGTGGCCAGCGCTGGTTCCGCCAGTATCCGGACGAGAAGCTGGATTTCCGCGATGAACTGCACTGGACGAAGCGCTCGCAGAACTGGAACTTCATGTGCGCCGACTGCCACTCGACGAACGTGCGCAAGGGCTACGACGCGGCAAAGGACGGCTTCGCCACCGAATGGTCGGAGATCAGCGTCGGCTGCGAAGCCTGCCACGGGCCCGGATCAGCGCATGTCGCGTGGGCGGGCGACAAGTCGGCCTCGGACTCCACACGAGGCCTCACCGTCGCGCTCGACGAGCGACGCGGGGTCGCCTGGAGCATCGATCCGGCCAGCGGCAACGCCAGGCGCAGCGCCGAACGGCGTTCCGGACGCGAGATCGAGGTCTGCGCGCAGTGTCACGCCCGCCGGGCCCAGATCGCCGAGGGCTACCGCGCCGGGCGGCCGTTCATGGACCATTACCTGCCGTCAACGCTGTCGCCGGGGCTCTACCACGCCGACGGGCAGCAGCGCGACGAGGTGTTCATCTGGGGCTCGTTCCTGCAGAGCAGGATGCACCGCGCCGGCGTGACGTGCAGCGATTGCCATGATCCGCACACGCAGAAGCTGCGCGCGCCCGGCAACGCGATATGCACGCAGTGCCATGCCGCGGGCAAGTACGACAGCAAGGCGCATCACTTCCATGACGCGGCCTCGGCTGCGGCTCGGTGCGCCAACTGCCACATGCCCGCGACGACCTACATGGTGATCGACCCGCGCCGGGATCACAGTTTCCGCGTGCCGCGTCCCGACCTGTCGGTGGCGATCGGCACCCCGAATGCGTGCAACGGTTGCCATGCAGACAAGGCCGCGCCCTGGGCGCTCGACGCGGTGGCGCGCTGGTACGGACCGCAACGGCGCAACGAAGCGCATTACGGGGAGGCGCTGGACGCTGGGCGCCGCGCTCTTCCGGGCGCCGCGCGCGGCCTGGTCGCCCTCGTCACCGGGCCGGGCTATCCGGCCATCGTGCGGGCAACCGCCATCGAGTTGCTGGCGCGTTACCCGGGGCGTGCCGCCGAGGAGGGCATACGCCGGTCGCTCGGCGATGCCGATCCGCTCGTGCGTCACGCGGCCGTCCTCGCGCAGCAGTCCTCTGCGGCCGAGAGGCTGGTGCCGCTGCTGGCGCCGTTGCTGTCCGATCCGGTAGGCGCGGTTCGGACCGAGTCCGCGCGCGTGATCGCTCCCGCCGTCACATTGCTCGGCGCTGCCGACAAGGCGCGGTTCGATGCGGCGATCGGCGAGTATGAGGCGGGACAGCGCGAAAGCCTCGATCGTCCGGAGGCATGGATGAACCTCGGCAACGTGTATGCCAGCCGCCGCGAGACGGCGCGCGCCGAAGCGGCGTACCGCAGCGCCATCGAACGCGATCCGAAGTTCGTGCCCGCCTACGCCAATCTGGCGGACCTGATGCGCGCCGATCAGCGCGAGGCCGAGGCGGAAGCGTTGCTGCGGGACGGACTGCGCGCCGCGCCGACGGCCGCGGCCCTGCGCGAGGCGCTCGGCCTGACCCTCGTACGCCAGGGAAGGAAAGGCGCGGCGCTCGCCGAGCTCGCTGCGGCCTACAAGGCTGCCCCCGGCCAGTCCCGTTACGCCTTCCTCTATGCCGTCGCGCTGCACGACGCCGGTCGACGCCAGGACGCGATCCGCATCCTCTCCGACAGCGCGAAACGGGAAGGCGACCGCGACGTGCTGCTGGCGCTGGCGACGTATCGAGGTGAAAGCGGCGACGGGCCCGGAGCGGACCAGGCGCTGCGAGCGCTTGCCGCGATCAATCCGGACGATCCGGCGCTGGCGCAGTTTCGCCCGCCGCGCTAGTTGCCTAAGGTGTGCGCTGCAGGAAGCGAGGAATCGGCAGTGCGCCGAGCAGGCGGCTCATCGGCGAAGGCGAAGCGTTGCCCGGCGCCCGTGGCGCAGCGAGGGGACGGAGCGGCCGGGCGTCGGGCGCCGTGCGCGGCGGTTCCTGCCGTGCACGCTCGTCGTCGAAGTCGACTCGGGCAGCGGGCCGGCGGGTCAGCACCGGTTGCGCCCGTCCGGCTCCCTGCTCGTCGCTCGCGGGCAACGGCTCGAGGATCGGCCGCAACCACTGCAGGATCGGTTTCCACTGGGAGAGGTCGGTCTGGACCTTGGCCGCGGGCAGGTCGAACAGCGTCAGCCCTTTCTCGATGCAGCGGACGTACGCCTGCGACTCGCGCAGCACGGCGATGAAAGGCACCTGATGGACCGCGGCCCAGGCTTCCAGCACTTCGGCTGACTTGGTGCGGGCATCGAGCCGCATGCCGATGGTCGCCACCTTGCAGCGGCCCGAAGCGACGCGCGGCATTGTGCGCAGTTCGGCGAGGCAGTCGGCGGCGGACTGGCGGTCGAAGATCGAATTGCATACCGGCATCAGGATCGCGTCCGCGTACATGACGACACGCGCCAGTTCGAATCCGTGCAGGCCGCCCGGGGTGTCGAGGATGACGTGGTCGGCGCCTGCGGGCCGGCGGACGAATGCCTTGGGGTCGACGCTCCAGCCCGTGATCTCCTGACCCGGGCCAAGCGGCTGCAGTCTGCGCTGCCGCAGCCATGCGAGAGTCGATTGCTGGCGATCCACATCGCCCAGCGTCACGTTCAGCCCCGCGCTGGCGCAGTAGGCGGCGAGGTGCGTGGCAAGGGTGCTCTTGCCACTTCCGCCCTTGCGGTTGATGACGGCGACGACTGGCATGGGTTCCGATCGATGGCGGCGAATACGCGCGGATTCGATCACGGGCGCCGCTGGTTCACACCGCAGAGAAACGGCCGAAAACCCCCCCTTCTGAAGGCCGGTCAGCGAAAAACACCGCCTTTGCGCGATGCGCAGCGACCGAAGCGACCGAAGCGACCGGGAACGGGGTACAGAGTCCCTGATTCGGGAGGGGTGTCACCGATGGCAGCCCGTTCGAATCGGCAGGACGGCCGGTCGCGCCGGGGCAGGCGGATGCGGCAGGACAGCAATGAACGGCACGAACGCAGCGCCGCGACCGCTGCGCTGTGGCGAGTCTCTACTACGCGGTCCCGCCGATCGTCAGCCCCTCGATGCGCAGCGTCGGCTGGCCGACGCCGACGGGCACGCTCTGCCCGTCCTTGCCGCAGGTCCCGATGCCGGGATCGAGGCCCATGTCGTTGCCGATCATGGTCACGCGGGTCAGCGCGTCCGGCCCGTTGCCGATCAGCGTCGCACCCTTGACCGGGAAGGTGATCTTCCCGTTCTCGATCATGTAGGCCTCGGCCATGCTGAAGACGAACTTGCCGTTCGTGATGTCGACCTGGCCGCCGCCGAAGTTGGTGGCGTAGATGCCTTTCTTCACCGAACGCAGGATCTCGTCTGGATCGCGGTCGCCTGCCAGCATGTAGGTGTTCGTCATGCGCGGCATCGGCAGGTTTGCGAACGACTCCCGGCGTGCGTTGCCGGTCACAGGCACCTTCATCAGGCGGGCGTTCAGCGAATCCTGGATGTAGCCGCGCAGCACGCCGTCCTCGATCAGCACGGTGCTCTGCGTCGGGTTTCCCTCGTCGTCCACGTTGAGCGAGCCGCGCCGGTTCGCCAGCGTCCCGTCGTCGACGACCGTGACGCCCTTCGACGCCACGCGCTCGCCGACTCGCCCGGCGAACGCGCTCGAGCCCTTGCGGTTGAAGTCGCCTTCGAGCCCGTGGCCGATGGCTTCGTGCAGCAGGATGCCGGGCCAGCCGGGCCCGAGCACGACCGGCATGATGCCGGCGGGCGCGGGGCGCGCGACAAGGTTCAGCAGCGCCTGGTCCACCGCCTTGGTCGCGTAGTCCGCCAGCAGTTCGTCGTCGAAGTATCCGAGGTCGAAGCGTCCGCCACCCCCCGCGAATCCCTGCTCGCGTCGCCCGCCGTCCTCCACGATCACGTTGACCGACAGGCGCACCAGCGGACGCACGTCGGCGGCGAGCACGCCGTCGCTGCGGGCCACCAGCACGACGTCGTATTCCGCGCCGAGATTGGCCATGACCTGCCTGACGCGCGGGTCGCGTGCGCGGGCCAGTTGCTCGATCTTCTCCAGCAGGCGGATCTTCTCGGCGGCATCGAGCGATGCCACCGGGTCGTGCGCTCCGTACAGCGCCGGTTGCGCGCGCAGCGCGATCCTGGGCGCGACCTTGACCTTGCCGGCGCCGTGGCGCGCGATCGAACGCGCCGACACGGCGGCTTCGTTCAGCGAGTCGAGCGAAATGTCATCCGAATACGCGAAGGCGGTCTTGTCGCCGACGACGGCGCGCACGCCGACGCCCTGCTCGATGTCGAAGCTGCCGCTCTTGACGATGCCTTCCTCGAGCGAATACGACTCCGAGCGGGTGTACTGGAAGTACAGGTCGGCATAGTCGGCGCGATGCTCGAAGATCGAGGCCAGCGTCCTCTGCAGCCTGGATTCGTCCAGCCCGTACGGGTCGAGCAGCTGCTTCTTCGCGACGGCCAGGCGGTCGAGGGCGGGATCGGACGGCTTCATTCGGTCTTTCGGCAGGGTTTGGCGCAGGCGGGGCGTTCAGGACGGCATTGTACGGACCGCATCGTCAGCAAAGGATCCGGTGTTCCAGAGCCGGCAGCGACGCGCGGCATGACGCGATCAGCTGCGGGTCGATGTCGCCGAACACAACCCCGGCGCCTTCAGGGCGATCGGCAAGCACGGCGCCCCACGGATCGATCAGCATCGAGTGACCGTACGTGGCGCGACCGTTCTCGTGCCGGCCTCCCTGCGCCGGCGCGAGCACGTAAGCCAGGTTCTCCACCGCGCGCGCCCGGAGCAGCACTTCCCAGTGGGCCTTGCCGGTGGTGGCCGTGAATGCTGCGGGAACGAGGATCAGGTCGGGGCGCGGCATGGCCCGATACAGCTCCGGAAAGCGCAAGTCATAGCAGACCGACAAGCCGACCGTGAGACGCGGCCCGCCGTCCGGAGCGAAGAGGAAGGTCGATACCTGGCTGCCGGGCGCGATGGTCTGCGCTTCGTCGTACGTCTCCTCGCCCTTCGTGAAGCGGAACAAGTGGATCTTGTCGTAGCGCGCGACCCGCTGGCCCGCCGGGTCGTATACGAGCACCGAGTTCATGACCCGCTGTTCCTCGGCCGCGGCGAGCGGCAGAGTGCCGCCGACCAGCCAGATGCGGTGCCTGCTCGCCTGCGCGGCGAGGAAATCCTGGATCGGACCGCGACCGTCGGCCTCGCGCGCGGCCACCTTGTCGGTGTCGCTCCGCCCCATCAGGCAGAAGTACTCGGGCAGCGCCACGAGCTGGGCGCCCGCGGCCACGGCTTCAGCGATCAGGGCTGCGGCATCACGGAGGTTGTCGTCTATGCGAGTGGTAGAGACCATCTGCACGGCGGCAACGCGGGCGGTCGGCGTCATTTGGTGGCTTCCGTGGTGGGTGTGATTCTGGCTCTTCGCTCGATCTTCGGGTCGGTCCATGTTCCCGACACGTCATATTGCAGGGCGAACGCCTTCGACAGCGGATCGCGCAGCACCAGCTGGGCGAGAAAGGTGCCCAGTCCGAGGATGGGATTGGCGACGCCCAGCGCAAGGGCCGCGGTACTTGCGTCGATCTCCGGCAGGACGACGAGCGACAGCTTCTGCGTTTCGTTGCGCAGGTCCACCGCGCCCGACATCAACACGGCAGCGCTCGCCCCGTTCATCCGGAAATTGTCCGTCTTCAGGACGCCATGCTCCACCACGGCGTCGGCGCGGATCGAATTGAAGGCGAACCCTTCGACGAACTGGCGCCCGCCGTCCGCCTGCAGCGTGCGGCCCAGCGACTGCAGCGACAGCAGGGCCAGCAGGCGCGCCGCGTTCCCGGCATCGACCTTAAGGAAGCGGCCGTTGTCCACTGCCAGCGTTACCTGTCCCGTGAGCGAGGGGTAGTCGATCTGGAGCGGCGAGCCGGACCAGGCCACCTCGCCTTGAAGCCGGCCCGTTCCCTTCGACAGCGCGTCCGGGAAACCGAGACGCCCGAGGGTGCCCCCCGCGTCGATGGCGTCGAGCTCGAACTTCAGCCGCGTTCGGCGGTCGGCCGAGCCCGGCGTCGGTCCCCATTCCCCGGTTGCCGCGAGCTTCATGTCCGGGTTGGTGATGTCGAAGCGCCTCACCCGCCATGCGGCGCCCGTACCCGTGCCGACGTTCTGCGCGTCGAGTTCGAGCCGGCCGAGCTTCATGTCGGAAAGCTCGAACTGGTCGACGACGACGTCGAGGGAGGGAATCTGCTTCGGCGGAGTGTGCAGCGCCTCCACCACGTCGCGTTCCCTGTTCGACGGAACCGTCAGCCGCGAGAACCGCGCCTTCACCTGGCCGATCGCCTGCGGATCGGCGCTCGGCAGCCATGTGATGTAGCCGGTCGCCGCGTCCGAGACGACGTTGACGGCGTACCCGCCTTCCGGCAGGCGCGTCGCGCCGAGCGTCAGGTTGTAGGAACGGAGCCCATAGACATGGAGTTCCTGCGTTCGCAGGGCGATGAAGTCGATGCGCGTGTCGTCTGCAGCGGCCGGACGTCCCGGCTTGTCCGCGGCGGGCTCCGGGCTCAGCAGGTTGGACCAGGCCTCGACATCGACCCGTGGCATCGTTGCGATCATCAGCAGGCCCTGCTCCGGCAGGTTGGGCGGTTCGTACAGCGCGATGACGCCGCGTGTCAGCCGCAGCGCGCCCTTGTCCGGTCGCCGTTCGATGCGTATGCCGACCGCGCGCCCGACCTGGACCAGCAGGTCGTCGCCGGCAGCCGTGGCGGTGCGCTCGATGCGGATCGGCAGGGTTTCCTGGGCGCTCTTGCGCAACGGCGCGACGCCGTCGATCGCGAGACCTGCGAGATCGCTGTCGATGCGCAGTTCGGTACCGTTCTTGATCGCGACCGTTGCCTGGTAGCGCGCGCTGCCCTGCGAGCGTTCGAGAAGCCGCTGCACCGCCGCGATCGGAGCCGCCGGCCGGAGCCCGGCCGGCGTGGCGGTTCCAGCCGCGCTGAACACCAGCGTGCCATCCGCACGGGTGGACGCGTCGAGCCGCGCCTGGCCGCCGAGAAGGCCGGCGGATAGATTGTTGATGCTCAAGCCGCGCTCGTTGAAATTCAGCGTGCCGGTGGCGCGCGTGAAGGGCGGAATCCCGCCCAGCGTGATCGCATTGCCCTGCAGGGCCAATGCGCCAATGACCTTGGTGTTCTCCGCGTGCTGCAGCGGGATCTGCAGGGTCAGGTCGAGCCTGGCCGGGCCCTGCGTCTCGGCGCCGTCCGTGACGCCGCCGATCCAGCGCTTCACCGGACTTTCGTTCACGTAACGCACCATATCGGCGAGCTGTCCGCTCGCCCGGCCACGCACCTGCAGCGTCGCGCCGCGCCCGAGGTGCTCGATGTGTGCCGTGGCCTGCTCGATGAGTGCGCCATACGCTCGGCCGCGCTGTGCGGTGATGGTCATCGAGGCCCGCTCGAACAGGAGGTCCGCGTCGATGTTCGACAGCACTGGCCAGATCGCCCCGGGTGGCGCGGCGTTCCCGGACGCGTCGGCGGGCCCGGGCGCCACGTCGAGCGTGGCGCTGGTGACGCGGCCGGCAATCCTGAATTCGCCGACGGCCGGATCGACGAACGGAAATCGTGCAAGGTCGCCCTTCACCCGGAACGTGCCGTCGGCCAGGCGACCGCCGACCAGCGCGCGCTCGAGCCAGCGGCGGGTCGTCGCGCCGGCGACGAGCGGGATGTAGCGGAACGCCCCGTTCGCATTGGCCCGGGTGATGCGGCCCGTCAAGTCGATCTCGCCCGGGCCCGCCGCCGCGGTCCGGTACGTCCCGCCTGCCGTTACCTCGGCGTCTTCGTTGGCGGCGCGGATTCCATCCGCCCTCACTTCGAGGGTCGTGCCCTGCTTCCAGTGGATCGTACCGACGAGCTGCTTCAGCGCCAGGCGCGGTTCCTCAAAGACGCCCGGGAACACAAGCACCGCGTCGCTGGCTGCCAGCTCGAGCGATCCGGAGCCCTTTTCCAGGCGGATCGATCCGCTCAGGTTTTCGAAGCCGGGCAGTCCGGCGTGGACCGCGTCTTCGGTCGGAGGCCGCGGTTGCGCCGCGCTGGAGAGGCCGCTGAACCTGGACTTCAGCGCGAGGTCCGCGAGTCCCGGCGAGTCACCGCTCCAGCTGAGCGACAGGTTCGACAGGGTGCCGCGAATGCCGTGGCGCGCCACGGTGTCGCGCAGCTCGCGCGGCAGTGGCACGTGGGTCACGACCGCCGCGAGGCTTTCGAGGTCGATATGCGTCGCGTCGATCTCGATCGTCTGCGGCTCGCCGGCGGTGGCGCGCGCTTGGCGCAGCTTCAGGTCGAGCGGGTCGAAGGTCTGGCCATCGGCGGTGCGGAAGGTCATGCTGACCAGGGCCAGCTCCTGCCCCCCGCGGCCGGCGGGCCACAGTTCGCCCCACTGGCGCTGAGTGAGGCGGCCCTGCAGAGACGCCAGGCGCAGGGGTTCGAGGTCGGACCCGAGCCGGGCCGTCACGTCCTGCAGCGCGACGTCGGCGGTCGAGCGCGCGATCTGCCCGGCGTCGAATCCGACCCATGCACGCAGCGCCCCATGCGCATGCTCGGTCTGCATCGGCAGGTCAATGAAGCGCGACAGCAGGGCGAGATCGACGAAGTCGAGCTGCGCGAACACGCTGGCTTTCCATCTGCGCATGTCGGACGGGCGCGCGAAGGCTCCGGTGCTGAAGCGGCCGCGGACATCCAGCTTTCCGGCCACGGCCGCCGTGGGCAGTGCCTGCAGCCCGAAGGAATGCGAGCCGAGCGACTGCTGCAGGACGAGGTTCAGCTCGTACAGGCCGAGTTCGCGCGGTTCTGCACCGCGCTCGTCGCGATACACGACGCGCGCATCGCGCACGGCGATTCGACCCTGCGCCAGCAGCCAGTCCAGCGCGCGCGATTCTTCCGAATCCGCATTTCCCGGCTGCAGCACGAAGCCGGCCACGGCGATGTCTCCGCCGGCCAGTCGCACGATCGACACCTCGGGCGACAGGATACGCAGCGCGGCGAAGCGCGGCTCCAGATGGAGCAGGCTGAGCCAGGACACGGTGGCGTCGACCCGCGGCAGCGCCAGAGCCGGGCCGCCGCGCGGTCCGGTGATCTGTACATCGTTCAGCGCGAGATGCGGATTGAAGGCACGCCAGCCGGCCTCGATGCGCCCGATCGTCACGCGGCCCTGCAGCGCGCGGCCTGCCATCCCTTCGATCTGCGGCCGCCACGTGTCGATGCGCGGCAGGATCGCATAGCGCGTGACGATCAGCAGTGTCCCGAACGCGAAATAGGCGGCCACCAGCGACCACAACACGACGCGCAGCGTGGTGCGCACCAGCCGCAGTGCGCCCATGCCGAAGCGGCGCGCGATGCTCTGTTCGGCGACGGCGATGCCATGCTCCGCGGCAGCGATGCCGTGCTCGAGCGTCTCCTCGACGGCGTGCTCGATCCGGTGCGCGGTCGCGCCGAGCTCGGCGGCCAGGGTATGTCGGCTTCCGCGGCTGTCGCCGGGTGGCGACGGCGGGGCCGGAGTCGGCTGGTCGGACACGGCGCTAAGGGGAGGGTGAGGACAGTAGCAAGAGGAACTGCGCGGGCGCTCCGTAGAATGCGGATACCGATCCGGTCGCCGCTCCGGTCTGGCCCCGGGCCTTCCGGTCGGACCGAGGGTCGGCGGGGCCACTGGACTCTATCACAGCGACCCTCGACTTCGACCGCGAATACGAGTGAACGAGACCATCTTCCTGACCGGGCATGAGTGGCGTGGCGCGCGGGCCCGCGCGAGCGATCTGCCCTCCCTGTCGCACTTCGTCGAACGCGCGCTGCAGAGCGACGCCGGCGACGATCCGCCGGCGCGCGCGGCATTGCTCGACGAGTGGGTACGGTCCGGGTGGTCTGCTTCGCGCATGGAAGGCGAACTAGGGAAGCACGATGCGGCGCCGGACGCCGCGGAACGATTTGCCGCCGACGTGCGACGGCTGCGACGCCGCGTGATCGCGTCGCTGGTCGTGCGCGACGCGACCGGTGCGTGCGGGCTGCCGGAAGTCGTGTCGACGACGACCGCGCTGGCCGAGCTGGCGGTCCAGCGCGCGGTCGCCGTGCATGCCCGCGACCTGGCACAGGTCCACGGGGTTCCGACAGGCGCCGACGGAGTGCCGCAGGACCTGCTCGTCGTCGGCATGGGCAAGCTCGGCGGCGGCGAACTCAACGTGTCGTCGGACATCGACCTGATCTTTGTCTACGACGAGGACGGCGAAACGCGCGCTCCGCCGGGCGCGGGCGACGTGCGGACGCTCAGCAATCACGAGTTCTTCATACGCCTCGGGCGGCGCGTGATTCCGGCGCTGTCGGACGTCACTGCCGACGGGTACGTCTTCCGGGTCGACATGCGGCTGCGACCGAACGGTGACGCTGGTCCGCTCGCCGTGTCCAGCGCGATGCTCGAGGAATACCTGATGGTGCAGGGGCGCGAGTGGGAGCGCTTCGCCTGGCTGAAGGCGCGGGTCGTGTCCGCGCCGGTGTTCGCGACCGCCGGCCAGTTCGAACGGCAGGCGCAGTCGATGGCGTCTGTCGTGCAGCCTTTCGTGTTTCGTAAGTACCTCGACTTCGGCGCGATCAGCGCGCTGCGCGAACTGCATGCGCTGATCCGGGCCGAGAGTTCGCGGCGCAACGCAGGGCGCGAGGACCGGTCCGACAACGTCAAGCTCAGTCGCGGCGGGATCCGCGAGATCGAGTTCATCGCGCAGACGTTCCAGATCATCCGCGGGGGGCGCGATCCGTCACTGCGTTCACGTTCGACCCTGGAGACCCTGGGCACGCTCGGGCAGCAGGGGGTGCTGTCGGTGGCGACCTGCGAGCGACTCGCGTCGGCCTACGTCTTCCTCCGCAATCTCGAACACGCGCTGCAGTACGTCGACGACGCCCAGACCCATGTGCTACCGATGGACGCGCAGGCGCGCATCCGGGTCGGGCGCCTGGTCGGCGCGGCGAGCGTCGACCCGCTGCTGGCGGAGTACCGGGCCGTGCAGGAGTTCGTCGCCGGCGTCTTCGACACGGTCTTTGCCGAGCCCGTCGAGGCCACGCGCCTCGCCCCGATGCCAGCGTCGTGGAATGCGCCGGGTGACGCCGACGAAGGCGCCCTGGTCGAACACCTGCAGGAGCAGGGCTTTCGCGATCCAGCGGGCACTGCCCAGCGCCTGCGTGGGCTGCTCGGCGGACGTCGCGTGCAGGCGTCGAGCGCGGCTGCGCGGGCGGGCATCGAGCGGCTCCTGCAGCGCGCGCTGGTCGCGGCGATCGAGGTGTCGCACGGGACCGGCGCCGCGCACGACATCGGGCCTGACGAGCACTTCGCGCGCTTCGCGCAGCTGGCCGAGGTGATCGCCGGGCGCAACACGTACGTGACGCTGCTCAATCAGTTCCCGCACGCGTTCGACCGCGTGATGCGCATGCTCGCCGCCAGCCGTTGGGCCACCGACTATCTCGGGCTGCATCCGATCCTGCTCGATGAACTGCTGGACGAGCGCCTGCACGAGCGCGAGCCCGACTGGACGTCGTGGTCCGAGTCGGTGCAGCACCAGCTGGACGAGGCTGAAGGCGACCAGGAGCGGCAGATGAACCTGCTGCGCGACGTCCATCATGCGCAGGTGTTCAGGCTGCTGGTCGCGGACCTCGACGGCCGGCTGACGGTGGAGCGCCTGGCCGATCACCTGTCTGCGCTGGCCGATCGCACGCTCGACATGACGCTCGACCGGGTCTGGCGGACGATCGCGAAGCGGCACCGCGAGGAGCCGCGTTTCGCCATCGTCGGCTACGGCAAGCTGGGCGGCAAGGAGCTCGGCTACGTCTCCGACCTCGACCTGATCTTCCTGTTCGACGACGATCATCCCGAGGCGCCGGACGTGTATTCCATCCTGGCGCGGCGGCTGGTCACCTGGCTGACGACCCAGACCTCGTCGGGCAACCTGTTCGACATCGACCTGCGCTTGCGCCCGAATGGCAACGCCGGTCTGATGGTGTCCTCGTTCGACGCGTTCTCGCGCTATCAGCGCAACGAGGACGGAATGGGGGCGTGGGTGTGGGAGCACCAGGCGCTGACGCGCGCGCGCTGCTGCGCCGGCGACAAGGAACTCTGCCGTCGCTTCGAGGAGGAGCGGAACCATGTCCTGACCCGGGTGCGCGACCTGGCGCACCTGAAGACCGAGGTGCTGGCGATGCGCACGAGGATGCTCGACGGCCATCCGAACCCGAGCGCGTCGTTCGACCTGAAGCATGACCGTGGCGGCATGGTCGACATCGAGTTCATCGTCCAGTACCTCGTGCTCGCGCACGCGCACCGGCACGCCGACCTCGTGCGCAACCTCGGCAACATCGCGCTGCTGCAGATGGCGGGCGGCCTGGGCCTGATCGCCCCCGCGCTCGCGCGCGAGGTGGCGGACGCCTACCGCACCTTCCGCCGGCTGCAGCACCGCCTGCGGCTCAACGGCGCGGAGCGCGCCCGGGTCGATCCGGCCGAGGTCGAAGCCGAAGTCGAGGCGGTGCGCCGGCTGTGGAAGGCGGTGTTCGGAGTCGAATGACGGCGCCCGATCGGCCTCCGTCACCCGGCGAAATGCCGCAGGCCCGCGAAGACAAGCATGCCGACCGCCATCGCGGCCATCATGCTGCGGGTGCCGAGCATGACGCCGCCAGCGGCGAGGCCCGCCATCAGCTTGGGGTTTGCGAGCGACAGGGCCAGGGTCCCGTTGCTGACGACGAGTTCCGGCGCGATCAATGCGACGAGCGCGCAAGCCGGTGCGTACCGCAGCCCGTGCTGCACGCGCTCGGGCAAGGCGAAACGTTCGCCGAGGACGAGGAAGGCCGAGCGCGTGGCCACCGTGACGAGCGTCAGTCCGGCGATGACGATCCAGACGCTCAGGTCGCTCATGTGTTTCCTGCCGCGCGCTGCAGCGCAATTTCAGCGCCCATGGCCGCTGCGATTCCGACGACGACCGCGAGCACCAGGCCGAGCTTCAGCGGAAGGCCCGCGGCGAGCACGGCGACGACGCCCGCGGTGACGGCGCCGATCAGCGCCGGGCGGGAGAAGATCATCGGCATCATGAGTGCTATCAGGCCGAGGATCGCGACGAACTCGAGTCCCCACTCGGCGGGCACCTGGGCGGCCAGGAAGATCCCGATGACGGAAGTCGACTGCCAGGCAAGCCAGCTGCTGGCGGCCATGCCGAGGAAGAACCACACCTGCTCGCTCGAGCCGCGTTCGTGCGCCGGACGATCGGCGTAGCGCGAGAGGAAGACCGCGAAGCCCATGTCGGTGCTGAGGTAGCCGAGGAGCAGCCTGCGGCCGGCCGAGAAGCGCCGGAAGTACGGCTGCAGCGCCGCCGAGAAGATCACGAAGCGCAGGTTGACCACGGTCGCGGTCAGGAGGACGACCCACACCGGCGCGGCGGCGGCGAGCAGCGGCAGCGCCGCCAGCTGCGCCGACCCGGCGAACACCAGCAGCGTCATGGCCAGCGCCTGCCCGGTGGTCAGTCCCACCTTCACCATCGCCACGCCGGTGACCAGTCCCCACATGCCCGTGGCGGCCGCCGCCGGGGCGATGGCTTGCATGCCGCGCAGGAAGTCGCGCCGCCGTTGCGAGGCGACCGCGGCATCCGGTCCGAACAGCCACTTCTGCATCAGGCGGACTTCAACGGTGTCGCTGCCGGACGCATCATCAGGTAGACGATTCCGCCGGCGGCCAGAAGCAGCGCGGGCAGGGCGTACAGGTTGAGGTCGGTCCAGCCGCTGGTCGAGACGAGGGCGCCGGACGCCGCGGACGATGTGATCATCGTGAGGAAGATGGTGAGGTCGTTGACGCCCTGGACCTTGGCCTTTTCGGAGGTCGCGTACGTCGTCGTCAGCAGCGAGGTGGCGCCGACGAACATGAAGTTCCAGCCCACGCCCAGCGCGAAGAGCGCGAACCAGAAGTGCCAGTAGGTGAGGCCGGCGTGGGCGATGCCGACCGTGGCCAGCATCAGCCCGCAGCCCGCCAGCATCATCTGCAGCGTGCCGAACCGGCGCACCAGATGACCGGAGAAGAAGCCGGGGGCGAACATGCCGACGACGTGCCACTTGATGACGTCGGCCGCTTCCGGATAGCCGAATCCGCAGACCTTCATCGCAAGCGGGGTCGCGGTCATCAGCAGGTTCATGCCCCCGTAGCTGATGGCCCCCACCATCACGGCGAGGATGAACGTGGGCTGCCGCGCAATGGTGCCGAGCGGGCGCGCCGCGACGGCGGAAGCGCTGACCGGTGGACGCGGGATGACGAGGCGGCTGGCAATGCCGCCGGCAAGCAGCGCCACGACGGCGAGCGTCATGTAGCTCGCCGCAAATGTCACCGGCAGCAGTCCCGAGGTGAGCTTGGACAGCTCCGGGCCGACCAGGCCCCCCGCGATGCCGCCCGCAAGCACCCACGCGATCGCGCGCTCCTTCAGCGCGGGGTCATAGGCGTCGGCCACGTCGACCGCGGCAAATCGCAGGTACTGCGCGAACGCGTTGTAGATGCCGGTGCAGAACGTGCCCAGGCAAAGCAGGGCGAAGCTGCCGGTCAGCATGCCGAACGCGGCGGTCGACGTTCCTGCGATCGCCATCGCGGCGCCGAACATGAAACCGGCGCGACGGCCCCAGCGCGCCATCGCGAGCGAGGCCGGCAGGGTAGTCAGCGCGGAGCCAAAGATGTAGGTCGTGACGGGCAAAGTGGCCAGCACCGGTGTCGAAGCCAGCGCCAGCCCGGCGAGGCCGTTGATGGAGATCAGCGTGACGTTGTTGACGTACAGCAGCGCCTGGCACAGCGCGAGTAGGGAAATCTGCCGCCCGGCGGTCGCGGTTCGGGACACTGGAACTCCTTGGAGCGGGGATTATAGGAAGGGCGTGACGCGGTTCGCTAGAATCACCGTTTGCACTGTGACCGGATTCGCCTGACGCAGGATCGAGGCGTGCCGGATCGAAAGACAACGGGAGAACACGCGATGTCGATGGCCGACCGCGACGGCTTCATCTGGTACGACGGCAAGCTGGTGCCCTGGCGCGACGCCACGACGCACGTGCTCACGCACTCGCTGCACTACGGCCTGGCGGTATTCGAGGGCGTGCGCGCCTACAGCACGGCTGCAGGCACCGCGATCTTCCGGTTGCGGGAACACACTGACCGGCTGTTCAACTCGGCCAAGATCTTCATGATGGAGATCCCGTTCAGCCGCGAGCAGCTGGTCGAGGCTCAACGCGAGGTCGTGCGCGCGAACAAGCTCGAGTCCTGCTACCTGCGGCCGCTCGCGTTCTACGGGTCGGAGAAGATGGGCGTCAGCCCCAAGGGCGCCTCGGTCCACGTGATGATCGCCGCGTGGCCGTGGGGCGCCTACCTCGGCGAGGAGGGCCTGCAGAAGGGCATCCGCGTCAAGACCTCGTCGTTCCAGCGTCACCACATCAACGTCTCGATGGTCCGCAGCAAGACGGCTGGCCACTACGTCAATTCGATCCTGGCCAACATGGAGGCTACGCGCGACGGGTACGACGAGGCGCTGCTGCTCGACACGCAGGGTTTCGTTGCCGAGGGCGCGGGCGAGAACCTGTTCATCGTCAAGGACAACCAGCTGGTCGAGCCGGAGATGGTGTCCGGCCTCACCGGCATCACGCGCGCGACCGTGATCGAGATTGCGCGCGATCTCGGCATCCCCGTATCGGCGCGGCCGATGACGCGCGATGACGTGTACCTGGCGGATGAGGCGTTCTTCACCGGCACCGCGGCCGAGGTCACGCCGATCCGCGAACTCGATGGCCGCGTCATCGGAGCCGGCCGCCGCGGGCCGATCACGGAGAAGATCCAGGCGCTGTTCTTCGATGCCGTCAACGGGCGCGCCGCGAAGTATCGGCACTGGCTGACCCCGGTATGAGCGCCACGAAGGAAGGCCCGGTCGTCGAGCTGGGGGCGAAGGACCTGCCGGCGTTCTGTCCCAACCCCGCGATGCCGGTGTGGAACCACCACCCTCGCGTGTTCCTCGACGTCGCCACGGCCGGCCATGCGATGTGTCCCTACTGCGGCACCGTCTACCGCCTGCGGGCGGGGGAAATCGTCAAGGGCCATTGAGCCGATGTCGCGGCTGACCCGCCCGTTGCTCTTTGCGTCGTCGGAGGAATGCGAGCGCGCGTTCTACGACGCGCTCGAGGGCGGCGACGCGGCCGCGCTCGCCGACCTCTGGCTCGAGGACGAGGATGTCGTCTGCGTGCACCCGGGCGGTCCGCGGCTGACCGGTCACGGCGCCGTGCGTGCCTCCTGGTCGGCGATCCTCGCCAACGGCCCGCTGCACGTGCGCAGTTCCTCGCGCAAGTCGCTCGACACGCCGACGGTGGCCGTTCACAACGTCGTCGAGGAAGTGCTCGTGATGCAGGGGCGTGAACGGCGCATCGCGCGCGTCATCGCCACCAACGCGTACGTCAAGACGGGCGCCGGCTGGAAGATGGTCCTGCACCACGCCTCGGCCGTGCCGGACGGCGAATCCGCGAGTTTCGACGAATCGCACGGTGTGCTGCATTGAAGTGTCGTCGCGGCCCGGCGCGGTCCGCCTGACATGCCGCTGCTGACCTCGACGTATCGCGCCCCGCGCTGGCTGCCGGGCGGGCATCTGCAGACGGTCTGGGCCGCGCGCCTGGTGCCCTTGCCGGAAGTGGCCTACCGCCGTGAACGCTGGACGACGCCCGACGGCGACTTCATCGACGTCGATTTCGCGCAGCCCGAGCCGGCCGATCCGGCCGCGCGGGTGCTGGTGCTCTTCCACGGGCTCGAGGGCGATTCGCGCAGCCACTATGCGCGGTCGACCATGCATCACTTCGCCGAACGGGGATGGCGCGCGGCCGTCGTTCACTTCCGCGGTTGTTCCGGCGAGCCCAACCGGCTGCTGCGCGCGTACCACTCGGGCGACTCCGACGAGGGCGACTGGGTGCTGCGGGCGGTGCACCGCCGCTGGCCGGCAGCGCGGCTGCACGCGGTCGGCATCTCGCTCGGCGGCAACATGCTCGCCAAGTGGCTGGGGGAGCGCGGGGAGGATGCAGCCTTCGTCACCGCCGCGGCGTCCGTCGGCTCGCCGCTCGACCTCGTCGCCGGCGGCCACGCGATCGGACGCGGCTTCAACATGCTGTACACGCGGATGTTCCTCGCGACGCTGAAGGCCAAGGCCCGTCACAAGGCCGAGCGCTTCGGATACGCGGTGGATGCCGCAGCGCTGCGCAGCGCGCGCGACCTCTACGATTTCGACAACCTGTACACGGCGCCGGTACACGGCTTCCGCGACACCCTCGACTACTGGACGCGCGCCTCGGCCAAGCCGCTGCTCGCCAATGTGCGCGTCCCCCACCTGGTGCTCAACGCGCGCAACGATCCGTTCGTCCCGGCGTCCAGCCTGCCGACCGTTGCGGAGGTCTCGAGCGAGGTCGTGCTCGAGCAGCCGGACGAGGGCGGGCATATCGGATTTGCCTCAGGCCGGTTCCCGGGCGAGCTGCGTTTCCTCCCTGAACGGCTGGACGAGTTCTTCCGGGGTTGAGGCGCGCAGCCGCTACGGGTCCTAGCTGATCCGTCCGCCACCCGGCTGCGCGACGAAGCCGAACGACTCGGCCCAGCGGCCCGCCGCGACATGCGCGAGGGGCACCCGG
>Ga0316195_10000017_pt1 | contig 41748 bp, 42 predicted proteins | sample Phised1_MG_FD_204937 | JGI IMG/M metagenome (GOLD analysis project Ga0316195, IMG submission 204937) | Coastal sediment microbial communities from Maine, United States - Phippsburg sediment 1 | ecosystem: Environmental > Aquatic > Marine > Coastal > Sediment | place: USA: Maine | collected...
GTAATGGCGAGGTACATCGTGAACATGCACCCTACAACGGTCAGGGATGGAATGGCGATGAGCAACCATACCCACGGGTTGCGAAACCACGGTTCATCCGGACATTGTTCCTTTACCACGTCAATAGCCCTCTGTCGGTCCGCGAAAACGGCTCTCTTCGGTCACCGTTATACCGCTTCCGTCGGTACTGTCCAGCCGGAACTCGATCACCTGGCCGCCGCTCGCGAATTCATGGGGAACGGTAATCGTTACGGGAAGCGTCAGTACGGATTCGCCAGCCAGCGAAAATTCGGTTTCTGTCCCTATATTCATTTGCTCGATGCCGCTGACCGTCAGCTTGTAGTCGTGATCTTCGTTGTGCTTGTTGATCACACGCAAGGTATAGCTATTCTCGATGCCCTGCCTGCCGACGTCGCGAAACAGTGCGTTGCGGTCACGAATCACGTCCATGATGACGGGCTTCCTGAACGCAATTGTCGTTACCAGCGTCGCAAACAGTGTGATCAGGATCGCGGTATACACTAATGTCCTGGGCCGGAGCAGGCGGTATTTTTTGTGTTCGAGTGTCCGTTCCGTGCTGTACCGAACCAGTCCGCGCGGATAGCCGACTTTGTCCATTATGGCATCGCAGGCATCAATGCAGGCCGCACAGGCGATGCACTCGTACTGCAATCCTTGCCTGATATCGATGCCGGTTGGACAGACCTGGACGCACATTGTGCAGTCGATGCAGTCGCCGAGGCCTTGCTCGCTCGCATCTGAACCCCGCCGTCGGCTGCCGCGTGGTTCACCGCGCTCGGTGTCATAGGTAATGATAAGGGTGTCGCGATCGAACATTGCGCCTTGAAAGCGCGCATACGGGCACATGTATTTGCACACCTGTTCGCGCATGAAACCAGCGTTGCCGTAGGTCGCAAATCCGTAGAAAAGAACCCAGAACCACTCCCATGGACCGGCAGTGAACGAGACGAGGTCCATAGTCAGTGGACGAATTGCAGAGAAATAGCCGACAAAGCTGTAGCCGGTAAACAGCGCGAGTGCGATCCACAGAAATTGCTTGGTGACTTTTCTGCGAATCTTGTCGAATGTCCACGGGGCTTTGTCCAGTTTGATCCGCTTGCTGCGGTCGCCCTCGATCGCTGTTTCGATCCAGGTGAACGCCTCGGTCCATACTGTTTGCGGGCAGGCAAAGCCACACCAAAGGCGCCCGGCAAGGGCGGTAAAGAAGAACAGGCTGACGGCGAGAATAATCAGGAGCAACGCAAGATAAATGAAGTCCTGCGGCCACAATGTCATTCCAAAGATGTAGAACTTGCGGGCCGGCAAGTCAAAAAGAATCGCCTGCCGGGATTCCCATGTGAGCCAGGGACCGGCGTAAAAAGCACCGAGTAACACAAACATGGCGATGTGGCGCAACGTCGCGAAACGGCCCTTGACCTCTCGCGGATAGACTTTCTCTTCGCTGCGGTAGAGTTTTCCGTACTCATACTCGCCGCCGATTGATTTGTTCATTACTAGTCGTGTCGCGGGAGGGGAATGGGACCGGTACGTTTGCGTCTGCAGAGTCGCATGCTGAGCCAACCGGCGATCCAGCAGTTTGCCCAGAGAAAGAAAAAGCCGATGGCGTAGCCGGCGTTGGGACTTTCAATCCATTTGACGTTGATCGAGTCCACAATCACCAGCGGATCGATAAAGGCGAAAAACAGCATCGTGAATGCGGAGGCGGTGAGAAACGAAATCCAGGAAAGGACGGCAAGCTTCTGCGTGTCGCGCGTCCACTCCCGGTTTAGGTCATCACTGTTTAGATCATTCATCGCCCGAATCTGATTCTACTGGGACAGGCTGTAAACGTAAGCGGCAAGGATTCGGGCCCTGTCCGGACCGATCAGGTTGCCGTGAGCGGGCATTACGCCATTCCTGCCCTCGACAATTGTTTTTCTGATTTGCGCCGGGGAACTGCCGTAAAGCCAGATGTCGTCTTTGAGACTCGGCGCGCCCAGCGCCTGCATGCCGCCGCCATCCGGGCCGTGGCAGGCAATGCAGAGTTGCATATAACGGGTATGTGCCGGTGAACTGGTATCCATACCGTCCGGTATGCCTTGCACGTAACGCACCATTTCGTCGATCGCTTCATCGGAACCGAATACGGCGCCCAATGGCGGCATCACGCCGGCACGGCCGGCGAGAATACTTTGTTCGATTTGGGCCGGCTCGCCACCGTACAGCCAGTCGGCGTCTGTCAGGTTGGGGAAGCCGCGCGCACCCTGTGCACCTGAACCGTGACACTGCGAGCAATAATTTTGAAAAAGACTGAAACCGATGCTGAGCGCGGCCTCGTTCTTGGCCAGCGTGTCGAAATCCATCGCTCCGAACTCGGCAAACATTGGCGCGTATTGAGCCTCGGCTGCGGCAACCTCGTCGGCATATTGTTTTTCCTGACTCCAGCCACCGACGCCCGAAAACCCACCAAGTCCCGGATACCAGATGAGATAGCCGGCGCTCCAGATTATCGTGCCAACGAATAGCCAGAGCCACCACATCGGCAACGGGTTGTTCAGTTCGCGAATATTTTCATCCCAGACATGGCCTTCCGATTCCTTGATCTCGGCGTCGGATGCTCTCTGTTTGTTCGCGTAGGCAACGAGCCAGAAACAGGCAACCAGCGACACCACCGTGCCAACGATAATGTACCAGCTCAAGACGTTGCTCATGATTGTTGCTCCTTCAGGTCTTCTTTTGCAGGCGGCCGTTGGTCGTCGCCCAGCGGCAGCTGCGCGGCCGCGTCAAAATCTGCATGCCGTTTCCGGCTCCAGCTCCATACCCAGATACCGATAAACAAAGCCAGTACCGATGCCGTGATCAGGCCTCTGACAACTCCAATATCCATTGTCCTGATCCCCTAACGTGCCGAACGTACGGTGCCGAGGTTCTGGAGATAGGCGACCAGCGCATCGAGCTCCGACTTGCCAGCAACGGCGTCCGCCGCTGTCGCAATTTGCTCGTCAGAGTAGGGGTCGCCCAGAAACCGCAGCGTACGCAGCTTGTTCGTGATGACGTCGCCGTCGAGCGTTGCATTTGCCAGCCACGGATAGCCGGGCATGTTTGACTCCGGGACGACGTCGCGCGGGTTCATCAGGTGAATGCGATGCCAGTCGTCACTATAGCGTTTGCCCACTCGGGCCAGGTCCGGGCCGGTTCGTTTGGAACCGAACTGGAAAGGCCGGTCGTAGACGAACTCGCCGGCGACCGAGTAAGGGCCGTAGCGCTCCGTTTCGCTGCGGAACGGCCGGATTTGCTGCGAGTGACACACGTAGCAGCCTTCCCTTACATAGATGTCCCGTCCGGCCAGCTGCAGTGGCGGGTAGGGCGCAATGCCCTCATAGGGTTCCGTCGCATCAGAACTCATCATCAACGGAATAATTTCGATGAGGCCGCCGATACTAATTGCGACGACGATCAACACCATCATGAGGTTTATGCTTTTTTCGATTTTTTCATGTTTCATGTTGCTAACCTCACGCCGGCTGGATAACGGCAACCGGTACTGGCTTGATTTTGCGTACGGTCATGTAAACGTTGTACGACATCACGAGCATTCCGGAAAAGAACACCAGGCCGCCAAGCAGCCGGATACCGTAATACGGATAAGTAAACTTGAGGCTCTCGATAAACGAATAGGTCAGCGTTCCGTCATCGTTGAGTGCTCGCCACATCAGCCCCTGTGTGATCCCCGCGATCCACATCGACACCGCATAGAGCACAACGCCAATCGTCGAGGTCCAGAAATGCACGTCAATCAACTTGATGGAATACATTCGATCCTTGTTGTAAAGGCGTGGAATAAGGCTGTAGAGGGTGCCGATAGTCATCATTGCGACCCAGCCCAGCGCTCCCGAATGCACATGCCCGATCGTCCAGTCCGTGTAGTGCGACAGCGAATTGACTGTCTTGATCGACATCATCGGGCCTTCGAATGTCGACATGCCGTAGAATGACAGTGCGACGATCATGAACTTGATAATCGGATCGGTGCGCAGTTTGTGCCATGCCCCCGACAGGGTCATGATGCCGTTAATCATGCCGCCCCACGATGGTGCCAGCAGGATTACGGAAAAGACCATACCGATGGATTGCGCCCAGTTGGGCAGCGACGTGTAGTGAAGGTGGTGTGGCCCGGCCCACATATAAATTGAGATCAGGGCCCAGAAGTGAACGACGGACAGTCGATACGAATAGATCGGCCGCTCGGCTTGCTTGGGCACAAAGTAATACATCATGCCGAGGAATCCCGCCGTGAGGAAGAAGCCAACGGCATTGTGGCCGTACCACCACTGCATCATTCCGTCGACCACGCCGGTGTAAATCTCATAGGACTTCCACATGCCGACCGGGACCGAGAGGTTGTTGAAAATGTGCAGCACCGCAACCGTAATAATGAAGGCGGCGTAGAACCAGTTGGCGACGTAGATATGTTTGACGCGGCGCCGTCCGATCGTCACGAAGAACACGACGGCAAATGACACCCAGACAACGGCGATCAGGAGATCGATAGGCCACTCCAGTTCCGCGTATTCCTTACCCTGGGTAATGCCGAGCGGCAGCGTGATCGCCGCCAGCAGAATGACGAGCTGCCAGCCCCAGAAAGTAAACGCCGCCAGTTTGTCGAAGGCCAGGCGCACATGACAGGTACGTTGCACGACGTAATAGGCAGTCGCAAAAAGTGCGCAACCGCCGAACGCGAAGATCACGGCGTTGGTGTGCAGGGGGCGGAGACGGCTGTAAGTCAGGAACGGCAGATCGAAATTCAGCGCGGGCCAGATAAGCTGTGCGGCGATGATTATCCCGACCAGCATGCCAACGACACCCCATACAACGGTCATAATCGCGAATTGGCGCACAACGGTGTCGTTGTAACTCGATGTGTTATCCATAGGTCTTTTCCGGGTAACTTGTTGTTGGTGCAGTGGTTTCTTGTTCTTTCGGACAATGCCAGACAGATCCGGCAGCGGCCATAAGGATAAACCGTGAGTCACGGTTTATCGACTGGGCCGGCCGGCACGGTCTTTTTTGCCGCGCGTATAGTGACGAATATGCAATTTGTCGAATATAAGGGCTGATACCTACCAGCGACCTGTCCGTCTCAGCCTTGCCGCGGCGTTGCGGTGATTCCAACCGAATGGCGGGGGAAATCATCGGCCACGATCGTTTCGAGATAGCCGTGCCAGGCGCCATAGCCGATGACCGGAAGAATGATAATCAGGCCGACAAAGGCGGTCAGCATGCCAATCAGCAGCCCCAGCACGATCAGGGCGAGCCAAAACATCATGACCATCTTGTTGCGCAATACGGCATTGATCGATGTGACTATGGCAGTGATGCTGTCTACATCCCGGTGCATGATCATGGGCAATGAAAAGGCGCTGACGGAGAACGTGACAATCGCGAAAAAAGCGCCCACCGCGGTCCCAATGGTGAGGTAGGGCACAAGGTCAGTGATCTGCGGGTGCGCTCCCATTGGAAAGAAAATGCTGATCATGACGGCGGCGCGTGCCCAGACCATGAAAACGATAAGCAAGGCGATAGCGAAGACCATCTCGTTGCCCAGGTGACGTTTGAATGCGGCGCGGAGGCTGCGTGCCATTGACGGTACCTGGCCACGCTCCAGCTGGGCGCTGATTGCGTACAGACCGATGCAAGACAGTGGCGCGATGAATACAAACCCGCCGAGCATTGCCAGCATGAACCACTGACTTCCGTGCGCCCAGGCCATCCAGGTGACCATTGCCATGACCAGGGCCATGAAAAAGCCATAGGTCAGGCTTTGCTGGGGAGCCTTGGTCAGATCTGCGACGCCTTTACGGAGCCAGCCAATCGGTGCGAAGAACCCGAGCTCTCGGCATGGCGCAACAAATGGCATCGTCTCGCGGTCGATTTCATCGGTTGGTTGGTCGGCCATGGACGCAATTCCTGAAATGGGTTCAGTTAACACCAATCCGGTAGCGGAAACTCAAGCCAAAGACCCAAATGTCGTAGTCATAGGAATCTTCGCCGAGCGTCAAAACGGTGTCGATTGTGTCGGGCTCAACGCCGTCGATAGCCCAATTGCTCGAAGTGAAGCTCTCATAACGCAGACTAAGATCGATATCGAGTTTCTCTGATCGACGGTAACGAACATTCATCCGTAAAGAATCCAGCGTGGAATCGAGATCAGGGAACTGGCTCGCCGCGCCGCTCCGGATCATGCTGATTCCGGTAGTGCCGTCGGTATGCATATAGTCGAGCGTAAGGTCGGTATTTTCATTCAAGCGGCGAATCTGAATCCCGCCGCCGAAGTGGTCAAATTGATCCTCATGAACCGCCCGCCAGTCCGGTATCGAGAATATCGTGCTGCCAAGTTGTTCTGCATCGATGGTCTCGTGGCCGCCGAGGAGATAAACAGAGGCGGTTTCGGACACGACATAGCTCAGGTCAGCGGAAATATGCAGATTCTCGCTGTCGGTCAGGCCGAGTTCCGACTTCGAATAACTGTCATCCGCATACAGTGCGGACAAGCTGAGAGAAAATGGCTTTTCAGCAGGGGCCAGGGAGACAGTCAGCTCGCCGAACTCACGATAGCGATGCGCAAGGTTGTATTTGCGCAGCAGCGGGTTCTGCCCGAAACTGATGGCAACGTCGGTGTCATAGCGATCGATTTCCCGCCGCGACGCTCCGCCTTTTGCCGTGATATCCAGCCAGCCCGACGGCGTATAGCGAATCCGGCCCCAGCCCCCGTCTTCGGTTTGCTCGGCGACTTCCTGGAAGTCACGATCCAGCTGGGTACGGTCGTAACCGGCGGACAGCCGAAGTTTGTCGAAGAGCCGGTAGTCGGCGCCCAGGTTCAGGCGCCCGCGTTCGAAGCTGTAGGGAACATTAAGTTCTGGCGTGCTGGTCTGGATCGCGTCAACGATTACCCGCGTCCAGGGCGCCTGCGCTGTCTGGTTGTCACGCTCGTCGTAACTGTAGGAAATCCTGATTCGGGCTTTGTCGAACGGCCTCGATGTCATGGTCAGCGCGTAGTTCGTGGTGTCCACCTGCCCGTCGAGGCTTGGGCGGGGCAGATTGCCGGCGACCAGCGTCGGGTTAATGGAATAGGGCAGCAATTGATCGTCCTGGGTTCCCTGGCCCATGGCAGCGGTGAATGCAAAGACAGACTTGATTGACTGGGCAACATAGGTGCCCGACAGAGAGACCTGTTGAAAATCGTTGTCCGGTTCCTGCGCAAGTCGCCCCTGGTCGGCACCCGGGAACGGTGTAAACGGATTATCCCAGGTCAGCGCCTGATTGTTGTTCTTGAAAAACGAGCCAAACCAGCCGAGCGACAGGCTCAGCGAGCCATTTGCATATTCGACGCCGGCGTCGATCAGGTCCGTTTCGAAATCGATCATGCGTGGCAGCAAGCTTGCCTGGATGAAATTGGCTCCCGCGACGATATCAACGCCGTCGCGTTTCTGATGCCGGTAATCGGCAAAAACGGAAAAGTTGGACGTTGCCGCGAGATCGAACCCGGCGGCCAGCGTCTGCCTGTCACTCTCGATATTTCGAGCTTGAAGCGAAGTGGCAAGCGCCGTGAATCCGGAAGTCAACGAAGCAGGAACCCAGCCGCTGGGCAGGGTCAGCGTGTCACCGGAAGTTGCCGTAAATACGCTATTGGTGGAATCGAACAGCCGGTAGGGAAGCTCGCTGTAATCGAGGTAAAAACCGTACCGGCCCTGATGTCCACCGTCCAGTTCGATGATCCGCGAAGCCAGTCCAAGATCCTCGGCGAACCAGTTAAGCTGGTATCCGTTGCTGGTGTAATGGCCTTCGCCGCCCAGATCAAGATAGGCGCCTTTCTCGTCGTAGCCGGTGACATTGCCGAATCGGGCATCGGTATCGCTGACGTAATCCGCGCCGGCCTCGACTTCGGCTTTGTAGCCGTCCGGAAACGGGCAGTACTTGCACTCCCAGGCGCTGGTGTCGGCCTGTGCAGCCGCCGGCGGTGCATACAGGATTAGTAAGGCGATCGCAGCAGAGGCCAATAGCCCCGTCAAAATCTGCAATGTGCGCCTGAAGATTTGCATCTTGATTACCTCATAAGCTTCGAACCGGACGGATGGTTCGAGCCGTGTACCTGCGTATGACAATTCATGCAATTCTGGCCCAGCAGGTATTTGGATGCCGTGCCGTCAGGCAAACCTTCGGGGCCGTTGGCGAAACTCTGGTGGTCAGCCTGGGAATGGCAGCTCTGGCAAAGCATCGGTCCGCGCAGTTCCACCATGCCAGGATGGTTCGACCCGTGCGGGTTATGGCAGTTGGTGCAGTCCTCCGCGACCGGTGCGTGCTCCCAAAGATATGGACCGCGCTTCTCCGCATGGCATTCAAAACAGGTGTCGTTAAGCGTTTGTCGTGCGAACAGGAGTTCCGACGATTGACCATGCGGGTTGTGACATTCGCTGCAGGCCATCTTGCCGTCGGCGAACGGATGCGAGTAGGGGCGTAATGCCTGCGAGCGCTGCTGCTGGTGACAGTCGAAGCAGATTTCAGGCTGGCTGGCGGTCCTTTGGACGGGATCGTGGGTGTTGTGGACCTGGTGGCAGTCCGCGCACGCGACTTCGTCATTATCGTGGCCGCTGCCGTGCCAGGCAAAACCCACGTTACTGTTGTGGCACTCCAGGCACATGCCGTTCTGCACGCTGACTTCGGCGGCGGAATCAGCGCTAAAGCGAATAACCGGCGGCCGCTCCTGGCCGCGCCGCACGCGTCCGGCATGCTCACCGCCAGGACCATGGCAGGCCTCGCACTGCAACTGCCCTTTGCCGAACGGGCTGCGCGGGTCCGTCGGCACCCCGTGCGGGGTCTGGAACACTGACAGGGTCTCGGCATTTTCGTGGCAGCCAATGCACGTGTCCGCGCCATTGCGGCTATAGTCTGGCGCGTCCTCGTCCGTATCCTGCGAGAACGCTGCCGCTGACGCCAGCAGTCCAAGGGCAGCAGCCATGAATAATCGGCTGATATTTTTGCGTTTCATGCGATTACGGTTTCCTATCCATGCCCGCTTCCTGTCGATGTGGCCCGGGAAGTCGAGCGAACCAGGCACATGCCCTATCATCCGCCGAATCCGATCTACTCGACACCCGGATTGTGATATTTCGCCGTATCAAACTCCGCGCCGGCCTTGTGGCAAACGGCACAGGCTTCCTGTCCGTTCGGCAATCCGCTGCCGGATGACCCGTCCACGGCGCCGCAACTGGCGCCGACAATCGTGCATTTCAGATCATCGGTCTGACCGGCCTGCGTCATGAAATGACCCTCGGCAGCGGTACTCGTATGGCACACGCTGCAGGCGGCCACTGTCGGCGTCGTTGCAATGTCGTCTGTCCAGACCCTGATATCAGCACCCTGGCTCGTGCTAACCGCCCTGGCCGTTGATCGCGCAACGCTATAGTTGCCCGGTACGTGGCAGGTTTCGCAATTTGCGGCGGTTTGCGGGTATTTGACCTCTGCGAATTCGCCGCCGGCAAACGTGGCACTCGCTGTGTGGATCGAATGAATCATCCGCCCGAAATGGAAACCCTCCTCGAAGACCGGATTGCCGTCACCGTCGAGCTCGCCAAGCGGGCAGGAACCATCGGGTTCCGGATTTACGCTGCAGACTGCCGCGTCGCTGTTATGGCAGAGCACGCAGATTTCAACATTGCCGTTGCGGTTACCACCGTGTGCCTGGAGCCGCTCATGGCAGGCGTTGCAATTCTCGCTGGCGACGGCCATCTGGCGCGGCTCGCCCGGGTAATAGACGGCGCTGACGGCAGAAGCGCGATCAAAAGCAGTAACCGCGTCGCTATCCGTGTATTCCCAGGCCGGGTGACCGCCGAGTCCAATCGCGACGTCGCCTGTAAACGAATCCGGCAGTGCGCGGAAGAACGGCAGCGTGTAACTGCCGTCCGGGTTTACGGATCCGCCGCCGTTCTGGATGGCATCGCGGATAGCACCAATGTACATGCGGTAGGGATAACCCGTGTCGCTGAAGTTCAGATCCTGGATGGCGCTGACGCTGAGTGAGTTGTTGATCCTGGCACCGAGGACGAGCCCGTCCTCGTCGCCGCCGTAATAGTCCGCTGTCGACCACTGGACGTAGAGGTTCAGCGCCGCGTTGCCGTCGGTGAATTCGGCATCGGTGAAGATGTCGTAGGGGTTCCCCTGCGGATCACTGATGCGGAAGGTCACGATCGGCGTCTGGCCGGGGCCCGTTTCCGTTGCGCCAAGAATTTCAAAAACGAAGTTGTCACCCGCGGCGGCTCGAACCCGATCGTCACCGCGAATGGCGCTATGGATTGCCAGCGCGGGGCCGGCAGTTTCAATGGCACCCAGGTGACAACCGGCACACTCGCCGTCGGGCAACAAGCCCAGGTCCACTTCGCTTACGTCGTGATTAAACAGGTACTCGGCCTGTCCTGTCACGGGATCGAAGTTTTGGGCGACCAGGCCGTCGGCGTGACAGCCGCCGCAGGACTTGGCGCTCGCGCCTTCATTCCAGGCGTCGCCATCGGGGTGGGTCGGCGATGCGGTGTGGCAGGTTTCACAGTAGGTCGTCGATTGCGGGTAATGCACTTCGCTGTAATCATGTGGCGTGCCGCCGAATCCGTAGATGATGTACGGGAACGCCCTGTCCGCGCCTGTATGGATCGAATGGGCGAGATACGCCATGTCGACCGATTCGCCGGAATCGGGATCTACTGAACCCGGGTTGTGGCAGGTCACGCAATACTCGACCGATTTGCGCGGGCCGCCGTGCATTGCAAATTCGAAATGGCAGTCGGCGCAATTATTTGTGTCCGCGATGTTCTTGGTGACAACGGATCCGGCTCCGCCATCCGGCACAAAATCGAATACAGGGTTAAAGGGTGCCAATGGCACTTCGCCGGGGCCGGACAGACGAATCTCCATCCCCACACGATGCGTCAGCCCGGGTTCCCAGGTAACGGCAATCGGCGTGGTGATGTTCGTGACATCGTTGCTGAACGTGTACCGGTATTGGCCGCTGCCGAGCTCCTCCAGCACGCCACCACGGTCGTTCGTGGCCTGGATCGCGGTCGCAAGGCCGCCGGGCTGGCTGGAGTTCGCCGTCCGATTGATATAGCTCTGCCAGTGAGGTAAGCCGCCGTTGACGTTCGGGTCCGCGGGCACCAGCTTGGCGAACGTGAACAATATAGCGCTGGCATCGATGCCGACGGCGGCATTGCCATTGCCATCAAGTACTGAAAATTCGACGACAGGGGGGCTGCTCACATCGACACTGGTGATGGTCGCGTCGAGCTTGCCCAGCGCCTCGATATCGGCGGCGCTAAGTGAGCTGCCATCACCGATGATGATCGACGTGCCTGCCGGCGGTCCTTCCGGCCCCGGAGGTCCTGCTGGACCTGACGGTCCCGAGGGACCCGTTGCGCCGGCCGGGCCGTCATCTCCGGCACACGCGGCGATCAGCACCGTCGCTACGATCAATGTCAGTAAACGTATGAATTTTGTCGCCCAGACTCTCATCACCATCACCACTTTTTTGTTGTCCAACCCCGAAAGGTGCGGGGCCGAAATTATTTGACGCTTAATCTAACAAAAAAAGCCGGAAGTATCTTCCTCCGGCCGTAAATACAGGGAACTGTCCTTCAACATCCTGCTGTCACTGCGAGACCGGTGGCGATGGTGAGGAAAGGCGGGCCCGAGGGCCCGCCTGTAAACGCCTCAATCTACCGGAACAGGCCCATTATCTTGTCGATGATGCCGTAGAGGACAGCGTCGTCATCGTCATTCTCGACAAGGGTACCAAACGCGTCGGTATGCGCATTCACGGCAGCGAGATCACCTGCCAGGTCGGCATTGATCAGGTCCGCCCGGTGGCAGCCGCCGCAGGCCCTCGATGCCGGTCCGGTTACCAGTTCCGGTACGCTGCCAATGTTCCTGTTTGCAATGTCCCAGGATTTCGACAATACACCCGGCATCGACTTCGACTGATCCGGAACGTTGTAGGTACCAGCGACATGGCAGGCCTCACAATTCCTGATCGTGAAGTTCGGGAAGGTGTGCAGCTTGTGCTGCTCGGTCCTGGCGTTGAACACCGGATCGTCTTCATTGACCACGTCGTCCAGATCGAACGGCTGGAATGAGTGGATCGCGTGCACATAGGAGTCGATCGAGCGTGACGCCATCTCCAGGTGGCTGCCGGGACTCGTCGTCACGTGGCAGTTCTTGCAGACCTGGATGCCGCCGCTGCCCCTGCCGCTGCCGTCATGGAAGCTGCTGGCCAGCGAATCGTGGCAAACGTCGCACTTGTTCGTGTCAACCGTCGCGCTGGTGCCTTTGAAGTAGTCGTCGACGACCATGCTGGCGCCGAGGTCAAAGGACTTGCCGACGGCGTTCAGGACGAGATCGACGCCATCAACTTCAAGCCTGGGAGTTACCGTGATTTCAGCCATCTTGACGTCGCCGTTCGCGATCAGCGTGGGAATATCATCCGTCAGGAATGCCGTCGGCACGTAGGCGCCGAGGTCCAGTGTGACCATCCAGTTACCGGGCACGCTCGCTGCGTCCTCCGTGAACAGCGGGTTGGCACCGCCCCCGGAGCTTTCCGGCACGTACTCCATTGTGCAGCCTGCGGGATTGCCGCGGCGATCAATGCAAAGCGTACTGCCATCGGCTGTGTGCGAGGCCACGATGAAGTGCTTGCTATCCCAGCCATACATGGATACCAGCACCTGCGGCACGATGTCCGTATTCGTCACACTGAAATTTACCGTCAACGTGTTGCCGGCCATCGTGACCTGGTCGATCGAGATGGTATTGTCCGGCATGTCGCCATACCGTTCGCCAGTTGCCGCGTCATTGATGTGATCATCATAGCCGCTGTGCAGCTGGTTAAACGGAAGGGCCGTGGGAACGCTTGGATCACCGTGACACGACTGGCAATCAAGGCCCGTGTTGTGGAATACGGCGTTGTTTGATTCCAGCCACAGGTACTCAAGCGGCGGCGCCCTGTGCGGCTGATTGTATTTTGTCAGCTGGCCGTTCAGCGCCTCGGGCCACGCGTCGGTCGCGGTCACCGGGTGGCAGCTCAGGCAGGTCTCGAGCGTAAAATTGTCGTTATCGAGGACCATGGCCAGTTTATCTGAACCCGGGATAAGGACACCGTCTTCATCAGTGACGGCGCCGTGGCAGGTGGCGCAGTTAGCCATCGACTGCGGGTACGGAAACTCCATGGCGTGCGACATGTGCGTGTCGTTCATCAGGTTAGCCGTGTAGGCATAGTCGCCAGGATTCAACGGAACCATGTTGGCCCAGTTTAGGGGCTGGTCTACCATGTACTGCCAGTCCGGGTGTCCGCCGGTGCGGTCGTCGTAATGGCAGGACTTGCACGATGCAAAGTCCGGCAGGTCGGCCACAACCGGGTCCCGATAGCCATGTTTCATGTAGGGCGCGCCGTGGCACTTTTCGCAGCCCTGCACGTTGGCAGCCGATACGTAGGAGCCGGCAGCACCGACATCCGCCGTACCGTAGGCCAGCGCCGCACTTGCCACATTATCGTAGAGGTGGACGTGGCTGCCTTCCGGAAGCTCGGAACTGCCGCCTTCATGCGTGAACAGCGGCGTGTCGGCCAGGTAGCCATAGACATGGGCACCCGTTGTTCCGACAGTCTGCTGCTCCGGCGCGTAGGGACAGTTGCTGTCCTGCACCGTGTACTGACCGCCGCCCAGCGCCACATAGTTCTCATTCAGCCGGCACTCCTCGAGGTACAGCCCGGTTGCACCGTTGTAACCGATCGCTTCGAATCTTTTCTGCTCGAATGACGGCAAGGTAGCGGCGTCGTCGAATGCAGCGCCATTCTTCATGATGCTGAAGTTCAGCGTGACGGTATAGGTGACGGGTGCTCCACCGTTACTGGCGCTCGAGACGCTGTTCAGCGTCAGCTCCAGATCGCTCTCATCAACGTACTTTCTGTAGATATCCTGGTGCTGGTCACCCACGCCGGCGTGACAGGTCGAGCAGGATTCAGGCTGGGCCTTTTCAATCAGCCCGGCAATCGGATCAGGATCGGGTGCCGGATCCCCTGGGGGTCCTGCAGGTCCCGGCGGTCCGGCCGGTCCCGTCGCGCCATCGTCGCCCGAGCAGGCCCAAAGCATGCTCATTCCGACCAGCAGGGTGAGAATGCGAAATCTTCTTCCAATGGGATTGTTCATTTTCTTCGTCCCCGATTTACAGATATTCAACCGTCAAGTTACGTTGGAGCACAGGCGAATTGCGCGCGGTCCTTTTCAGTACAAACTTTTAACAAAGCGCGCCATACTTTTTCATATCGGCAACTACCTACCTGGGGTGGCAAATCCGCAATGTTGCGAGGCCACGCATTTGGATAGTACTGATAATCGATAAACTGCTAAGCTCGGAGCCTATAATCAAACAACCAGGTGGCAGCAACTTTCACAAGGGATCTCACCATGAAAAAAATCACACTTGCCCTGTTATTACCGGTTTTTCTCGCCGTCGGCGTCAGTGCATACGCCAACGTTGAGGAATTGAAGGTAACCTGCAACGGTTGCCACGGAGACAATGGCGTGAGTTCGTGGAGCGACATGCCGACGATCGCCGGTATTGACGCGTTCGTGCACTCCGAAGCGCTCTATATGTACAAGGACAACGCACGGCCGTGCGCTGACAGCGAATTCCGGCAGGGTGACACCAGCCGGGCGGCGAGCAATATGTGCAAGGTTGCCGGCGGGATTGCGGACGAAGATATTGAAGCCATCTCCGCGTACTATGCCGCACAGCCGTTTGTTGCTGCAAAACAGGCGTTCGATGCCGAGCTCGCGGCTGCCGGCAAAGCCATACATGATCGCGACTGCGAGGTATGTCATTCGGCGGGCGGCTCGGATGCCGAGGATGAGGCGAGCATTCTGGCCGGTCAATGGATAGGTTACCTGCGGCACAGTTTCGCGGAATACCGGGCAGGTGAGCGCGAGCAGCCACCGACCATGCAACAGAAAATCGACGCGTTGAGCGATGCGGAAGTGGAGTCGCTGGTGCAATACTACGCGAGCCAGCAATGACCGCAGCTGCACGCACACCTTCCCCGGACTGGCTGGCGGATCTTTTTTCATCGATTGATTCGCAGGACACGGCGCGGTTTAAAGGATTTCTCGCGGACGACGCCGAATTTCGTTTCGGTTCCGCGCCGGCCGTGGTCGGCCGGGAGCAGATCGGCGCCGCCGTTGATGGCTTCTTTGCCAGCATCGCGGGTTGCCAGCATGATGTGCCCAGTACCTGGTCGACCGGTGACTCGATCGTTTGCGAAGGTGAGGTGACCTACCGGCGGCACGACGGGTCCGAGATTACGCTGCCGTTTGTAAATGTTTTCAACATGAGCGGGCGACTTATTGCTCGATACAAGATCTACATCGATATCGGGCCGTTGTACGCTGGATAGCCGGACGATTCGCGTAAGCCAGTCGCCGTGAACTTCGATGCGCTGATTGGCGGTTACCTGCGGCAGTACAGTCGCCGCAAGATGCATTTTCCCGAGGTGTCGACGGGCACACCGCTGCCGGCAGCCGACGCTGAGCAGCGCTACCTGCTGTATCTGCATATTCCCTATTGCGTGGTCCTTTGCCCGTTCTGCTCTTTTCATCGCGTGCGGTACGAAGAGAACAGCGCGATGCGGTACTTCGACTGTCTGCGCAAGGAAATATGGCTCGCCAGTGACGCCGGCTTTCGCTTCGACGAGGTTTACATTGGTGGCGGCACGCCCACGGTGGCGCCGGACGAGCTGGTCAGGACGATCGAGTGTGTGCGCGGTTTGCATTCCGTCACCGGAATTTCGGTCGAGACGAATCCGGATGACCTTGGCAAGAACAGCATGAAGAACCTGCAGGACGCTGGCGTCAAGCGCCTGTCTGTCGGCGTGCAGAGCCTCGACGATAAACTGTTGAGGGAGATGGAGCGTTTCGAGCGGTACGGTAGCGGCGCCGAGATCGAGGCGCGCCTGAAGCACGCAGAGGGGCATTTCGACACGCTCAACGTCGATATGATCTTCAACTTTCCGCGCCAGAGCGAGCAATCGTTGCAGCGCGACCTGCGGATTTTGACCAACGACATCGGCGTCGACCAGGTTTCCTGGTATCCGCTGATGTCGGTCAACAGTACGCGCAAAAAAATGCTGCAGGCGATGGGCGCTGTCGACTATTCCCGCGAGCAGGCGTTTTACGAAATGATCGTGGAACACATGTTGGCGAGCGGCTATGCCCGGACATCCGCCTGGTGCTTTTCCCGCAAGCCGGGCATGTTCGACGAGTACATCGTCCAGCGCGAGGAGTACCTGGGACTCGGCAGCGGCTCTTTCAGCTACCTGCAGGGCAGTCTCTACGCCAGCACTTTCTCCATCAATCATTACGCCAGGCTGATTGAGGACGGCAAGACCGGCACCTTTGGCCGGCTCGAAATGACTGACAGGGACCAGATGCGGTACTACCTGCTGATGCAGCTGTTCAGCGGTTCGCTCGACAAACAGGCGGCCGAGGCGCGATTCGACGGCCGCTTCCAGCGCACCCTTTGGCCGGAGCTGACCGCCCTGCAGACGGTCGGCGCGGTAGAAAATGCCGGCGTTCAGCTGACGTTAAGCAAGCGAGGTTATTATCTGTGGGTGATGTTGATGCGAGAGTTTTTCACCGGGGTCAATAATCTTCGAGACGAGATGCGTCACAGGATATCGCTGGAGACCGAGATCCTCGGTTCCCGCTGAGCCAGGTGGCTGCGCCAAGTACGTATCGCCCGTGAAACCTGGTGTACCTAACATTCGCACAATCGGCTAAAATGGCCCTGTTGGTCAATGCTGCCGCATTAGGAGAAAGACTTTGAACAAGATGAAATTCTGCTTGACGGCATTCACGACCGCCGCCTGGATTAGCTTTAGCGGGGTTGCGTTCGCGGATACGGCCGCTCTGTCAAAAACCTGCGATGGCTGCCATGGCGCGGATAGCAGTGTGCCGACGATTGCCGGCTTGTCGGAGTTCTACCATGCCGACCAGCTGCTTTTTTATCGCGACGGGGATCGCCCGTGTAATGACGCGACCAGCAGTAGCGGCGACACAACGAACATGTGCAAGTTGGCCGCCGACCTGAGCGATGACCAGATCGACGAGATCGCCGCCTATTACGCGGGCATGCCGTTCGTCCCCGTCAAACAGGCTTTTGACGCCGGATTGGCAGCATCGGGTAAGGCGATACACGACCGCGATTGCGAAGTGTGTCATACGGCCGGTGGTTCGAGCGCCGAAGACGACTCCGGCATACTTGCCGGCCAGAGCATGAGCTACCTGGAAATGACGCTCGCGGAATACCGGTCGGGCGAGCGCGAGCAGCCCGAGCCGATGGAAAAGAAAACCAGCGCGCTTAGCGATGACGACGTCAAGGCGCTGCTGAACTACTACGCCAGCCAGCAGTAATCAAGTAACCCCCGCCCGACGACGAACAGGCATTGTCGCCTGTTCGTCGCCGTGTTCGACATTTGCGCCGGCGGAAAAACTAACTACTCGCCTTCGGAAAGCACCGATTGTTATTGGCGCATGAATTGCAAGACTAAGCCTATAGAATTGCGTTCACCGAGTTCGTTGTCATGAAATACATCGTCTTCCCGCGTAGCGGCTTCCCGGCTCTGGGTGCGGTTTCACTGGCGTTACTGGCTTCTTTCGCGATGGCACAGGACCTCGACTGTTTGTCCTGTCATGAAGACGACACATTTTCGGCGTCGGTGCACGCCGATCTGGCCTGCGCCGACTGCCACACGGGCGTAACGAGGGCGCATCGGCGCGAAGGTCTCGAGCCGCTGGGCGATGAGGTCTGCGCCGGCTGTCACCGGCGTGCCGGTCGCGAGGCAGGGCGCAGCGTTCATGGTGATCAGGTCGCCTGCCTGGACTGCCACGGGGCGCCGCACGACATCTCCAAAGTCGACAGCCTGGCATCCGCCATGTCGCCGGTTAACCAGATTAAGAATTGCGGCGGCTGCCACGACGAGCCGTCCAGCCTGGTGGACGGATATCTCACCAGCGTGCACGGAAAAGGATTGCTGCTGTCAGGGTTGATAGACGCGCCCAGCTGCAGCGATTGTCACGGCGCTCATGATATCGCTGACGCTGACGGCGATGGCGCCGCGACGTCGCACTTCAACAGTCCCGAGGTCTGCGGTTCATGCCACCTGCTGGTTCTTGAGGACTGGAAATCCGCCAGTGCGCACGGACTCGCCTGGCAGGCTGGCGAGCAGGGCCCGGTCTGCACCGATTGTCATTCCTCGCACAGGATTGCTGACCCGACGCTGGCGCCGGCCCGCCTTGCCTCCGCAAGCAACTGCGGCGGTTGCCACATCGACTACCTGACGACATTCCGCGACAGCTTCCATGGCAAGGCAAACGATCTGGGATTCGTCAGTGGCGCGACCTGCGCCGATTGCCACACGCCGCACAAGAACCTGGCGGCCGATGATCCGAGATCGAGCGTGCATCCGGACAACCTGGCGCAAACCTGCGCGAACTGCCACGCTGGGGTGACCGCGTCTCTGCTTAGCTTCGACCCCCACAATGACCCGTCGAATCCCGATGACAATTTTTATGTCTACGTTATCTGGGTATTCATGACCGGGTTGCTGGTTGCCGTGTTCTCGTTTTTCGCGCTGCACGATCTGCTTTGGCTACAGCGTGCATTCGTTGGTTCGATGCGCGGTGAGTACCGCGAGGAGGAGCAGGCGAGCACCCGGTATGTGCAGCGTTTTTCAAAGATGAACATTCGCATGCACGTGATTATCATCATCACATTCCTGTTGCTGGCGCTGACCGGTCTGCCACTGAAGTTTCACAATGCGGACTGGGCTCAGCAGCTGATGAGCCTGCTCGGTGGCATCGACGCAGCACGTTTCATGCACCGGGTCGCCGCCATAGGGACATTCGGCTACATGGCATTTCATCTTGGCAACCTGCTTGTTCGCTGGGTCATCAAACGCGAACCCGGTTTATTCTGGGGACCGAATTCGATGGTTCCACAGCCCAGGGATATCGCCGACATCTTCGCCAATTTTCGCTACTACCTGTACCTTGGCAAGCGCCCCGACAACGATCGCTGGAACTACATCGAAAAGTTCGATTACCTGGCCGTCTTCTGGGGCGTGATGATTATCGGGTTGTCGGGTTTGATGCTCTGGTTGCCGATGTTCTTCACGAGCTTCCTGCCGGGCTGGACGATCAATGCGGCCTATGTCATTCATAGTGATGAGGCGTTGCTGGCAACCGGCTTCATTTTTGTATTCCACTTCTTTCATACGCACCTGCGGCCGGGAAGTTTCCCGATGGATGTGGTTATTTTTACCGGCAAGTTGTCGCTTGAGCGATTCAAACTGGAGCGCCCGCTTGAGTATCAGCGCCTGGTCGACAACAACGAGTTGCAGCAATATCTGGTCGATCCGCCGACTCAGGAGGAGCGCCGCCGGGCGTATGCCTGGGGCACGGTTTTTCTAACAGTTGGCGTATTGCTGGCAGTCGGGATAATCTGGGCGCTTCTGGTACACTGAGATCGACCGGGATTAGTTAACAGCGCGCCCGTACCGTCGCAACCTTTACCAAAAATCAACAATAGCCAAAAGGCCAACAGGGATAAGTCATGTTGAAAAACTTTCTTGCGTCCATCACCCGCAATGGCATCAGCATTGCCGGCACGGCAATTGCGATTGCCAGCATCGTTCTCATCATCAGTCTGTTCTTTATGGAGCAACTCGGCTTTGAAGGGGGTCCCTACCTTGGCATTCTGACTTACCTCATTCTGCCGGTGATTTTTGTCAGCGGCCTGATACTGATTCCAGTCGGTGCATTTCTTTACCGGCGCAGGCTGAACAGGTTACAGGGCGATGATCGGGTCCCACTGTTGCCGGTATTCGATCTGAATCAGCCAAAGACACGGCGTTGGTTGTTTGTACTGCTCGGGGCGACGATGCTCAATATCATTATTCTTGCGGGTGCGACCTACAAGGGCGTCGAGGTGATGGAGTCCGTCGAGTTCTGTGGCCTCGCGTGTCATTCGGTGATGGAACCCGAGCACACGGCCTATCAGAGATCGTCGCATTCCCGCGTGGCCTGCGCGGAGTGCCACATTGGTCCTGGCGCTGACTGGTTCGTAAAATCGAAACTCGATGGTGCGTGGCAGCTCGTTGCTGTCGCCTTCGATCTCTATCCGCGTCCAATCCCAACGCCGTTGCACGACCTGCGCCCGGCTCGCGAAACCTGCGAGCAGTGCCATTGGCCGAACAGATTCGTCGGGGACAAACTGTCGATTCGAAAACGCTATGACGAAGATGAAAGCAACACGGAGCTGACTACGGCGCTCTTGCTCAAGGTTGGCGGAGCCGAGGGCGAACAGGCGCATGGCATCCACTGGCACGTCGATCCCGGAGTGCAGATTCGTTACCGTTCCGATGAATCCCGCGAGGAAATTTACGAAGTTGAATTTACCAACGCAGAAGGCGAGACGAAATTGTTCGCCGACAGGCGTGCGCCTGAAGAGGGCGGTCAGTGGCGCCAGATGGATTGCGTTGATTGCCATAACCGTCCGAGTCACAAATATTACACACCCGATTTCGAAGTAGATCGTGCGCTGCGTGACGGACTGATCGATCGGACGTTGCCTTTTGTCAAGCGCGAGGGGGTGCGCATCATCGATGCTCAGTTTCCGTCACATGAGGACGCCAGGACGGAAATTGCCGCCGGACTGAAAGCTTACTACAACGAAAATTACCCCGACATTGCTGCCAACCAGGCGGGCGCGATTGACGCGGCGGCTAATGTCCTGGGCGATCTGTATTCGGTGAATGTATTCCCACAAATGCAGGTCTGGTGGAATACCTATCCCGAACATATCGGCCATCAGAATTCGGACGGTTGTTTCCGTTGCCACGGCCGGAAACTACGCACTGAAGACCGCGAAATGATTTCGCAGGACTGCGATACCTGCCATACCTTGCTGGCGGAAAAAGAAGCAGAGCCGGATATCCTGGGATTGCTCAATCCCTAACGATTTTGGAACGATTGAGGTACGACAGCATGTCCGGAACAACGAAAAGCCTGGACGATATCGGCAAGGCAACGAGCAATGCACGTCAGCAGCTTTACTATGAGCTCGTGAGCGGTGCCAGCGGCCTTGTGCTTGCATTGTTCATGTGGGGTCACATGATCCTGGTCGGCTCCATCCTGACCGGCAGCCGCGGTTTCAACTGGCTCGCCGGCATGCTTGAAGTCACCTACATCGCGCAACCGACGGTGGTGGTGATCTTCGCGCTGTTTCTCGTGCACGCCGCACTGGCGAGTCGCAAGATTCCGGCGCAGCTGGCGGAACGCCGGCGCATGATCGAGCTTGGTAAGGGACTCGCGCACGCGGGTCGCGACCGGCCGGCAAGCGCAAGCGAAATATCGCCTTTACAGGCGCATGTCGAGTCGCGGCTATGGATATGGCAGGTGCGCACCGGAATGATTGTGCTCGTGCTTGGAAGTTTTCACGTAATTCTGCTTGGTCTCGATGTGTTAACGCCGCTTTACGGTGAACGATCGGGCATCGAGGCGCTGACCAGCATGGCACGCGTCAAGGCCGGGCTGTGGCTGCCGTACGCGATATTGCTTTTGTGCGTCGAATTTCATGCCAGCGTGGGCCTGTATCGACTGGCCGTCAAATGGGGCGTCGGCCAGCGCTTCCCGCGCCGCGTATTGCATGCCATCGAACGGGTGCTGCTCTGGTTTTTCCTCGGGCTTGGCGTCGTGGTCCTGCTGGTGCTCGCGGGGGTGCTGTCACCGCCGCTTGCTTTCCTGCTGACGGAGTCGCTCTCATGACCTCCGATCTCATCAGCACCGACGTATTGATTATCGGCGGCGGCCTGGCGGGCGAGCGTTGCGCGATCGAAGCCGCTGCCGCAGGACAGGATGTACTGATCCTTTCGCTGGTTCCGCCGCGACGCAGTCACAGTTGTGCGGCGCAGGGCGGCATGCAGGCGGCCCTTGGCAATTGCGTCAAAGCGGAGGGAGATAATCCGACAGTGCATTTTCTCGACACTGTGCGTGGCTCCGACTGGGGCGCCGATCAGGAGGTTGCGCGGATTTTTACCGAGGAAGCGCCGGTTGCCGTTCGCGAGCTGGCACATCTGGGCGTGCCCTGGACCAGAGTGCGTGGCGGCAAGAACAGCTACGTGATCAAGGGTGAGCGCGTCGAGATCGAGGAGAGCGCTGAAAATGACGGCCTGATCATGCACCGCGATTTTGGCGGTACCGCGAAGTGGCGCGCCTGTTACGCGGCGGCGGCGACCGGTCATGCGGCCCTGTACGCGGTCGACAGCGAAGTCGTCAGGCTCGGAATTACGGTTCGCGATCGAACCGAAGCGGTCGAGCTTATTCACGACGGCAACCGTTGCTGGGGTGCGGTCGCGCGCTGCCTGCGCACCGGGCGCCATTTTTCGGTCGTCGCCAAGGCGACCGTCATCGCAACCGGCGGCTATGGTCGAATTTACGGCCAGTACACGACCAATGCGACGATCAACGAGGGCATGGGAGCGGTGATTGCACTGAACACGGGTGTGGTGCCGCTCGGCAATATGGAGGCCGTGCAATTTCATCCTACCGCGCTCGCTCCGAGCAACATCCTGGTCACTGAAGGCTGTCGTGGCGACGGAGCCTACCTGCTCGACAAGGACCTGCATCGCTTCATGGTCGATGCCGAACCCGCAAAGCAGGAACTTGCGAGTCGCGATGTCGTCTCGCGTCACATGAAACAACGCATGCGCGACGGCAAAGGGGTCGATACACCCTACGGTCCGCATCTATGGCTCGATCTGCGTCATCTCGGCGAGCAGCACCTGACGACGAAGCTTCGCGAGGTGTGGGAAATCTGCCGTGATTTCGTCGGCCTGGACCCGGCGCGCGACCTGATTCCGGTGCAGCCCACGCAGCACTACTCGATGGGCGGTGTACGCGTCAACAAAGACGGCCAGGCCTACAACATGGCCGGCCTCTTTGCCGCCGGTGAGGCGGCGTGCTGGGACATGCACGGCTTCAATCGACTGGGCGGCAACAGTCTCGCGGAGACGGTGGTTGCCGGTCGGATCGTAGGGCGCCGTGTTGCCGAGTTCGTTGCCACGTCGAGTCTCGATGTCCCGACCAGCCTCGCTTTTTCGGCCAAGTCGACGGCGGAGCAGCGGGCGGCCGAATGGCTCGGGCGATCCGGAAGTGGCCCGAGCGTTTACGATATTCGTAACGCGATGGGCGAGACAATGATGGGCAAGGTCGGTATTTTCCGGACCGGGCAGGAGCTCGCGGAGGCTGTCGGAGAAATAGAGAACCTGCTCGCCGAGTGCGATCGAGCCGTGCTCCGCTCCAAGGTTCCGGGGATGAATCCGGAGCTGACGTTTGCGCTGCGACTGAAGGGTATGCTGCGACTTGCGCTGGTGACGGCGAAGGGCGCGCTGTTACGAACCGAGAGTCGTGGTGCGCATTATCGATCCGATTACCCGTTGCGTAACGACGCCGAGTGGTTGAACCGAACGCTCGTGCGCTGGGCCGTCGATACGCCGGAGCCGACTTTCTCTTACGAACCGGTCGGCGAGATCGATCTGCCGCCTGGTCATCGTGGTTATGGCAGCGACGAGCGTGTCGAGATGCGCGAGACGCTGGAGCAGTACAACGAGGGTGTATACGATCGGCAAGCAGCGCATGGCCGCCTTGCAACAACCGAAGCACCCGGTAGCAGGCTGCGCCGCGGCGCATGGAAGGAATTGGTATGAGAAGCAAAGAGACCGGCGGAGCGCGACGGTTACGGTTTGAGATTTTTCGTTACAACCCGGAAGACCCGGGCTCGGAACCGCATATGCAGGCTTACGAGTTCGACGAAGCGCCGTACATGTCGCTCTTTATCGCGCTGAACCAGATTCGCGAAACACAGGATCCGAGCCTGCAATTCGACTTCGCGTGCCGTTCGGCAATCTGCGGTTCCTGCGGCATGATGGTTAACGGCCGTCCTGCATTGGGGTGCCGCACGCTGACCTCGGACCTGCCCGACGTTGTGCGGCTGCATCCGTTGCCGGTGTTCAAATTAATTGGTGATTTGTCAGTCGATACCGGCACCTGGTTTCGCGAAATGGTCGAAAAGTCGGAGGCATGGATTCATGCCGAGGAGGCATTCGACCCCAATGCCCAGGAAGCGCGCATGAACGACGACCTGGCGCAGGCGATTTACGAGGGCGAGCGCTGTATTGAGTGTGGTTGCTGCGTTGCTTCGTGCGGTGTGGCAAATGTCAATGCGAGTTTTGCAGGACCGGCGGGCCTGAATCGAATCGCGCGCTTCATGATGGATCCGCGCGACTCGCGCAGCGATGCGGATTGGTTCGAGGTTGTGTCGAACAGCGATGGTGTTTTCGGTTGCCTTGGCATGATGGCGTGTCACGATGTCTGCCCGAAAGAACTTCCACTACTCGAGGTTTACGCCTACCTTCGCCGGAAATCGCTGGCCGCCGCATTCGCTGACCGGGGCGACTGAGCCGCCGTCACCTGCCTGACCACCCGGTCGCCGCTACTGCCGGCGAACCGCCACCGTGCCTTTACTTTGCAGAGCCTTTCTCTTCGGGTTCTACGTATTGTATGAGGATCCCAGACTTCGTTTCATAGACAAACATAAAAAGAACCGCGCAATCAATATTTTGGCGCTGATGTGATGCCCCGTTGGTATTGAAAGCTCGTAGGAATTTCGCGATCTCATTGCACGGCAGGGGAGACGGAAATGAAGTGGCACGTACTACGCCCGCTGTGGGTAGCGATCGCAATCGTCGGATCTATTCTCGTGGCACGGGTATTCCTTGTACCGGATGACTTCGGCATCAACGGGCGAAATTTCACCTACGGATTTCATCGCCTGAGTAATATCCAGGAGTGGAAGGACTTCCAGGTCAAGTATCGTGGCAGGGAATACTGCGTCGATTGCCACGAAGAAAAAGTCCAGTCGCTGAACGCTTCGCCCCACCAGCCCGTCGAATGCGAGAACTGTCACGGGGCAGCGGTGAATCACCCCGACGATCCTGCGATGTTGCCGATTGAAAGGTCTCGCGAACACTGCCTCCGGTGTCACGCACAACTCAATTATCCGCACAGCGCCAGGGACCAGGTGCCCGGCATCAACAACAGAATGCACATGCGGCGTCGCGAATGCGCCGATTGCCACAACCCACATAATCCCGCGGAGACGCAACAATGACCTGTTCAAGGAGGAGTTTCCTCAAAGATGCTGTGGGCGGAACCCTGGTGTCCTCGCTGCCGTTAAGCGCGTTCGTCTTCCTGACGACGGAGGAAGCTGAGGCCGCGATCGCCGAAGCCAAAGTGAGGTGGGCATTCCTCGTTGATACGACAACCTGCACCGGTTGCGGACTCTGTGTAAAAGCCTGCAAGACTGAAAACGAGATTCCCTACGATGCCCCCGTTACGCGTACCTGGGTCGAGCGTTACGTAGTAACGAAAGATGGCCAGACGCACATCGACTCGCCGCTGGGCGGTCGCGATGGTTTCATCGATGACAAGATACGCGACGAAGAAATCGATCCCGATGATATCGACAAGGCGTTCTTTGTACCGAAGCTTTGCAACCAGTGTGACAATCCGGCCTGCGTACAGGTATGTCCCGTCGGGGCGACCTATCAGACGCACGATGGCGTCGTACTGATCGACCGGAACTGGTGCATTGGTTGCGGCTATTGCATCATGGCCTGCCCATACGGCGTCCGCTTCTTTCATCCGACCGCGAAAGTCGCTGACAAATGCAACTTCTGTTACCACCGAATCAGCAAGGGCATGCAGCCAGCCTGCGTGGAATGCTGCTCTTTCGGGGCACGCCGCATTGCCAATCTGGAAGATCCCGACGATCCGGTTACCAAAATCATTCGCACAGAGCGAGTGGCGGTTTTAAAAGACGAGTACGGGACCAAGCCGCATGTCTTTTATATCGGTCTCGACGAGGCCGTGAGGTGATTTCATGAACGAAGACGTTATTGTTCATGGCGTTGAGTGGACCGTAAAGGAACTCTTCGTCTACCCCAATGAGTTCATTTACTGGAGCATTCAGATAGTGATGTATCCGTATATGACTGGGTTGGTAGCAGGTGCATTTGTCCTCTCATCGCTGTATCACGTATTCGGGCAAAAGGAGCTCAAGGAGATCGCGCAGTTTTCCCTCGTGTTTTCGCTGGCCCTGTTACCGGTCGCCGCGCTGCCGCTGCTGCTGCATTTGCAGCAACCGACGCGGGCCATGGAGCCCCTGCTCACGCCACATTTCACTTCGGCCATTGCGGCGTTCGGTATCGTATTTACGACTTACGGCCTGATCGTTCTCAGTGAGATCTGGTTTGTCTATCGGAAGTATTTTGTCGACCAGGTTTATGCGCTCAAGGATCAACCCGGCATGTCGAACGCCCTCAAGCGCAGCGTATATCGTGTTTTGACCATCGGGGCCTACGATGTCAGTGGCGACGCGCTCAGGGTAGACAAGAAGGCCGCCAAAATTCTGGCGGGTATCGGCATTCCGGTCGCATGTTTCCTGCACGGCTACGCCGGCTTCATTTTCGGTTCAGTAAAGGCTAATGCGCTGTGGATGTCACCGCTGATGCCGGTGATATTTATCATGTCGGCTGTCGTGTCCGGTATCGCCTTGTGCATGCTCACCTATATCGTGATCATGGAGTGGCAGGCTTTCAGGCAACGACGAGGTGGCGGAACGCAGCAAGCGCGCGCCATCAAGGGCGCGGAAGTCGACATCATCACCAAGTCCGCGCGCTACCTGCTCGGTTTTCTTGTCGCGGCGATCAGCCTCGAATTGCTTGACCTGATCTTCCGCGGATATACGGCTATGAAGTCCTGGGACATCTTGCGTTCGGTTATGTACGGCAAGGATTTCATGAACATTTTCGTACTGCAGTACACGCTCGGAAATCTGGTGCCATTTGTTTTGCTCATTTTGCCCGGCAGAACGATGAAGCGCACCGTGCTCGCGCTGGTTCTGGTTCTGTTCGGCGTATTCATGATGCGCTGGAACGTCGTGATCGGCGGCCAGGCATTCTCTCTGTCGTTCTCGGGCTACATGCATTATCACATGCCCATCATTCCGCACAGCGTCGAGACTTTCAAAGAAGGTTTGTTTGGAGCGCTGACGGTGATCACAACGCCTTTTGTGCTGTTCTGGATCATCAACAAGTTTGTACCGTCGCTGCGGAGGGACGTGGAAGAAACCGCTTAAAAGTACCTCCGCCAAATTTGCTCCATATCGTCTAAAGGCATTGCAATGCAAGATCGTGTGGATGACCTCGAGTCGCGACTGGCTATTATTGAGCAACGGTTGAGCGCACTCGAACGAGCCTCGTCTGCAGAGATGGCGCTCGATCTTGCAGCGCCCGAACCGTCGCTGGGGGACGGATTCGTTGCCGAGGCGTCAACACATATCGGCCGTGTCCTGCTCATCTTTGGTGGCGCCTATTTGCTGCGGGCCATCACCGACTACGAGTTTGTCGGAACGGGATTGGGCATTCTGATGGGCGCAAGCTACGCGCTGCTCTGGCTGTTCATGGCCTATCGGATCGGGGCCAGGGAGAAGCAGCGAGCAAATGCTGCGTTTTACGGCGGCACCGCCGTTCTGCTGGCGCTGCCGTTACTGGTCGAGGCGGTGTCGCGGTTCGGTTTGCTGTCCGGACAGCAGGGCGTAATTGCGCTGACTGTGTTTTGTGGATTGGCACTCACCGTCGCGGCTGCCAACAATCTGCGAACCCTGGGGTGGCTCGCTACCGGAGGAGGAATCGGCACCGCGTTTGCCATAATGATTGTGTCGCACAGCGCGATCGCAGCTGCAGCGTTTCTGATTTTGCTTGGGCTCGGCGCGCTGTGGGTCGTTTACAGGCGCGAATGGATGGGGCTGCAATGGCTTGGGGCGCTTGGCGCAAATGCCGGCGTGGTGGCTCTGGTGGTGTTTAGTGGCAGTGATCAATGGACCCTGGAGCCAAGAATAGCGGCTTTCTTCGGCAATGCCCTGGTGCTGACGTATCTGCCGAGCTTTGCACTGCGGTCGCACGTCCGCGGACATAATATTGGAATATTCGAGGTTGTACAGGCCCCGCTGATTGCCGCCATTGCCTACTGGGCCTGCATGACAGCCGCGAATGCGGGCCAGCTTGGTCTCGTGCAGATTGGCGTCCTGAGCATGGTGCTGGGCGGTTGCGGCTATGGACTCGCATTCTCGCCAGTTACCCGCAGCGTCCGCGGGCCTAATTTCTTTTATTACTCGACGGTTGGCTTGTTGTTCGTGCTTGCCGGCAGCGCTCTGGTACTGCCAGCAGCCGTTACCGCGATACTCTGGTCATTGATGGCCCTGGCCATGGCCTGGTTCAGCGGTCGCACCGGCCGGGTGGCGCTGAGCCTGCAATGTACGATTCTGCTGCTGGCCGCCGGCGTGCAGTCCGGTATCCTGGCGACGGGGTTACAGGCCCTGGCAGTAGATCCGGAGACCGCATGGCCGGCACTGAATGCGTGGCACCTGGCCATTGCGATGACCACGGTCATCTGTCTCTTTCTCCCGGTGGCTCAGCAGTCCGAGCGCTGGGGCTTGCTGGCAGGCCTGCCGCAGCTGATTGTGCTGGCATTGTCAGTGTGGGAGGTGGGCGGACTCATGGTTGTATTCCTGGCGCCCATATTCGCCGATGTCGCCGGCACCGAGCCCAATCTCGCGTGGCTGGCAGCACTACGTACCGTGGTCCTGTCTGCATCGTCGGTTACGCTGGCATTGTCAAGCCGCTTCCGGCGATGGCCGGAGGCGCGCTGGCTCGTTTACCCGGTGCTGATTCTTGTGGCGATCAAGCTTTTCGTCGAGGACTTTCCGCATGGCCAGCCGGCCAGCCTGTTTGTGGCGCTGTTTTTTGTCGGCGGTGCGCTATTGCTGGTTGCCAAACTGTTGAACCGCGATAAGGCAGCCACTCACGGCTGATAACTTGCGTAGTAGTTGACCAGCGCATCGATATCGTCGCCGTTGAGTAGCCCGAGCTTTTCCGCCATTTCCGGCACCAGCGTTTCGCGGCTGCCTGACTGATAGGCGCCGAAAGCAAGCTTCAGATAGGCCGAATGCTGTCCGTGCAGGGGAATGCCAAGCGCGTATTCGGCATCGTCACTGCCCGGCAGCACGTGGCATTTTGCGCAATGCTCTGTGTGAATTCGCTCGCCGGCCGCCGCGAGCGTTGCATCGGCCTTTTCACCTGCCGGAATACGACGCATCCTGCTGAAATGTTCCGCAAACTCTATAACCTCGCCGTCGCTCAATGTTGCCGCCGTCTCACACATCAGCGGTTCCTCGATGCATCGCCTGGCGCCGTCCTGGTAGGCGTACAGGGCTTCTTCGAGATGGCCGGCAGGCGTTCCTGCGAGTATCGGGACATGTTCAAATCCGGCTCCCGAGCCGTCCTCGCCGTGACAGCTGATGCAGACCGCGAGGTCGGCGGCGATTGCCAAACGGCCAATAGTCATGAGGCCGCAAAGGGCGATAGCCATGCCGCAGCGAATTTTCATTGTCATCGAACTAGCTTTTCCCGGAACCAGCGAGCTGGCTCAACGCGCGCAGAACGTCGCGACGACTGATCTGTCCGACAAGTCGATGATCCTTGAGGACCGGAAACCGGCGAAAGTTCGTATCGAGAAAGTGCTGTGCCAGATCGACTATGTTCATGTCGGCGTCAACGGTCTCGGTATTAATGGTCATGTAATCAGAAACCGGGCCGCCCCAATGGCCGTGATAGCCCGCGTGCAATGCGATTTTCATGCAGTCGATTTCCGACAGCATGCCTACCAGGTTGCCGTCATCGTCGATCACCGGTGCGCCCGCAATGCCTTGATCGAGAAGGACATGAATGGCGTCCAGCACGTCCGTATCCGGATGGAACGTAACGAGCTTGCCCGTCATATAGTGCTTCACCAATGCCGATTTAGTCGTCATTCCCAGCTCCCTTCCTGCATTTGCCACTGCACAGCTCGCAGCCGCCATTGTTCAGTCCGCCACAACTGCCGCGAATCGCGGGTCGACCATTAATTACGCCGATGCTCATCGCGGCGATAACGCCGATTATGATGGCGAAGCTCAGGAATAATGTAATTGCCAGTGTATTCATTGCATCGTCAGTGAGGCGAACATGGTGGTCACTTTTGCTTCGATTTCTTCGTCTCGGCGCAGAAGAAAGTATGCAGCGATTTGTTTCCGTTCGGCAAATTCAAACCCTTCGTCAGGTCCGAGAACGAGCAGCGCAGTTGCGAGAGCGTCTGCCAGCGCAGCAGTCTCGGAGACCACGGTAACAGCGGCGGCGGCGTGCGCAACCGGCCGTCCGGTTCGTGAATCGATGGTATGGGAATATCGCTTGCCCTCGAACTGGAAATAATTTCGATAGTCTCCCGATGTCGCCATCGCCTGGTCTGTAAGGTGGACAATGGTCTGCACTGTCCGTTCGAAATCAGCGGGCTTCTCCACTGCGACGGCCCAGTTATCATTGCTTGCGTTGCGGCCGCGCATGCGCAGTTCGCCCCCGACCTCAACAAGATAGTTGCCCAGTCCCAGTTCGTCCAGCAGGCAGGCAAGCTGGTCGACGGCGTAACCCTTCGCATACGCCGACAAGTCAACGTATATATCGGGTTGTTCCTTGCGAATCGCGGGGACGCTGCAATCCGTTTGCAGTTTCCGGTAGCCGACCCGCTGCCGCGTGGCCTCGATCAACGCATCCTCAGGCGGCGCCAGGCGAAAATCGGTGCCGGGTCCAAAACCCCACAGGTTAACCAGCGGGCCAACCGTGACGTCAAAGGCTCCACCGGTCAATTCGCTCACTGAGAGTGCCGACTCAATGATGCCGCAAAACTCCGCGGAGGCAGCAATCCAGTCGGTCGACTGGCTGTCATTGAATAGTGACAGCTCCGAATCCGGCAGCCAGGTCGACATACGCTGGTTAACCCGAATCAGTACATCGGTCACGCTTTCCATGAGCAGGCCAGGGTCGGGCGCATCGTCGGGCATGATGAGCTTAATACTGAATGTCGTGCCCATCGTTTGGCCGCTCAGTTCCTGAACGGGTAATCCGCCGCGTCGCCCATCGCAAGCGACCAGGGCAAGCGCAAGGATCAGGCTGATAAGCCGGATGTGCACCGGTCAGCCGCCGAAGTCGTCAAGCAGGATGTCTTCGTGCGACACGCCGAGATCTTCGAGCATCTTGATGACGGCTGAATTCATCATCGGTGGGCCGCACAAATAGTACTCGCAGTCCTCCGGTGCCTTGTGGTTCGCAAGATATTGATCCAGCAACACTTTGTGAATAAATCCCGTAAAACCGGTCCAGTTGTCTTCCGGTTGTGGCTCGGACAACGCGATGTGCCATTCGAAGTTCTCGTTGCTCGCGGCCAGGGCATCGAATTCATCGACGTAGAAGGTTTCCCTCAGGCTGCGTGCGCCGTACCAAAATGACATCTTTCGCTTTGAATGGCGCCGCTTCAGCTGGTCGAAAATATGCGCGCGCATCGGCGCCATACCTGCGCCACCGCCGACAAAGATCATTTCCTTGTCAGTTTCCTTGGCGAAAAATTCGCCAAACGGACCGGATACGTCGATTTCATCGCCGGGTTTAAGACTGAATACATACGAAGACATGATACCCGGCGGTATCCGGTCGTCCGAGCCCGGTGGTGGCGTCGCAATTCTTATATTGAGTTTGATGATGTCCTTTTCCAATGGAAAACTTGCCATTGAGTAGGCCCGGGTCGTGGCCTCGGTGACGGTGGATTCATATCGCCAGAGTTTGAACCGGTTCCACTCATCGCGAAAACGCTCGTCAATGTCGAAATCCGCATATTTCACGTGGTGAGGAGGGCATTCGAGCTGGATGTATCCTCCAGCCCGGAATTTCAGTTCTTCGCCGGCAGGCATCTCGAGAACCAGCTCCTTGATAAAGGTGGCGACGTTACGATTCGAGCGTACGCGACAGCGGAATTTGCTAACGCCGAATACCTCATCAGGCACCTCTACGCGCATATCCTGCTTTACGGCTACCTGGCAGGAAAGACGGAATTGATCGGCAACTTCTCGTTTGTTGAGCAGCGATGTTTCGGTCGGCAATGCAGACCCGCCGCCACTCAATACGCGCACCCGGCACTGGCCACAGGTACCGCCGCCGCCGCAGGCACTGGCGACGAACAGCCCCTGGTCGGCAAGACCGTTCATCAGTTTGACGCCCGGACGCAAGTTGATCTCGCGTTCGTTGTTTACCAGCACTTTCACGGTGCCGCTGGCAACCAGCCTTGACCGGGCGAACAGGATGACAAATACCAACAGCAGAATGATGGCGGTGAATAACCCGACGCCGAGCGCGACTTCAAACCACATTGTCGAGCCTGCGTTCAAAGCTGGATTCCGGAAAAGCCCATAAACCCGAGCGACATCAGGCCGACAATGATGAAGGTGATGCCGAGACCCTGCAGCCCGTCAGGAACGTCCGAATACTTCAGTTTTTCGCGAATACCGGCAAGGCCGACCAGTGCAATGGCCCAGCCGAATCCGCTCCCCAGGCCGAAAACGACGCTTTCGCCGAAATCGTATTGCCGTTCCACCATGAACAGCGTCCCGCCGAGAATCGCGCAATTCACCGTAATCAGCGGCAGGAAAATACCCAGCGCGTTGTAAAGGGCCGGAAAATAACGATCGAGCGTCATTTCGAGAATCTGAACGAGGGCGGCAATGACGCCGATGTAACTGACCAGGCCCAGGAAACTCAGGTCGACGTCACCGAGGCCTGCCCATGCCAGTGCGCCGTCCCGTAACAGGAAAGCGAAGATGAGGTGATTCAGCGGTACCGTAATGAACTGTACGACGAGGACAGCCAGGCCGAGACCAATCGCCGTATCAACCCGCTTCGATATCGCGAGGAAAGTGCACATGCCAAGAAAGAACGACAGTGCCAGGTTTTCAACGAACGCTGCCTTGATAAAGAGGTTGATGTAGTCCGCCATCACAATACCTCTGTCCGATGCACTTCGTGGATCTGGTAGTCAGCGCGTTCAACCTGTTTCGGTTTCCAGGTGCGAACGGCCCAGATGAGCAGACCGATAATAAAAAACGCACTTGGCGGCAATAACATTAATCCGTTCGCCGGGTACCAGCCGCCGTCCGATACCAACGGCAGGATTCGTGCGCCGAGCAATGTGCCGGCTCCCAACAGTTCCCGAAAAGTTGCCACGATGATCAGAATCGCGCTGTAACCAAGGCCGTTGCCAAGGCCGTCCAGCAGACTCATGCGGACATTGTTCTTCATTGCGAACGCTTCTGCCCGGCCAAGCACAATGCAATTGGTAATGATCAGGCCGACGAACACCGACAGTTGCTTGCTGGTTTCGTAAGCGTAGGCGCGCAGTACCTGGTCGACGATAATGACGAAAGAAGCGATGATCGTCATCTGCACGATGATCCGAATGTTATTCGGAATAAACCTGCGAATACTGCTGATTGTGCCGTTTGCCAGCGTCGTTACGGCGGTGAGTGCTACGCACATCAGCAACGCCGGCAGCAGCGACGTCGTGACCGCCAGGGCGGAGCAAATGCCAAGCACCTGGAGAAGCACCGGGTTGTTGTCGACCAGCGGGTCGATCAGCACTTTCTTGTTGCTGTCAGTCATTGCCTGCCTCTTCACGAATTTCTGCAAGGTATGGGCCGAATCCTTCGGCTCCCGTCCAGTAGCGCAAAAGGTTAGTCACACCGCGCCCGGTCAGGGTCGCTCCCGAGAGGCCATCAACCTGGTAAATGGCGTCAGCGGCAGCGTCGTCGACAAAACCGCGAATGACTTCGATGCGCGGTTGATCGTCATCGCCAAAGACCTGTTTCCCCGGCCATTGCGCGCGCCACTCCGCCTTGTCGATCTGGTCGCCGAGACCTGGCGTTTCCGCGTGTTCGTAAAATCGTAATCCAAGGACCGTCGACCCATCCGGCCCCAGCGACAAAAAGCCGTACATGGTTGACCAGAGGCCCGAGCCGTAAACCGGCAGGATGATCTGCTCAATCGCGCCGTTTTTTCGAACGAGATACACGGGCGAAAACCGGGCCCGCTGGCGAATGTTCGCAATATCGGCGTCCGCGCTGATCATGACACCGAGGTCGGGGTCCTTTGCCGCGGCAATAGCGTCGAAGTCATCCGCGTCCACCGCATCTGAATAATTACCGCTGGCCAGTTCGACAATGCGCGTATCGATAACTTCAAACAGGGAGTCGATGTCGACACCGGGTACGTAAAGTCCGGCGACATCGAGAATGATCTGTTGCCGGTACAGTTCTTCATTGCGTTGCTGCACAGGCTTCAAAATGATCGCCGTGCTCGACACGAGGACCGAGCAAACCAGGCTGAGAAGGACGGCGACAATCAGCGTATTGGCGATGCCATCACGTGATCGGACCTGGTTTTCGGCGGCGTCAGACACTTCGACTTATCCTGCGCCGGATATTGGCGCGAATGACAAAATAATCGATCACGGGCGCGAAGATATTGCCAAACAGGATGGCCAGCATGATGCCCTCCGGAAAGGCCGGATTGATAACGCGAATAACGAAAGTCATTGCGCCGATCAGCAGGCCGTAAATCCATTTGCCGGTATCCGTAGCGGCCGCACTCACCGGATCCGTGGCCATGAAGACGGCGCCAAAGGCAAATCCGCCAACGACGATGTGCCAGTACCATGGCATGCCGGCCATGGGATGGTCGCTGCCAATCGCGCCCATGAGCAGCGACGGAATAATCAGGCCGGCAAACACCGCGACAATAATTCGCCAGGAGGCAATGCCTGTGTAGACCAGCATGACGGCGCCAAACAGACAGGCGAGCGCCGATGTTTCACCGATAGACCCCTGCATCTGACCGACAAACGCCTGGGTCCAGGTCAGTCCGCTGGCGACGACGCCGGTCACGCCGTCAACCGCGCTGATGGAGAGAGCGGTTGCTCCGCTGAAACCGTCGACAGCAGTCCAGACTGCGTCGCCGGAAATTTGTGCGGGATACGCGAAGTACAAAAACGCGCGGCCAGTTAGCGCGGGATTCAGGAAATTTTTGCCCGTGCCGCCAAACACTTCTTTGCCGATGACCACGCCGAAACTGATGCCAATCGCTGCCTGCCAGAGCGGTATGCTGGCCGGGAGCACAAGCGCATAGAGAAATGAGGTGACGAAGAAGCCTTCGTTGATTTCGTGATTGCGCACGCCGGAAAAAAGTATTTCCCAGAAGCCGCCGGCCGCCATCGTTACCGCATATATCGGCAGAAAATAGACGAGACCGAACATGAAATTATCATAAAAGCTGCCGACATCATTGCCTGCAGCCAACAGCGACAGGAGGTCGCCCCGCCAACCGCTCACCGCTTCTATTCCCAGCGTCGCCATCGCCGTGTGCGCCTGGAAACCGGTGTTCCAAAAGCCGATCAGGGCGCAGGGGGTGGCCGCGAACACCACCAGTATCATCACCCGCTTCAGATCGACTGCGTCACGAACGTGGGGCGCGCCGCGCGCGACATCGGCTGGCGAATAAAACAGCGTATCGACCATTTCGAACAATGCATGAAAGCGTTCGAACTTTCCGCCCGGTAAAAACAGCGGTTGCACGTGATCGAGTGCGCGGCGAAGACCCTTCATCAGCCGTTTGCCTCAATTTCTTTAAGGTTTTCGCGCAGGAACGGTCCATATTCGTATTTGCCATTGCAAACGAAAGAGCAGAGAGCGAGGTCTTCCTCGTCAAGCTCCAGGCAACCGAGACTGCGTGCGGTATCGGTATCTTCGACCAGTAGTGCCTTCAGCAAGGGTGTGGCAAGTATGTCCAGCGGCATTACTCTTTCAAACGCGCCGATCGAAACCATCGCGCGCGGGCTGCCGTTTTGCGATGTCGTTAATTCGTAGTCGCCTTTGTGCAGCAGGTGCGACGCGAAAGTCCGAAGAGAGGAATACCTGTTCCTGCCGGGCCTCATCCATGCCAGGAATTCGCGTTCGCTACCTTCCTGAAGCGCACCAATCTGCGTGTGATAACGGCCCAGCCAGGCGATGGCGCTACTTGCCCGGCGTCCCGCCAGCACGGAGCCCGAAATCAGCCGCTTTTTCCCTGGTACGAGCTCATTGGCCACGACGTCATTGATACTCGCACCGAGTCGCGTCCTGAGCAGGCGCGGCGATTTGGTCAATGGTCCACTTAACGCCACGACGCGCTCGAGAGAGATGCGCCCGGATGTAAATAAACGTCCGATGGCAATCACATCCTGATAGCCAATATGCCAGACCGTTTTGTTTTCACTCACCGGCGCGAGGAAGTGAATGTGAGTTCCCACCAGGCCGGCGGGGTGGGGCCCTGAAAATTCTGCATGTTCAAACGGCTTTTCGTCCGGCACGGAGATGCCGGCTCCAGGACCGGTGCACACAAATACCGGGCCGTCCGTCAGCCTGGAGATGACCTGCAAACCATGCTGGAATGAGTCTGCCGCGTCGGCAATGATGACCGCCGGGTCCGCCGCATGCGGGTTGCTGTCGGTGGCAGTGACAAATATTGCACATGGCTCCGAATTCGGCGCAGGAATTTTGCTGTACGGTCGCGTCCGCAGCGATGTCCAGAGGCCAGATGCCAGCAGGTTACTGCTGACCTGTTCGCGCGACAGGGTTTGCAGGGCCGCAGGTTTGAATCGTTCGAAGGTTTCTTCGTCATCGCCGTCGAGCTGGATGACGACTGACTGCAATGCGCGCCTGGCGCCGCGATTAATGGCTTTCACGGTACCTGCTCCGGGTGCCGTAAAATTAACACCGGGATTATTACGGTCGGTGAAAAGCGTTTGCCCCAGGCGGACTGTTTCGCCCTGTTCCACCGACATGGCGGGTCTCAGATTGACGATATCCGGACCTAGCAAAGCGACGCTGGCAACCGGATTGGCCTCGTCTATGCGTTGCTCGGGCTTCCCGGCAAGCGGAATATCCAGACCCTTCCTGATCCTGAATTGCTTCATGCCGGTTTCTTTTATGTCCTGAGCCTGCGGAATCTGACGTCCGGGGTCACTGGGCTGGCCAGAAGAACGCAAACAATGCGCATCCCGAGAGCCATACCGAGCCCAGCGTATGAATGGCCAGCGTCGACTCTATCGCCTTTGTCATGCCATCCCGGTCCTCGACGCCTTGTCTTATGCCGGCGGCGCTTTTGATGGCCAGGACCAGCAGACCGGCGGGTAGCAGTGGTGCAAGAATCGGCAGCTGCCCGGTCGCCGCAAGCTGCACGATCGCCGCGACGGCAAACAGGTGGACAGCGATGTACAGGTTCGCTGTTCCTCGGTAACCCAGTCTCACTGGCAGCGTACGCTTGCCCGTTGCACTGTCCGCCCTGATGTCCGGCACGCCGTTAATCAGCAATATGGCGGCTACCCATGCGCTCACAGGTATCGAATAAATCAAGCCTGCGCTGCTGATCGTGTTGCTTTGCAGCCAAGCCGCGCCGACGACGGGGATTACGCCGAACGCAACAGCGACCGCGAGTTCGCCGAGGCCGATAGAACTCAGTCGTATGGGCCCAACAGAGTAGAAAACCGCAAGTGCGACGCCGGCCAGTCCGAACGCCAGGATCATCGGCCCTTTCATCAGCAACAGGAGCATGCCTGCAATGGCGGCAATCGCAAGCAGGCTGATGCCCAGTTTTGCCATGCCGCTCGAATCCATGATACCGGTCTGAATAAACCTCGAACCACCTGTGTACGGATAGATTCGATCATTGTTCTGGCGGTCCGTACCACCGGATTCGTCGCCTACATCATTGATCACGTTCGCGCCGGCATGCACGCAGACGGTCGCCAGCAAGGCCAGCACGAACAGCAGTGCATCGAAATGACCTGAAACATGTATCCCCCACGCGGTGCCTGCCAGTACCGGCAAGACAGACGCCGGAAAAAACTTCGGCCGGGTCGCATGAAAAAGACGTTTCGCGACTTGCGCTGATGATTCGCCGGCAAACTCGGCCGGGCTCGGATCAATGGGGCGTGCTGTATCGGTAGGCATACTTGCTCACTCGCGATGCCGCTTCGCGGCTCGCGTCTGTTCGGTTGAAGTAAAGGTTTATACCTAAAAAAGGCGTATTTGTAATGTAGAGTTTTTACGGGATCCCTTTTTCCTTTCGCTCCGGGCTATTCTATTTGTTGTTATTGCGTCCCTCTGACTTCCGGTACAGGTTCATTAGCACGACGAAACCTGCGGCGATGAGCAGAATTGTTAGCGGCAGGTGATGTATTCCTGCCAGTTGGTGCCCGACCTGCTCCGCAATTCCGTGATCGTCACTCAAACTGTGAGCGACTGCAATATCCACGGCTCCGAAGATGATGAAGAGGCCAAAGATGTGTCTCATTTTAGTATCTCCTGTTGCGCCGGCTTGTCACACGATGAGCGCCTGAAATCAAACTTATCATCTGGCGACGATACCGGAATAGGCGATTTTACTTACAGTCATTGCGCATTGGCGCTTGCGCCTGACGGTATGCTGTCGTCAGGATTCTGGATTGTCCCCAGCGTGTCCAGTTCGACGCGCTGCAAAATTAGTTCATCGCCGTTGACCAGGCGCGTCCTGAAGTCCCCACAGTTCTTGCAGAGCAGCCGGTTGGATTTCACGTTCGATTCCGCACCGCACACCGTGCAACGGACAATTACATCTGCTTGCTCAATCACCAGCTCGGCGTTTTCAGCCACGGTAGCAGCGGCGGCGAGCGGGTAGGCACGTTGGAGCAGGTCCGGATCCACACCCGACAGAGGGCCGATTCTGAGGACAATTCGAACGACCCGTGAAGCGCCCCGTTCCTGCGCGATACGTTCGACCTGTTCAAGCAGCGCGTTGCAGACCGAGAGTTCGTGCATCAGGATGCCCTCAGTCCCGTCAGGAGCGTGCGACGGCTGACATGACGCGCGTCGGCTGTTCCCGTTGCCGGCTCGGCAGTTGGCAAAAACAGCCGTTTCAATACTTCTTCGGCCACGGCAACGACCGTGCCCTGGTCGGGAAAGTCGACCACCGTCCGAAACAGCACTGCGCTCAGGAAGGTACCGATCGTGGCATCGCGACTAACCACAAATTCGCAGGGTTCCGATGGCAGCGATACCGTATCAGCGGACCCATCGGCGGCGGATGCCCAGGTGTCGTCGCCCGGCAATAACACCAGGTTCATGAACCACGGCGTGATCAGTACCCCGACCTGGTGTTGGTCGAGTGGCCGGAAGCCGACGACCTGCACCTCGAGCGCGGCGTTACAAATCGGCAGGCCGCGCATCTTTTCGCGATAGATGGCCTGGTAGTGTCGGACGAGTTCCCTGTCGGCAATCGACATTTCAATCGTCCATCGGCAGAAAACCGCTTTGCTCGGCGTCGCACTGCGGGCAACGCCAGTGTGGCGGCAATTCGAGGAACGGCGTGCCCGGCTCAATCTGCTCCACGGAGTCGCCTTCGGCCGGGTCATACACATACCAGCAAATCCGGCACTCAAGACGTGTATTGTCTGTCACGCCATCCATGCCCGCGGCGATCGGGCTGTTCGTCATGCGACTGCCGGCCAGTAGGGCGTCAGGATATCGTCGAGCCGCTCGGCAGAGTCGCGGAGGTCCTCGGACGCGGCGCAGGCCACCTGTGGCACGTCCACGACTTCAAGCGTATTCAGTATCAACGTACTCATTGAATTGTAATAGCGTACCCACCATACGTTTGGTACGAGCGTCGCCGAAACCTGGCATTTGCCGTAGGAGCGAGAAAGAATATCCACCGGCCCGTGACCGAGCTGTTCGTCCAGGTACAACAGGTCCGCGTCAGCCAGGGGCAGCAGACTCAGGTTGATGACTTTGGGTTGTTGCCCGGTCGTGTATTGCTGGCGATAGGATTCGAGCTCAACCAGTATCGAAAGCGCGTTCGTGACGTCGCTGGGCGCCTGCTTCGGCTCGATTTTGATCTCACGACATTGCGCCTCGTGATCGCGAACGTAGTGGGGTACATCCGCAACTTCCAGCAGGTCGTAAACCACCCGGTCAACCTGATCAATATAGAGCGTTCGCCATACGCCGGCGAGAACGGACTCCTGGGTGCAGGCCCGCAGCGGGCCGTCGCAGGTAATGCTCACTTCGCCTTCGCCGAGAATCTGGTTGACGATCTCGCGGCTGTCCCTGTCGAGCGCGGTCAGGTTCGCCAGCAAGGGTTCTGATCCGCGCCGGTAAGTGGCCAGCGCATCTCTTAACCACTGCATGGTTTCTTTTGCGGCGGCCAGATTGGCAAGGACCTCAGGCTCCGGCAACCTGGGCGGCTTGTAAGTCCACATGTCTTTTGGCATGTCGATATACGAAAGTGTCTTGCCGTCCTGCTCTTCGGGTTGCGTGCCGGGACCGATAGTACGTACGGGAATCCCACGAAAGTCCATAAGCGTCAGTCTCTGTTAGTGATCGGTAAGGGTCGACAGGTCCATGGCGAAAACCACGACTTCAGGCGGCCACCACCGGGATCTTGAAGCCCGGGGGTCTGCGCTTTGGGGCAGTAAGTAATACTTTGATTTCATTAATATATTCGCTCCAGTCCCGGATCCGTGTCAGGGTGCCGACATAGTCGCCCTCGCGCACGAAAACCAGCGCCGGGAACTCCTTGAATCCGTAACGCAGCCGGAGTTGCTTGCCATCGCCAAAAGTATCTGTGACGACGCCGGGCCGCAGTTGTCCGTCGAACGCCCGCACGAGTTCCGGCAGCACGACCGCGACATCCGTCGCATCACGAACGGTTTGCGGATCACCGGGAAAGAACACGACGTTCATGCCCGGCCGGGCAACGAAATCATCATGGTTCGCCAGGCTGATCTCGGGGTATTCCAGGTCTTGCAGCAGTCGCTCGATCAGGGGGTGCGTCATCGCAGTTGTCCTCGAGGATCGGGCCGTCCGCTTTCGTAGTCGGCCATGTCCAGCGCGCCCGGGCTCATCAGTTCATTCTCGGGCAGCGGCGCCGGTCGCGGCCGGACCTCTACGCCCCAGTCGCGCAATACCTCGCAGGCAGTCTCGACTGCCGGTTCGAGCTGGTCTCGAACGCCCGCGGTAAGACTGCCACCGTAATCGTTCAACAGCTCGGGCTGGACACCGATCAATGCGAGTTCCTCGGGAAACTCACCCGACAGCTGCGCAGACGACAACACTTCCTGAAAGCCGGCCTGGTGCATGCTGACTTTTTTTGCGCCCATGTAACGCGGTACATCGTCTCCGCGAATCACTTTCAGTGTTGCCGGTGGAAGCCCGAAATCGATGGCGTCGAAGATCAGCAGGCGGGTTGCACTGCGCACCCAGGGCAACAGGAATATTCCCTGTGTGCCACCGTCCATCAACCGCGTGTCGTCCGGAAACAGAAAGCGGGCATTGAGGCGCTCTACCGCGCGCACTCCAAAGCCCTCGTCAGCCCAAAGCAGGTTGCCAATGCCCAGGACCAGGGTGTTCCAGGTCCCGGCGACGTCGGGCTCATTCGCTGCATTTGACATGTCGGTGCTTCAGTCGCGGAACAAGCGCCAGCCGCTGATAATTGCGCTGACACTGCTCCTGCGATCCATGATATCGGCCCGCACGGCCATGTAGATATGAATGATG
>Ga0316195_10000018_pt1 | contig 41509 bp, 38 predicted proteins | sample Phised1_MG_FD_204937 | JGI IMG/M metagenome (GOLD analysis project Ga0316195, IMG submission 204937) | Coastal sediment microbial communities from Maine, United States - Phippsburg sediment 1 | ecosystem: Environmental > Aquatic > Marine > Coastal > Sediment | place: USA: Maine | collected...
GGAAGAAGCTGCCGTAGGGGCCTTCGATGCGCAGGATCTCGCGCTCCTTCATCTGCGTGAACACTTGGTCGGTGAAGACACCGCCCGCCATGTGTCGCAGGTGCAGTTCCAGCGCCGACGGCTCGCCAAGGTTGTGCGGCGCATTGGCCATCGAATAGCTGCGCCGCGCGCCATTGCGCAGCACGATCTCGATGTACTGCCCGGCGCGGTATTGCAGGTTCTGCGTCGCCGGCAGCTGCAGCTTCATCAGCATCACGTCGCTGGCGGCGCGCTGCAGGCTGAGCACCCGCGCCGGCATCTTCAGCACCGGGAATTCGCCGGCGCCGGGCACGCTGCGCGCTTCGATCACGCAATCGGTCTGCGCCGCCGCGCAACACGGCAGTATCAAGCCGGCGTCTTCCTCGGCGGCGGACAGCGCCTTCGACTGGTGTGCGCCGTGGATCACCCGGCCCTGCACCAGCCGGCTCTTGCACGAGCCGCAGGCGCCGTCGCGGCAGCCATAGGGCAGGCCGATGCCCTGGCGGATGGCAGCCGACAGGATCGGTTCGTCGCGCTGCACCTGGAATTGGCGCTCGGACGGCAGCAAGGTCACGTTGAAGCTCATGGCGTGTGTGCATCGGCACTTAGACTTGCACGGCATTTTGCCCCCTGAGCTTTCCCACCATGAACTGTCCACCGATGTCTGCGCTGCGCCGCCCCCGCCTGCTGATCGTTGGCTGCGGCGACATCGGCCTGCGCGTGCTGAAGCTGCTGCGCGGCCGCCTGCCGGTGCGGGTGCTGACGAGTTCGCCGCAGCGCATCGAGGCGTTGCGCCAGGCCGGCGCGCTGCCGCTGCTGGGCAACCTGGACGAGCCGGCGACGCTGGGTCGCCTGGGCGCGTTGGCCGATCTGGTGCTGCACCTGGCGCCACCAGCGGCCCAGGGCGACATCGACACGCGCACGCGCCACCTGCAGCGCGCGCTGGCACGCGCGGGCAGCGTGCAGCGCATCGTCTATGCCAGCACCAGCGGTGTGTATGGCGATTGCGGCGGTGCGCGCTTCGACGAGACGCGCACGCCGCAGCCGACGACGTCGCGCGCCTGGCGCCGCGTCGATGCCGAATCGCGGCTGCGCTGGTACGGCCGCTCGGCCGGCGTGGCGGTGTCGGTGCTGCGGATCCCCGGCATCTATGCGCGCGACCGCGCCGGCGGCCACCCGCGCGAGCGCCTGGCTCGGGGCACGCCGGTGCTGCAGGCCGGCGACGACGTCTATACGAACCACATACATGCCGACGACCTGGCGCGCGCGTGCGTGGCGGCGCTGTTTCGCGCATTGCCGCAGCGTGTCGTGCATGTCTGCGACGACACGGAGCTGCGCATGGGCGAGTACTTCGATCTTGCCGCCGACCGATGCGGGCTACCGCGGCCGCCGCGCATCAGCCGCGCACAGGCGGCCACCGAGCTCTCACCTCTGCAGTTGAGCTTCATGAGCGAATCGCGCCGCCTGGACAACCGCCGCCTAAAGCGCGAGTTGAAGCTCCAACTGCGCTACCCGAATGTTGCCGACGGGCTGTGAACCCACCTCGAACGCCGCGATGAAAACCCTGATGCTGACCCACCCGATGCCCGCCGCGCCCTTTGCCGAGGCGATACGCGCGATCGAGCCGGCGCTGCCCCTGGTCGAGTACCACCCGCGCATGGACCCGGCCGCGTTGTCCGACGTGCAGGCGGTGCTCGGCTGGCGCTTTCCCGACGGACTGGTGGCGCGCCTGCCGCAATTGCGCTGGGTCTGCTCGGTGGGTGCCGGCGTGGACAAGCTGCTGGTGCCCGAGCTGCCGCCGCAGGTGTCGGTGTCGCGCATCGTCGATGCGGAGCAGGCCGTCGGCATTGCGCAGTTCGTCGTGCTGATGGCGCTGCGCCATGCGCGCGGGCTGGCGCACTACGAAGAACTGCAGCGCCGCCGCGAGTGGTCTCGCCGGCCGACCGGGGCGGTGCGCCAGCGCGTGACGGTGCTGGGCATGGGCGCGGTGGGCAGCGCCATTGCGCGGCTGCTGCGCGCGGTGGGTTTCGAGGTGACGGGCTACAGCCGACGCAGCGGCGCGACGCTGCAGGCGGTGCTCGTCAGCGGCGACATCGTCGTGTGCGCTCTGCCGCTGACGCCGCAGACCTCCGGCATCCTCGATGCCGACGCGCTGGCCTCGATGCCGCGCGGCGGCTATCTGATCAACATCGCGCGCGGAGCGCACGTGGTCGAGGCCGACCTGATCGCGGCCCTGCGCTCGGGCCACCTCGGGGGTGCGGCGCTCGATGTGCAGGCCCATGAACCGATGGCGCCGGCCGACCCGCTGTGGACACAGCCGGGCATCACGATCACGCCGCACATTGCCGCGCAGTCGTCGCCGCAGACCATTGCTGAACAGTTCGTGGCCGGCTGGCGCCAAATGCAGCGCGGCGAGTTTCCGCTGAACCGCGTCGATCGTTCACTCGGCTATTGACTCGGCAGATGCCTCAAATGCCCTGTGCGCTCTTCAGCGTCTTCATGCGGTCCACCGACTGCAGCTTCACCGTCTGAGAAGCGCCGCCACGCACGATTTCGAGGGTGACCTCGCGCTCCGGCGCGCCGCCCGACCACAACGCCTGCCACAGCGCCGCCAGCGCGTTGACCTCGACGCCGTCGATGCGCACGATGCGATCGCCCGGCTCCAGGCCCGCCACTTCGGCCGGGCTGTCGCTGTTGACGCGCACTACGCGCACGCTGCCTTCAGCCTCGACGCAATTCACGCCCATCCAGGCGCGCTGGCTCAGACGGCTGCGGCCCTGCGCGCGCAGTTCGGCCAGGATCGGCACGAGCAGGTCGATGGGCACGAACATGTTGCCGTTGTGCGGTGGTGCGCCCTGGCCCAGCGCGTCCTTGACCAGCAGCGAGCCGATGCCGACCAGTTCGCCGCTGGCGTTGAACAGGCCCGCGCCGCTGTGGTCGGCGCGGGCCGGCGCGGTGAACAGCGCACCATCGACCATGTACTCCCAATAGCCCGCGAAGGGCCGGCGCGACAGCAACTGCGCAACGCTGACTTCGCCATCGGGGCCGCCGCTGACCAGCATCAACGGTTCATCGATCGCGACCCGCGCCGCCACGCCCAGCGGCGCCGGTTCGATGCGCAGCGGCGCCAGGGCCTGCACCAGGCCGAAGCCGGTGGCCACGTCGTAGCCGATCAGTCGTGCCGGCAGCTCGCGCTCGTCGGCGGTGACCAGCAGCAGTTGCTCCGCTTCGAGCACCAGGTAGCCGATGGTCAGCACCAGGTCGTCGCTGCCGATGACGACGCCCGAGCCCTGGCGCGCCCGGCCCAGCGTGGCCGCCGACCGGGCGTCCTCGACGGCGACGCTGCGCAGGCCCACCACGGCGGCGTGCGCGCGGGACATCGCGAGGGATTGCACCTCGACGGCCGAGCGTGCGGCGGCGCCGGCCCGTGCGGCCTGCACGCCGAAGACGGCGGCCATCGCCAGGACCATGCAGGTGAGCAGCGGGCGCAACGGCGTCGGGAACATGGCGCGCCTCCGGCGGCGACGATGACGCAAACATCATAGGCCGAGCGCCACGGCCATGTGCGGCGTAGGCCTTGTCGCGCCGCGTCAGCGCCGGCGCGAGCGCCCGAAAGGCCCCTGGCCGCGCCAGTAGCGGATCATCAGGAAGCCACCGAGCATGCCTCCCAGGTGCGCGAAGTGCGCCACGCCGCTGCGGCCGTACAGGCCGAGCACCAGCTCGAGCAGGCCGAAGACGATGACGAAGGTGCGCGCCTTCATTGGGATCGGCGGGATCAGCGGCACGATGATGCGGTTGGGAAACAGCATGCCGAAGGCCAGCAACAAGCCGTACAGCGCGCCCGACGCACCCACCGTGGGCACGTTGGAGCCCGCCAGCCAGGTGATCAGCAACTGCGTCGCAGCGGCCGTCAGCAGGCTTGCCAGGAGGAACTGCCAGTAGCGCCGGGGGCCCCACAGCCGCTCCAGTTCCGAGCCGAACATCCACAGCCCGAACATGTTGAAGGCCAGGTGCGTCAGGTCGCCGTGCAGGAAGCCGTAGCTCACCACCTGCCACGGCAGGAACATCCCACTTTGCAATGGCCACAGCGCAAACCAGATGTCCAGCCGGATGAAGAACTCCAGGCAGAACACCGCCGTGCAGGTCAGCATCAGGGCCTTGGTGAGCGGCGAGATCGGCGGCATAACGGGGTGCTGATGAAGGGAGGCAGCACCCGCGCCGTCGCGGCAGGCGCCGCGCTGGTGCCCGGGGCCGGACTCGAACCGGCACACCTTGCGGCGGCGGATTTTGAGTCCGCTGCGTCTACCGATTCCGCCACCCGGGCAATGGGTACGTGCAATGGCACGGCTGCAGCGCCAGATTATCGCATGCACCCCCCCCGGGCGCTGGCTCGCTGCCACAATGGCGGCCCGACAACCGGCGCGACGATGGCCTCCAAGAGAGCACCCACCTACAAGACCCTGCAGGACACCATCGGCGCCACGCCTCTGGTGCGCCTGCAGCGCCTGTCCGGGTCCGACAACGCGGCGCACGGCAACCTGATCCTCGGCAAGCTCGAAGGCAACAACCCGGCCGGTTCGGTCAAAGACCGCCCGGCGATCAGCATGATCCGCCGTGCGGCGGAGCGTGGCGACATCCGCCCCGGCGACACGCTGATCGAGGCCACCAGCGGCAACACTGGCATTGCGCTGGCGATGGCCGCGGCGATGCTCGGCTACCGAATGATCCTGGTGATGCCCGAGGACCTGTCGATCGAGCGCGCGCAGACCATGAAGGCCTATGGTGCGGAGCTGATCCTCACACCGCGCTCTGGCGGCATGGAATACGCGCGCGACCTGGCCGAACAGATGGTGGCCGACGGCAAGGGCCGCGTGCTCGACCAGTTTGCCAACGCCGACAACCCGCGCATCCATTACGAGACCACCGGCCCCGAGATCTGGGCCGACACTGCCGGGCGCATCACGCATTTCGTCAGCGCGATGGGCACCACGGGCACGATCACCGGCGTGTCGCGCTTCCTGAAGGAGAAGAACCCGGCCGTGCGCGTCGTCGGCGCGCAGCCGTCCGAAGGCTCGCGCATCCCCGGTATCCGCAAGTGGCCTGAGGCCTACCTGCCCAAGATCTACGACCCGAAGCACGTGGATGAGATCGTGCTCGTCAGCCAGGCCGATGCCGAGGACATGGCGCGGCGACTTGCGCGCGAGGAAGGCCTTTTCGCCGGCATTTCGGCGGCCGGCGCGTGCTGGGTGGCGCTGCAATTGGCGCAGAAGCTGCGCGACGCGACGATCGTCTTCATCGTCTGCGACCGCGGCGACCGCTACCTGTCCACCGGCGTGTTCCCGGCCTGAGCATGGCACAGAGCTACCGTTTCTGCCCTCAGTGCGCGGCTCCGCTGGAATGGCTGCCGGCGCTGGAAGACGGCGGCCACAAGGAGCGGCTGCGCTGCCCAGGCTGCGGATGGACGCACTGGAACAACCCGACGCCGGTGCTGGCCGCGGTGATCGAGTGCACCGACCGCGACGGCCAGCTGCTGCTGGCCCGCAATGCCGCCTGGCCGGCCAAGTTCTACGGCCTGATCACTGGCTTCATGGAAGCCGGTGAGTCGCCGCAGGAAGGCATCGCGCGCGAGGTGGCCGAAGAAACCGCCCTGCAGGTGGACACGCTGGAACTGGTCGGCGTGTACGACTTTCAGCGCATGAACCAGGTGATCATCGCCTACCATGCGCGCGCGCACGGCGAGGTGGCGCTGTCGCCCGAGCTGAGCGACTATCGCCTGTACACGCCGCAGACGGTGCGTTGCTGGCGCGCCGGCACGGGCTTTGCGTTGGCCGACTGGCTGCGCTCGCGCGGCCACGAGCCGCAATTCATCGAAATGCCCGGTCGGGGCTGACTGCATCCGAGGACGAAGATGGAAGTGAACAAGGAAATCGACACCCGCGGGCTGAACTGCCCGCTGCCGATCCTGAAGGCGAAGAAGGCGCTGGCCGACATGGCCAGCGGCCAGGTGTTGAAGGTCGTGGCCACCGACCCCGGATCGGTGCGCGACTTCCAGGCCTTTGCGCGCCAGACCGGCAACGAACTGCTCGAGCAGAGCAGCAACGACAGCGAGTTCGCGCACTACCTGCGGCGCAGGTAGCGCGGTCGTTTCACAGCTGCAGGCCGCGCAGGAACTGGCGAAAGCTCGGGCCCAGTGTCGGGTGGGCCAGCGCCAGCTCCACGTTGGCCTGCAGGAAGCCTTCCTTGCTGCCGCAGTCGTAGCGGCGGCCCTCGTAGCGGTAGGCAAAGACCTTCTCGCGCCGCAGCAGCGAGGCGATGCCGTCGGTCAGCTGGATCTCGCCGCCGACCCCGCGCGGCTGCGCTTCGATCTCGCGGAACACGCCAGGCGTGAGGATGTAGCGCCCGGCCACGCCCAGGCGCGAGGGTGCATCCTCGGGGGCCGGCTTTTCGACCATCTGGTTGATGTCCACCAGGCGGTCGTTGACCGCGGTGCCAGCGACGATGCCGTAGCGTCGCGTCTGTTCGGCCGGCACCTCCTGCACCGCGAGGATCGAGGCGTGCCACTCGCTGAACTGATCGACCATCTGCTTGAGCACCGGCGGCGTGCCGACCATCAGGTCGTCGGCCAGCAGCACCGCGAAGGGGTTGTTGCCAACCAGCCGCTTGCCGCACAGCACCGCGTGACCCAGGCCCAGGGCCTGCGCCTGGCGCACGTAGATGCACTCCATGTCGTCGGGCTTGACCGTGCGAACCACCTCCAGCAACTCCTGCTTGCCCGCCTGTTCGAGGGCTAGCTCGAGTTCGAAAGTCATGTCAAAGTGGTCTTCGATGGGGCGCTTGTGGCGGCCAGTGACGAAGATCATCTCGCGGATCCCGGCCGCGTAGGCCTCCTCGACGGCGTACTGGATCAGCGGCTTGTCCACCACCGGCAGCATTTCCTTGGGCTGCGCCTTGGTGGCCGGCAGAAAGCGGGTACCGAGCCCGGCGACGGGAAAGATGGCTTTGGTGACTGACATCGTCGTCCCTACAATCGTTGACAGAGTTACAAATCATTTTGGCACGCAGGTTTCGGCGTGCTGCCCACGCCCTGAGGCGCAAGTCACGTGGATGTCCTGATCGTCGAAGCGATGGAGCCGGAGGTGCTGCAGTGGTTGGGCGCGCGCCATACGCTGCGCTTCGCCCCCGAGCTGGCGCGCGACGCTCTCGGGCTGCGCCAGGCGCTGTTCAACGTCGGCGCGCTGATCGCGCCGCCATCGGTGGTGCTCGACGCGCCCACGCTGCGATTCGCACCGGTGCTGCGCGCAGTGGGACGGCTGAGTGCGGGCGTCGAGAGCATCGACGCCGATGCTGTTGCACAAGCCGGCATCGAGATTGTCCGCCCCGGCACGGCCAGCGCCGGGGCCGAGGCCGAATTCGCTGTCGGCTCGATGCTGCAGCTGCTGCGACGCGTGCCGGTGCCCAGCGCCGACGGCATGCTGGTCGGGCGGGAGCTGTCCGGCGCCATTGTCGGGCTGGTGGGCCTGCCGGCGGCCGCGCGGCCGCTGGCCGAACTTCTGGGCGCCTTTGGCGCCAGGGTCACGGGCTACGACCCCGCGGTGCACATGAGCGATCCGCTGTGGGCGCTGTGGAAGATCGCGCCGCTCGGCCTGCGCGAATTGGTCGCGCAGGCCGATGTGCTGTGCGTGCTGCTCCACGACTTCACGCGCTACAAGGGGTTGATCGGCGAGCGCTTCCTTGCCGAATGCAAGACCAACCAGGTGCTGGTCAGCCTGTCGAGCTCCACGCTCTTCGATGACGAGGCGCTGGCCACGGCGCTGGAGACCGGGCGCATGGCCGCTGCCTGGTTCGACAGCATGGAGCCGAGCATGCTCGATTTCGGCCGGCCGCTGCGCCGCGTGCGCAACCTGCAGGTGACGCCGCGCGTGGCCAGCACCACGCGCGAGTCGCGCCTGCGCAGCGCCTGGACGGTGGCGCGGCGCATCGACGAGATCCTCGGTGCGGCGCCGCCGCGCCCCGAGTTCAGGGCGACGAGCGCAGACGCCTTACTTGATCTCGAAGCCGGTCCAGCGTCCGCCTGAAGTCCTCGAGCCGCTGGCGCTCCTGCGCCACCACCGCGGCTGGCGCTCGCGCGACGAAGCTGTCGTTGGCCAGCTTGGCTTCGGCCTTGCCGAGCTCGCCATCGATGCGGACGATCTCCTTAGCCAGCCGCGCCTGCTCGGCGGCCACGTCGATCGTCACCTGCAGCGCCAGACGGGCTTCGCCCTGCACCGCCACTGGGGCCGCGGCCGTTGCAGAAGCGAAGGCCGCCTCGTCGCCCAGCACGCGCACCTCGGACAGCTTGGCCAACGCCTTCAGCAGCGGCGCGGCGTCGCTGACGAAGGCGGCATCCCCCAGCGTCAGCAAGGGCACGCGTTCGGCCGGTGAGAGGTTCATCTCCGAGCGCAGCTGGCGGCAGGCACCGGCCGTGGCCTTGAGCTTGGCCACCCAGGCGTCGGCGGCGACGTCGATGCGCTGCAACTCGGCCTGGGGGTAGGGAGCGGTGATGATCCCGGCGCGGTCGCCGGCCGGCTTGCGATCGGCCAGCGGCGCCACCTGCTCCCACAGCTCGGCGGTGATGAAGGGCGCGATCGGGTGCAGCAGCCGCAGCACGGTTTCCAGCGTGCGCAGCAGCGTGCGCCGCGTGGCGCGCTTCGAAGCCGCGCTGTCGCCCGCCAGCTGCACCTTGGCGATCTCCACGTACCAGTCGCAGTATTCGTCCCAGACGAAGGCATAGATCGCATTCGCCACGTTGTCCAGCCGGTATTCGGCGAAGCCCTTTTCCACCGCGGCTTCGACGCGCTGCAACTCGCTGACGATCCAGCGGTCGGCCTGTGAGAAGTGCATGTAGCCCTCGGGCCCGCAATCGTGCGTGCACTGCACCATTCCACGCTCGTGGCTGTCCAGGCCTTCGACCTGCATCAGCACGAAGCGCGTGGCGTTCCACAGTTTGTTGCAGAAGTTGCGGTAGCCCTCGCAGCGCTTGCTATCGAAGCTGATGTTGCGACCCAGGCTGGCCAGCGCGGCGAAGGTGAAGCGCAGCGCATCGGCACCGTAGCCGGGGATGCCGTCGGGGAACTCCTTCTCGGTGTCCTTGCGCACGCGCGGCGCGGTCTCGGGCTTGCGCAATCCGGTGCTGCGCTTGTCCAGCAGTGCCGGTAGCGCGATGCCGTCGATCAGGTCTACCGGGTCGAGCACGTTGCCGTCGCTCTTGCTCATCTTGCGGCCGTGCGCGTCGCGCACCAGGCCGTGGATGTAGACATGCCGGAACGGCACCTTGCCGGTGAAGTGCGTGGTCATCATGATCATCCGGGCGACCCAGAAGAAGATGATGTCGAAGCCGGTGACGAGCACGCTGCTGGGCAGGAACAGGTCCTGCTCGATCGTCTTCGCCGGCCAGCCCATCGTCGAGAACGGCACCAGCGCCGACGAGTACCAGGTGTCGAGCACGTCGGGGTCGCGCTTCAGCGCACCGCGGTAGCCGGCGGCCGTAGCCTTGGCGCGTGCCTCGTCCTCGTCGCGTGCGACGAAGAGTTCGCCGCCATCGCCGTACCAGGCCGGGATCTGATGGCCCCACCACAGCTGGCGGCTGATGCACCAGTCCTGGATGTTGGCCATCCACTGGTTGTAGGTGTTGACCCACTGCTCGGGCACGAACTTCACCTGCCCCGACTCAACCGCGTCGATTGCTTGCTGCGCGATGCTCTTGCCGTTCGCGCCGGGCTTCGTCGTCGCCACGAACCACTGGTCGGTGAGCATCGGCTCGACCACCTGGCCGGTGCGCGCGCAGCGCGGCACCATCAGCCTGTGCTTCTTCGTTTCGACCAGCAGCCGCTGGGCTTCCAGGTCGGCAACGATGCGCTTGCGCGCGACGAAGCGGTCCAGGCCGCGATAGGCCGCGGGTGCGTTGTCGTTGACCGTCGCATCGAGCGCCAGCACGCCGATGATCGGCAAGCCGTGCCGCTGGCCCACGGCGTAGTCGTTGGCATCGTGCGCGGGCGTCACCTTGACCACGCCGGTGCCGAACTCACGGTCCACGTACGCGTCCGCAATCACCGGGATGTCGCGCCCGCACAGCGGCAGCTTGACCTTCTTGCCGATCAGCCCGGCGTAGCGCCCGTCCTCTGGATGCACCATCACCGCGACGTCGCCGAGCATGGTCTCGGGCCGCGTCGTGGCCACGACCACCTCGCCCGAGCCATCGGCCAGCGGGTAACGGATGTGCCACAGGAAACCGTCTTCCTCCTCGCTTTCCACCTCCAGGTCGGAGACGGCGGACTTCAGCACCGGGTCCCAGTTCACCAGCCGTTTGCCGCGGTAGATCAGCCCTTCCTCGTACAGCCGCACGAAGGTCTCGGTGACCAACGGCGAGAGCTTGTGATCCATCGTGAAGTACTCGTGCGCCCAGCTCACGCTGTCGCCCATGCGACGCATCTGCTGCGTGATGGTCGAGCCGCTGCGCTCCTTCCACTGCCACACCTTGTCGATGAAGGCATCGCGGCCCAGGTCGTGGCGGGTCTTGCCAGCGTCCTGCAACTGGCGCTCGACGACGATCTGCGTGGCGATGCCGGCATGGTCGGTGCCTGGCACCCACAGCGTATTGAAGCCGCGCATTCGGTGGTAGCGCGTCAGCGCGTCCATGATCGTCTGGTTGAACGCATGGCCCATGTGCAGCGTGCCGGTCACGTTGGGCGGCGGCAGCTGGATGCTGAACGAGGGCTTCGCCGGGTCCAGCGTCGGCCCATAGGCGCCGCTGGCTTCCCACAGCGGGCCCCAGCGCGATTCGATGGCGGCGGGTTCGAAGGACTTGGCGAGTTCGATCATGTCGTGCTGGGCAACGGGTCGATGGGTCGGGTCTGTGGGCTACATGAACAGGTGTTCGCCGGCATTCTCGCCGCCGAGCACCACGTAGTTCACCTTCTTCAGATCGGCCAGCACGCGCCCGCCGGCATAGCTGATTGAACTCTGAACGTCCTCCCGCATTTCGCGCAGCGTGTCCGCCAACCGGCCCTTGATCGGCTCGAGGATGCGCTTGCCCTCGACATGCTTGTACTCGCCCTTGTTGAAATCGCTGGCCGAGCCGTAGTACTCCTTGTAGAGCACGCCATCGACCTCGACCGTCTTGCCGGGTGACTCCTCGTGCCCGGCAAAGAGCGAGCCGATCATTACCATCGCCGCGCCGAAGCGCACGCTCTTGGCGATGTCGCCATGGTCGCGGATGCCGCCGTCAGCGATGATCGGCTTGGTCGCCACGCGCGCGCACCACTTCAGCGCACTTAGCTGCCAGCCGCCGGTGCCGAAGCCGGTCTTCAGCTTGGTGATGCACACTTTGCCCGGGCCGACGCCGACCTTGGTGGCGTCGGCCCCCCAGTTCTCCAGGTCGATCACCGCCTCGGGCGTGGCCACGTTGCCTGCGATGACGAAGGCCTCGGGCAGCTTGTGTTTGATGTACTCGATCATGCGCATCACGCTGTCGGCGTGGCCATGTGCGATGTCGATGGTGATGTAGTCGGCGCCCAGGCCTTCCGCGGCCAGCCGGTCGATGCCGTCGCGGTCGGCCTGCTTCACGCCCGAGCTGATCGACACGTACAGCCCCTTGTCGCGCATGCGCTTGGCGAACTGCAGGTTGTCGATGTCGAAGCGGTGCATCACATAGAAGTGGTCGTTGGCCGCCAGCCACTCGGCGATCGGCTCGTCGAGCACAGTCTTCATGTTCGCGGGCACCACCGGCAGCCTGAAGCGGCGCGGGCCGAAGTCCACCGAAGGGTCGCACTCGCTGCGGCTTTGCACGCGGCACTTGCGCGGCAGCAGCAGGATGTTGTCGTAGTCGAAGATTTCCATCTCGGTCGGCTCCAGCACTGAAGGGGGCGAGCACTTGACCGGGATTCCGGGCCGCTCGTGCGGCGCACAAGCGACACCGGGCTCGGCGAATTTGGGCCCGGTGGCTCATTCTACGCGGCTCCTAGAATCGGTCGATGAGCCCCGAGATCCCTGTCGTGTCGCCGCCAGCCGGCAAGCTGCTGCACAACCTCAACCCCGAGCAGTTGGCCGCCGTGACTCTGCCGCCGCAGCCGGCGCTGATCCTGGCCGGCGCCGGCTCTGGCAAGACGCGCGTGCTGACTACGCGCATCGCCTGGCTGCTGCAGACCGGGCAGGTGTCGCCCGCCGGCGTGCTCGCGGTGACCTTCACCAACAAGGCGGCCAAGGAGATGCTGGCGCGTCTGGGCAACATGCTGCCGGTGAACGTGCGTGGCATGTGGATCGGCACCTTCCACGGGCTGTGCAACCGCTTCCTGCGCGCGCACTGGAAACTGGCCGCGCTGCCGCAGAGTTTCCAAATCCTGGACATGCAGGATTCGCAGAGCGCCATCAAGCGCATCATCAAGGCGATGAACCTCGACGAGGAGCGTTTCGTCGCCAAGCAGGTCAGCTGGTTCATCTCGGGCGCCAAGGACGACGGCAAGCGCCCGCGCGACATCGAGATCCGCGACGAGCATTCGCGCAAGCTGGTCGAGATCTACCAGGCCTACGAAGACCAGTGCCAGCGCGAGGGTGTGGTCGACTTCGCCGAGCTGATGCTGCGCACCTATGAGCTGTTGCGCGATAACGACCCGCTGCGCGAGCATTACCAGCGGCGCTTTCGCCATGTGCTGGTCGACGAGTTCCAGGACACCAACCGGCTGCAGTACGCCTGGCTGAAGATGTTCGCCCCGCCGGGACGTGGGGAACAGGGCGTGTTCGCCGTAGGTGACGACGACCAGAGCATCTATGCCTTCCGCGGCGCCAAGGTCGGCAACATGGCCGACTTCGAGCGTGAATACCGCGTCCCGAAGATCATCAAGCTAGAGCAGAACTACCGCAGCTTCGGTAACATCCTCGACTCGGCGAACGCCCTGATCGCGCACAACGCGCACCGGCTGGGCAAGAACCTGCGCACCGAGGCCGGCCCCGGTGAGCCGGTGCGTGTGTTCGAATCGACCAGCGACTTTGCCGAGGCGCAGTGGCTGCTCGAGGAGATCCAGGCCTTGCACCGCGGCGGCATGGCGCGCAGCGAGATCGCGCTCCTCTATCGCTCCAACGCGCAAAGCCGCGTGCTGGAAAGCGCGCTGTTCAACGCCGGCATTCCCTATCGCGTGTACGGGGGCCTGCGCTTCTTCGAGCGCGCCGAGGTCAAACACGCGCTGGCGTATCTGCGGCTGATCGAGAACCCGAACGACGACACCAGCTTCCTTCGCGTGGTTAACTTCCCCACCCGCGGCATCGGCGCGCGCACCGTCGAGCAACTGCAGGATGTAGCCCGCAGCAGCGGCCGCAGCCTGGCGCAAAGCGTGGCCGCGGTGCCGGGCAAGGGTGGGGCGAACCTGACCGCCTTCGTCGCTTTGCTCGACGCGATGCGCGAAGCCACTGCGGGCAAAACGCTGCGAGAGATCATCGCGGCGATGCTCGACGCGTCGGGGCTGCTCGACTTCTACCGCAGCGACAAGGAGGGCCAGGACCGCATCGAGAACCTGGAGGAACTGATCAACGCGGCCGAGGCCTTCGTCACGCAGGAGGGTTTCGGCAAGGACGCGGTGGCGCTGCCGGTGGACGAGCAGGGCGCGGGATCCGTGCCGGGCAGCATCGCGCCGGGCTCGCCCGGGGCGGTAGCCGCGGTGGACCTTGCGCCCGACGCGGAGACCGGCGAGATCATGTCGCCGCTGGCCGCCTTCCTGACCCATGCCGCGCTCGAAGCCGGCGACAACCAGGCGCAGGCCGGCCAGGACGCGATCCAGCTGATGACCGTGCATTCGGCCAAGGGCCTGGAGTTCGACGCGGTGTTCATTACCGGCATCGAGGAAGGCCTGTTCCCGCATGAGAACTCGCTGTCAGACCACGACGGCGTCGAAGAGGAGCGCCGGCTGATGTATGTGGCCATCACGCGTGCGCGCCAGCGGCTGTACCTGAGCTTCAGCCAGACGCGGCTGCTGCACGGCCAGACGCGCTACAACGTCAAGAGCCGCTTCTTCGACGAGCTGCCCGACAGTGCGTTGAAGTGGCTGTCACCGCGCCAGGACGGCTTCCGCTCGGGCCACGGCCGCGCCTACCAGGACGCTTGGGCGCGGGGCAGCGGGCTGGGTTCGATCGTCGGGGCGGGGCGTGTCGAGCCCAGTGCTCCGGCATTCGGCGCCGGGCCCACCACGTCGCGCAGCGGCAACGGCTCGGGGCTGCGCGCGGGGCAGTCGGTGTTCCATGCCAAGTTCGGCGAAGGCGTGGTGCTCACGCTCGAAGGCCGCGGCCCCGACGCACGCGCGCAGATCAACTTCGGTCGCCACGGCGTCAAGTGGCTGGCGCTGGGCATTGCCAAGCTGACGCCGATCGATTGAGCCTCAGGGGGAGGGCAGCGGCGTGGGCGAAGCCGGCGTGGTGCTGAAGCAGCCCTGGTAGGTGTACCAGAGCGACACGTAGAAGACGGTCGAGAACATCAGGCCCGCCGGCATCGCGATCAGCCCGGCCAGCTGGCGCGCATTGAACAGGCTGAACACCAGCCCGGCCACGGCGCCGAAGACGGCGATCACCGCCACCCACGCCAGCGAGTACATCAGGAACGCGCCCTTGCAGCGCCACAATGCCAGGGTGCTGGAAAAGAGGGCCTGCCCGACACCCTGGCGCTGCCAATACACCAGCGCCGGTGCGTGCCAGAACGGCACCGACAGCAACGCTGCCAGCCCGAAGCGCGTCACCAGGCCCCAGGTGAAGTTCGGGTTGGCAAGGATGGCTTCCATCTCGGCACGGCCCTCGTCGCCCTTGGCCATCAGCTGCTGCAGTCGCTCGAAGCTGCCGCCGTCGATCCACTCGCTCAGGCTCATGATCAGCACGGTGGCCACCGCATAGCTCATGCACAGCGTCAGCAGCGCCCTGCGCGTGCCCGCGTCACCGCGCAGCGGCTCGATGAAAAGGCCAGGGTGCACGGGCAGGTCATCGAGAGCGGCGCGGCTGGCCAGCATGAAACCCAGCGTCAGCAGGGGCAGCGCCATCAGCATTGCGATGCCGCCCACCAGCGGCACCAAGGTGGCCAGCAGCGCCACCAGCAGGAAGCTGACGAACATGCCGGCAAAGGGCAGGGGCCGGCGCATGAACAGGCGGAACGCGTCGCGCATCCATTGCACGCCGGCGGCGGGTGCGGCTTGTTTGATCGAAAGGGCCATGAAGGGGTGTCAGTGAAGGGGGTGCCAGGGCGTCGCGATGCATGCGCGCAGCACGCGGTCGAAGTGGTCCGGGTCCTTGGCCGTCAGCAGCGCGGCATCGCGCGGAAGGTGCAGATCCCATAGCCGCGACAGCCAGAAGCGGAAGGCGGCGGCGCGCCGCAGGGCCGGCATCAGGCGCAGCTCGCCGCCGCTCAGCGGGCGCAGGCGCTGGTAGGCTTCACAGAATGCGGCCGCCTGTTCATCGACCAGGTGGCCGCTGGACTGATCGATGCACCAGTCGTTCAGGCACACCGCCAGGTCGAACAGCAGGCAGTCCTCGCCCGCGAAGAAGAAGTCGAACAGCCCGCTCAGGCGGTCCTCGCCGTCCACGTCGTCGAAGACCACATTGTCGCGGAACAGGTCGGCGTGGATCACGCCGTGCGGCAGCGCCGCCGCGGCGCCCGAAGCCGCGAGCCCCTGCTGAAACGCCAGTTCGTCGCGCAGCAGCGTGGCGCGCTGGGCGTCCAGGAAGGGCAGCACTTCGGGCACGGTTCGCGTCCACCAGGCCAGGCCGCGCGGGTGGGGCTGGTGCATCGCGAAGTCGGCCCCGGCCAGGTGCAGCCGCGCCAGCATCGCGCCCATCTGCTCGATATGGTGCAAATCCGGCGCCTCGATGTGCCGGCCGTTCAGCCGGTTCAGCAGCGCCGCCGGGCGACCCTGCAGCCGGTGCAGGATGCGCCCCTGAGCGTCGGCCTGCGGCTCGGCCACTGGCAGCCCGCGCCGCGCGACGTGCTGCATGTAGTGCAGGTAGAAGGGCAGCTCCTCGAAGTGCAGGCGCTCGAACAGCGTCAGCACCCACTCGCCCTGCTCGGTGCTGGCGAAATAGTTGGTGTTCTCGATGCCCTCGGCAATGCCCTGCAGCGCCGTCAGGCGGCCTCGGCCCAGGGCTTGCATGAATCGGTCGGCTTGCTCGAAGCTCAGCTCGGTATAGACGGCCATGCCAACGCTAGAACGCGAACAGCTGCCACAGCGAACGGCCTTCGGAGCGCCGATCCTGATTGTGGTCGCGGCCGTCGCCGTCGCTGCGGATCTCGTAGGCCGGTGCACCCGGTATCTTGGACTGCACGGTCACGCGCCGCGTGACGCCGCGCACGCGCAACTCCTCCACGCGCACCGACTCGTCCTCGTCCACGTTGCGCTGCACTTTGGGCTCGCCGCCACGCTGCGGCGGGCCGGCCGGCGCGGCTTCGACACCCTGCGCCGCAGGCGCCGAAGCCGCGGGAGCGACCGTCTGCGCCCAGCCGTTCAGGCACAGGCACAGCGCGGCAACGGCGACGACGGTCTTCATCCGGTCATTCTAGGCGGCCCCGGTCTGTGTTGAGCACCGCCGCGCTGCCCCTGCCCAGCCGCTTCAGGCTGATGTTCAGTGCCGTGATGTCCTCGCTGATCGGCTGCACACGTTGCGGTTCCACTAGCACGACGCTGCCCGACCAGGGGTCGGGCGCTCCGGGCAGGAACAGCACGACCCGGCCATCGGTCAGACGCTCAATCTCCATCGCCAATAGCTGGTGGTCGTCGAAGGTGGCGAGCACAGTCTTCAGCGACTTGTCGCCAGCCTGCGTGCCGAGGCTCTGGGTCATCGCCTTGATGACCGTGTAGCGTGGGTACAGCGCGTGAAGCCGGTCTTCGAAGCGCTCGCTCAGCGCGCGGGCGAAGGCAGCACGGGCCAGCAGCCCGGCCCCGTAGCAAATGACCAGCACCAGGGCGAGTGCCACCAGCGTGGCCACTGCCACCCCGCCGATGGTGTGCTGCGGGAACTGCGCGGCCAGCGGCACCGCCAGTTTCGACACCAGGGCCATGGCCTGGCCCAGCACCACTACCACGACGATCAATGGCAGCAGGAACACGGCCCCGCCGATCAGCGTGGTCTTCAGGGCATTGAGTCTCAGGGGCATGGCGGGCCTTCGTGCTCGGGTGGTGGACACCGCCCAGCTTAGCGGCTGCCGCGCGCCCGCTGGACGGACAATCGCGGCATGAGCGACAAGACGATGCTGCTGGTCGATGGCTCCAGCTACCTGTACCGCGCCTATCACGCCATGCCAGACCTGCGCGCGCCGGATGGTTTCCCCACCGGGGCGATCCGCGGCTTCGTGGCTATGATGAAGCTGCTGCGAGAGCAGTACCCGGCGGCGCACGCGGCTTGCGTGTTCGACGCCAAGGGGCCGACCTTTCGCGACGACTGGTATGCCGAGTACAAGGCGCAGCGCGCACCGATGCCGGAGCCGCTGGCGCAGCAGATCGCGCCGATCCACGAGGCGGTGCGGCTGCTGGGCTGGCCGGTGCTGGAGGTACCCGGCATCGAGGCCGACGACGCCATCGGCACGATCGCGCGTGTCGCCGCCGACAGCGGCCATCAGGTCATCGTCTCCACCGGCGACAAGGACCTGGCGCAACTGGTCAACCCGCGCGTCACATTGATCAACACGATGAGCAACGAGAAGCTCGACGAGGCGGCCGTGCTAGACAAGTTCGGCGTGCCGCCGCAGCGCATCGTCGACTTCCTGACGCTGACCGGCGACACGGTGGACAACGTGCCCGGCGTGACAAAGGTCGGCCCGAAGACGGCGGCGAAGTGGATCGCCGAATACGGCTCGCTCGACGGCGTGATCGCCGCTGCGCCGAGGATCAAGGGCGCCGTCGGCGACAACCTGCGCCAGGCGCTGGACTGGCTGCCCACCGCCCGCAAGCTGGTCACGGTACGCACCGACTGCGACCTGTCCGCGCAGCTGCCGGGCTGGCCGGGCCTGGAGGCACTGGCGCTGCGCGAGGCGGACCGGCAGGGTCTGCTCGACTTCTTCGTGCGCTTCGACTTCCGTTCATGGCGCAAGGAGCTGGAGGACGGGTTGCACGGAAGCGGCGAAGCGGGGGCCGAGGGACCGGAGCGCGGCGAGGCGGAGCTGGCGCGCGACTACCAGACCGTGTTCACGCACGAACAGCTGGATGCATGGCTGGCGCGCATTGGCGCGGCCGAATTGGTGGCGCTGGACACCGAGACCGATTCCCTCGACGGCATGCGCGCGTCGATCGTCGGCATTTCCTTCGCCACCGAGCCCGGCGTCGCGGCCTATGTGCCGCTGCGCCACGACTACCCGGGCGCGCCGGAGCAGCTGCCGTTGGACGAGGTGCTGGCCCGGCTCAAGCCCTGGCTGGAGGACGAGCACCGCGCCAAGGCGGGCCAGAACATCAAGTATGACCTGCATGTCTTTACCAACCACGGCATCGCAGTGCAGGGTTACCGCCACGACACGATGCTGCAGAGCTACGTGCTCGAAGCGCACAAGCCGCACGGCTTGGAAAGCCTGGCCGAGCGCCACCTGGGCCGCAAGGGGTTGAGCTACGAGGAGCTGTGCGGCAAGGGCGCGCACCAGATTCCCTTTGGCCAGGTGGACATCGAGCGCGCGGCCGTCTATTCGGGCGAGGACAGCGAGATGACGATGCAGGTGCATCGCACGCTGTGGCCGCAGCTCGAGGCGGAAGACAAGCTGCGCTTCGTCTACGAGTGCATCGAGATGCCCACCGCGAAGCTACTGCAGCGCATCGAGCGCACGGGCGTGCTCATCGACACCGCGCAGCTGGCGCTGCAGAGCAAGGAGCTGGGCGAGCGCCTGGTCGCACTGGAGCAGCAGGCCCACGAACTGGCCGGGCAGCCTTTCAATCTGGGCAGTCCCAAGCAGATCGGCGAGATTCTGTTCGGCAAGCTCGGATTGAACGTGGTCAAGAAGACCGCCAGCGGTGCACCCAGCACCGACGAGGAGGTGCTGGAAAAGCTGGCCGAGGACCATCCGCTGCCGCGCTGTATGCTCGAGCACCGCAGCCTGGCCAAGCTGAAGGGTACCTACACCGACAAGTTGCCGCTGATGGTCAACCCCGACACCGGCCGCGTGCACACCAACTACGCGCAGGCGGTGGCGATCACCGGGCGGCTGGCCAGCAACGACCCGAACCTGCAGAACATCCCGATCCGCACGCCCGAGGGCCGGCGTGTGCGCGAGGCCTTCGTCGCGCCTCCGGGCCACGTGATCATGTCAGCCGACTACTCGCAGATCGAGCTGCGCATCATGGCGCACCTCAGCGCCGACCCGCACCTACTGCGCGCCTTCGCCGAGGGGCTGGACGTGCACCGCGCCACCGCCAGCGAGGTCTTCACCACGCCGCTGGCCGAGGTCAGTGGCGAGCAGCGGCGTTATGCCAAGACCATCAACTTCGGGCTAATCTACGGCATGGGCGCATTCGGGCTGGCCAGCGCGCTGGGCATCGAGGCGAAGGCGGCGCGCGACTACATCGAGCGTTACTTCGAGCGCTTTGCCGGTGTGCGCCGCTACATGGACGACACCAAGGCGCGCGCCGCCGAACTGGGCTATGTGGAGACGCTGTTCGGCCGGCGCATAGTGCTGCCCGAGATAAAGGGCGGCAGCGGCCCGCGCCGCGCCGCGGCTGAGCGCCAAGCGATCAACGCGCCGATGCAGGGCACCGCGGCCGACCTGATCAAGCTGGCGATGATCGCGGTGCAGGACGCGCTGGACCGTGAGCACAAGGCCACGCGCATCGTCATGCAGGTGCACGACGAACTGGTGTTCGAGGTGCCCGACGCGGAGCTGCCCTGGGCGCGCGACGCGGTGCCGCGGCTGATGTCCGGCGTGGCCGAGCTGTCGGTGCCGCTGCTGGCCGAGGTTGGCGTGGGACCGAACTGGGACCAGGCGCACTGATCGTGTGCCGGGCCGGTGCCGCAGCGCCGCGGCCTGCGCCTTCGCGGCTTAGAGGCGCCGCTCTAGGGATAACCCGGGAATTGGGGTGCGCCCCCTACGCTTCGTCGGCAAAGTATTGGCAACCCTGAGCAAGGATTCAGGACCTCACAGCCAACCCAGGAGCCTTTCATGAGCACCAAGAACCTGTCCACCGTCGCCAACGAAGTCATTGAGTCCTACGGGATCATCAACATCAACGTCATTAACGCCTACCGATTTGGCGGCGAGCGCATGATCAGCTTCGTCGACGAGCGCTTTGCCGACGCCGTGAACCGTGGTGCGCCGACGCTGAGCAAGCAGATCCGCACGAACCTGATCGATTCGCAGCAGCGCGTCAGCGGCTTCTACGTCAAGGGCCTGCAGTACGGCAGCGACCGCGCGCAGAGTGCCGTCGGCATGGCCGTCGACCTGGCGTCCAAGGGCGTGAACATGGTGGCTGCCGGTGCCGAGCGCATCGACACGGCCGCGAAGCTGAACGCGCTGGAAAAGCTGAACCGCGCCGTCATGCCGGCCGCGAAGGTCGTGGTCCAGGTGGTCGAGCGTGTCGAGCAGGGCAGCGGCAAGCTGGTGCAGCGCGTGTCGGGCAAGGCCGTGCCGGCGAACGCCGTGGCTGCGCGCGCGCTGAAGTCCACGACGAAGAAAGCCGCGGCCGCGCGCAAGCGCGTCGCCAAGACCGTCACCAAGACCGCTGCTAAGGCCAAGCGTACGGTGACCACGCGTGCGAGCAAGGCAGTGGCCACGACCGCCACCAAGACTTCGAACGCCGCGCGCCGCGTCGCGCGCAAGGCTTCGGCCACCGCCGCCTCGGCCTAAGGGTCCCGGTGTGGCGCGGCGCGAGCGCGCTGCGTCAAAGCTGAAGGCGAGTTCGCCCGCCGATCCGCAGCCCGCGGGTTGGCGGGCTTTCTCATTTATCTAGCCCGCCGCGCCGTCGGCGGCGTCGCGGGACTGTCATCGGCGGTACCTAGAATCGGCGTATGAGACAACCCCGTACGGTCGGCATGGCGACCCCTGCCGCCCGTGACTCCGAGCCTGCGCCGGTGCTGAAGCTGCTGAACCGGGAAAGCGCGATCCTCGATTTCAATCGCCGCGTACTGGCGCAGGCGCTGCGCGACGACGTGCCGCCGCTGGAGCGGCTGCGCTACGTGACCATCGTCGCATCCAACCTGGACGAGTTCTTTGAAGTGCGCTTCGCCGACTACGTGGAGGCTGCACGCTCGCCGCATACCAAGGTCTCGGAAGCCGACGTGCAAGCCGTGTCCGCCCAGGCGCACGCTCTGATCGACGAGCAGTACCGCATCTTCAATGAAGTGGTGATGCCGGCGCTGGCGCAAGAGCGCATCGTCGTGCTCAACCACGAGCAGCGTGATTCCGCGCAGCGCAAATGGGTGGCGGCGTTCTTCGAGCAACAGGTGCGTCCGCTGCTGGTGCCGGTGGGGCTGGATCCGTCGCACCCCTTTCCGCAGGTGGCCAACAAGTCGTTGAACTTCATCTGCCGGCTGGGCGGGCGTGACGCCTTCGGGCGCGAGAACCTGATTGCGATCGTGAAGATGCCGCGCGCGCTGCCGCGCGTGATTCGCCTGCCCGATGCGTTGTGCCAGGGCCGCCAGGCCTTTGTGCTGCTCAACAGCGTGATCCGTGCACACCTGCCGGAGCTGTTTCCGGGGCGCACGGTGGAGTTCTTCTCGCAGTTCCGCGTGACCCGCGATTCCGACCTGGACGTGGACGAGGAGGAAGTGACCAACCTGCGCCAGGCGCTGCGCACCGGCCTGAGCACTCGTCACTACGGTCAGGCGATCCGCCTCGAGGTGGTGCACACCTGCCCGGACGAGCTTGCACAGTTCCTGCTGACCCAATTCGGCCTGCCCGAGAGCGCACTGTTTCGCGTCAACGGCCCGGTCAACCTGGGGCGGTTGAACCAGTTGATCGACCAGGCCTCTGCGCCGGGCCTGCGCTTCGCGCCCTTCGTGCCGGCCTGGCCGAAGCAGAGCCTGGCGGCGGGCCAGTCGATTTTCGAGTGCTTGAACGAGCGCGACCTGCTGCTGCACCACCCCTTCGAGAGCTTCGACCCGGTGGTGCAGTTCCTGCGCGAGGCGGTCAACGATCCCGAGGTGCTGGCGATCAAGCAGACGATCTACCGCACCGGCGCGAAATCGGTGCTGATGGAACTGCTGATCGAGGCGGTGCGGCGCGGCAAGGAAGTGATGTGCGTGGTCGAGCTGAAGGCCCGCTTCGACGAGGAGGCCAACATCAACTGGGCCGAGCGGCTGGAGGCGGTCGGCGCGCAGGTGGTGTACGGCATCGTCGGGCTGAAGACGCATGCCAAGCTGCTGCTGGTGACACGCCGCGAAGGCAAGCGGCTGCGCCGTTACGTGCACCTTTCCACCGGCAACTACAACCCGCGCACCGCCGAGCTGTACACCGATGTCGGCTACCTCACCGCTGACCCCGGCATGACGCTGGACGCCGACGCGGTATTCCTGCAGCTGGCCAGCCAGGTCAAGTTGAAGGCGCCACGCCACCTGGTGACTGCGCCCTTCGTGCTGCACCGGCGCTTGCTGCACCACATCCACCAGACGGCCACCGCGGCCAGGGCTGGCGCGCCGGCACGCATCGTCGCCAAGATCAATGCGCTGACCGACCCGGCGCTGATCCATGCGCTGGTCGCCGCCGGGCAGGCGGGTGTGCAGATCGACCTGATCGTTCGAGGCGCGTGCATGCTGCCGCCGGGGGTTCCGGGGTTGACCGAGCGTATCCGCGTGCGCTCGGTGATCGGGCGCTTTCTCGAGCATTCGCGGGTGATCTACTTCCGCTGGGGCACGGGCGACGCCGACGAGGTGCTGTACCTGAGCAGCGCCGACTGGATGACGCGCAACATGTTGGGCCGCATCGAGGTGGCATGGCCGGTACGCGATGTAGCGATGCGCCAGCGCGTCATCGACGAATGCCTGGTGCCCTATCTTCACGACTCGCTGGACGCCTGGGAACTGCAGCCGGACGGCCACTACCGCCGCGTCGGTACCAGGGGCCGCAGCGCCCAGCAGGCGCTGATGCGCCGCTACACCACGAGCAAGGAGTGAAAGCTTGGACCTGATCCTGTGGCGGCATGCCGACGCCGGCGAGCCGCTGGAAGACCCGGAGCACGACCTGCAGCGCAAGCTGTCCGGCAAGGGCGAGAGACAGGCCGCGCGCGTCGCGGACTGGCTGAACCGCTTCCTGCCCGACAGCACGCGCGTGCTGGTCAGCCCGGCACATCGTTGCCAGCAGACCGCGCAGGCGCTGGGCCGCAAGTTCCAGACGCGCGAGGCGCTGGGCCCGGGCGGCACAGTGGGCAACCTGCTGACGCTCGCGCGCTGGCCCGACCGGCGCGAGCCGGTGCTGGTGGTCGGCCACCAACCGACTCTGGGCATGGTGGCGGCGCTGCTGATGGCAGGCCCGCAGGCGACGCTTGAGGCCGAGCGCAGCGAAACCCCGCATCGGACGCCCGCCTGGTCGGTGCGAAAGGGCGCGGTATGGTGGCTGCGCCACCGCGAGCGCAACGGCGTGGCCGACGTGGTGCTGGTGTCGGTACGCTCGCCGGACAACTTGTAGCCGCGGCGAAAACGGGCGCCGCGCCGCTTCAGCCGCCGCCGCGGCTGCGTTGCCAGAAGTCGAGCAGCAGTTGCACGCCGCCGTTGGAGGCCGCGCGGCCGTGGCGCTGGGTGCCGACCCAGTCGGCTTGCGACAGCGCCAGCATCAGCGACGCGCTGGGCTCGGAAAAGCCCATGTGCCAGCCCTGGAAGTGGCGCTGCGCCACATCAGCGTGCAGCAGTTCGAAGATGCCGTGATGCAGCGGCGAGGCGCGCACCCGATCGTACGCGGCCGCGACTGCCACAGGCGGGCCTTCCAGGTACTGCAAGAAGCAGCCGTCGTGGTAGAGCAGTGCGCCGCTGACGCAGGCGCCGGCGTTGAAGCGACGGGCGCCGCACAGCAACCCCTCTAGCTCGGCGTCGCTCAGGCGGCGGATGGCGCTGCTGACGTAGGCCAGGCTGCATAACGCGGACATACGAGGTCCGGCCTGCCTCAGCGCGGCAGCACGAGCCGCAGCGGGCCTTGGCGCGCCCAGTTGTCGGCCTCTTCGCGCAGCAGATGCAGCGTGCGCGGGTGCGACTCGGCCCAGGCATCGCTGAACTCGAGCCGCGCGGTCTTGCCGTCGCGCGCCAGGCGCAGCGCGCGAACGTCGACCGCGCCGCGCGCGTGGCACTTGATCACCGCCAGCCGCAGGCACAGCGTCTGCCAGGCGAAGCCGAGGTTGTCGAGCGCCGGTTCCAGCTTGCGCAGCCCGCCGCGCTGACCCAGCACCAACTCGCTGATGCGCCTTTGCTGGCTCTGCGAAAAGCCTGCCGCATCGACATTGCCGACGATGTAGGCACTGTGGCGGTGGTGGTCGTGGTGCGACACCATTTGGCCGACCTCGTGCAGGTCGCAGGCCCAGCCCAGCTCGCGGCGGCTTTCGATGTCGGCGTCGTCGTCGATCGCAGTGTGCAGCGCCTGCGCCAGCGTGCGCACGCGCAGCGCCTGGTCGGTCGCGACGCCAAAGCGCGCCTGAAGCTCGCGCACCGACTCGTCGCGCACGTCTTCGGGGTGGGCATGGCGCAGTGCATCCAGGCGCTCGCGCAGATCGATGATCACGCCCTGGCGCAGGGCACCGCGTGCCGGCACCAGCACCTCGATGCCGAAATGCGTGGCCAGCGTGTAGAGGATCGCCAGCCCGCCGGGCAGTACCGCGCGCCGCTCGCTGCGCAGCGCCGGCCAGTTCAGCTTGTCGATGTGGCCTGCTTTCAGGCACCCGGCGATGCACCAGCGCAGGCCCTGCGGCGTGATGCGCCCGTCGCTGACGCCGTTGGCTTGAAGCAACTGCGACACTGCGCCGACCGTGCCCGACGAGCCCAGTGCCTCCTGCCAGCGCTGCGGCGCGAAGGGCTGCAGCGCCTCCTCCAGCTCGGCGCCGGCAGCGATCTGTGCCGCGCGGAAGGCGCTCTCGCTGAGCTTGCCGTCGCCGAAGAAACGCATCGACAGGCTGACGCTGCCGACCTGGAAGGATTCGGCCAGCAGCGGCGTACGGCCCTGGCCGAGGATCATCTCGGTGGATCGCCCGCCGATGTCCACCACCAGCCGTGAGGTGTCGGCGGGCTGCAGGTGCGACACGCCGGCATAGATGAGCCTCGCCTCCTCGCGCCCGGAGATGACCTCTATCGGATGGCCGAGCGCGCTCTGCGCTCGCAGCAGGAAGGCGTTGCGGTTGCGCGCCTCGCGCAGCGTCTGCGTTGCCACCGCACGCACCTGCTGGGTCGTGAAGCCATCGAGCCGCCGCGCGAAGCGGCCCAGGCACTCCAGCCCTCGCTGCACCGCGGCTTCGGTGAGCATGCCCTCGGCGTCGAGCCCTCCGCCCAGGCGCACCGTCTCCTTCAGGTAGTCGATGCGCCGGTAGCGCCCGTGCTGCAGCTGCCCGATCTCCAGCCGGAAGCTGTTCGAGCCCATGTCGATGGCGGCCAGCGGGCCGGACAGAACGGGGAGAGGGCTGCGCATGACGCAATTGTGCCCATGCTTCGGGACGGGGCTATCGCGCACCTGTGCCGACGGCCATGCCCTTGCCGTCCTACACTCCGCGACTTTTTTCACCGGAGACCCAAATGCTTCAAGAAGAGTTCGATTGCCTCGTTCCCAGCCGGGAATTCAGCCGCCGCGACTTCGTGCGCACCTCGGTGGGCAGCGGTTTTGCCGCCGCCGTGCTGCCGGTGGCCGCGCAGACGATGGTGAAGACCGACACCACCGGGCTGATCGCCGGCGAAGTGAGCATTGCGGTGGGCGACTTCAAGATGCCGGCCTACCGTGCAGCGCCGGCCAACAAACGCAACGCGCCGGTGATCCTGGTGGTCAGCGAGATCTTCGGCGTGCACGAGCACATCGCCGACGTGGCGCGGCGTTTCGCCAAGCTGGGTTACTTCGCAGTGGCACCGGAGCTGTTTGCGCGCCAGGGCGACGCCAAGGCCTACTCCGACATCCCCAAGCTGATCGCCGAAGTGGTGTCCAAGGCCAGCGACGCGCAGGTCATTGGCGACCTCGACGCCACGGTCGCGTGGGCCAAGGCGCAGGGTGCTGCGACGCAAAAGCTGGGCATCACGGGCTACTGCTGGGGCGGGCGCATCACCTGGCTGTATGCCGCACACAGCCCGGCGCTGAAGGCCGGCGTGGCCTGGTACGGCCGGCTGGTCGGCGCGGCCAGCGCCAACAACCCCAAGCACCCGGTCGATCTGGCGACCTCGCTGAAGGCGCCCGTGCTGGGCCTGTACGGGGGCCAGGACAGCGGCATCCCGATGAGCACCGTGGCCGCGATGCAGGAAGCGCTGGCCAGCGGCAGCCCGGCGGCACGGGCCTCGAAGTTCGTCGTCTTCCCGGATGCGCCGCACGCCTTCCACGCCGACTACCGGCCCAGCTACCGCAAGGCCGCGGCCGAGGAGGGCTGGACGCTGGCGCTGGACTGGTTCAAGAAACACGGCGTGGCTTGACAGGGCTGATAAGGTAGGAGCTTCGCCTCCGCGCCGAAGGCCCCCGCATCCGGCGCCGCGCGGGGCCGAGCGCGCCCATGACGCTGACCTACATCGTGTTGGCCACCCTGATCGGTGGCCTTCTTTCTGTGCTGATCGCGGCCAGCCTGACGGTAGGTGTGCTCAGCCGCCTGGTGCAAAGCCTGGTCAGCCTGTCGGCAGGCGTGCTGCTGGGCACCGCACTGCTGCACGTGCTGCCCGAGGCCTTCGAGAGCGGGGCGGGTGCGCACTCGTTGTTCCTGACGCTGCTGGGCGGGCTGCTGTTCTTCTTCCTGCTGGAAAAGGCCGAGCTGTACCGCCACACGCACCACCACGAGGGCGACGGCCATCATCACCATCACGACTTCGATGCCGAGCAGGCCGGTCGTGGCGGCTGGGCCGTGCTGGTTGGCGACGGCATCCACAACTTTTGCGACGGCATCATCATCGCCGCCGCCTTCCTGACCGACACAAAGCTGGGTCTGGTGACGGCGCTGGCCATCATCGCGCACGAGATCCCACAGGAGGTGGGCGACTACATCGTGCTGCTCAACGCCGGCTTCTCACGCACCAGGGCGTTGCTGTTCAATGCACTGTCGGGCCTGGCTGCGGTCGTCGGCGGCGCGATCGGCTACTTCGTCGTCGGCCCGTGGGAGGCGCTGTTTCCCTACCTGCTGGTGGTGGCTTCGAGCAGTTTCATTTACGTGGCCGTGGCCGACCTGCTGCCGCAGTTGCAGCGCCGCCTGCCGTGGCGCCAGACGGTTGCGCAACTCGCATGGCTGGCAGGCGGGCTGAGCATGGTGATGCTGGTTCTTCGCCTGCTGCATTCGCACTGACGCCGCGCATCAAGGCGTGCGCGGTTGGGGGCGGTCGCGCTACTTGATCACCAGCACCGGGATGCTGGAATGCGTCAGCACCTTTTGGGTCTCGCTGCCCAGCAGCAGCGCCGACAGGCCGCTGCGGCCGTGCGAGGCCATCGCGATTAGGTCGCAGCCCTGCGTCTTGGCGTGGTCGAGGATCGCTTCCCAGGGGTGCAGGGCCTCGACGGTGTGCGCGTGGCACTTGACGCCGGCCTTCGTTGCCGCCTCGACGGCGGTCTTAACACGCTCGGCGGCTATGCGTTCCTGCGCATCGAAGAACTCCTGCGGCGGCACCGGCTGCATCTCGGAGATGGCACTGTACGGGAAGGGCTCCTTCACGCTGATGGCGTAGAGCTCGGCGCCACCGTCCTTGGCCAGATCCACCGCCGCCTGCACCGCCTTCTGGCTGATTTCGGAACCGTCGGTGGAGATCAGAATCTTCTTGAACATGTCGTGCTCCTGTGGATCGATAAAGGCATGGCGCCGACTGCCGGCAAGCGGGTTCAACCGACGGCCACCGGGCGGCTCGGATCGGCGCACCACTCGCTCCACGAGCCCGGGTACAGCACCGAACCATACAGCCCGGCATGCTCCATGGCCAGCAAATTGTGGCACGCGGTGACCCCCGAGCCGCATTGATGCACTGGCGCTTGACCGCTGTCAAGCCCCAGTGATTCGTACTCGGTGCGTAGCTGAACGGCCGGCTTGAATCGCCCGTCTGGCTGCAGGTTGTTCTTGAAGAAGCGGTTAAGCGCACCAGGTATGTGGCCGGCCACCGCATCGAGTGGCTCGACCTCGCCGCGATAACGATCGGCGGCGCGCGCGTCGAGAATCGCAGACCTGCCGAGGCTGGCGAGCAGGCGCTCGGCGTCGATCGTCGGCATGGCCGGCTCGCCTAGCGGGTAGGGCGACGCGGTAATGCCGTCCGGCTGCGCCGAGGACAGGACGTGGCCGGCGTCAGCCCAGGCCTGACGGCCGCCGTCGAGAACGGCCACCGCATCGTGGCCGAGCCAGCGCAGCAGCCACCAGGCGCGCGCGGCATAAGGGCCGCCCTGGGCGTCGTAGCACACCACCGGCACGCCCGGCGCGACGCCCCAGGTGCCGGCTCGTTGAGCTAGCGTGCGCCGATCCGGCAGCGGATGGCGGCCGTTGCGCCCAGTCTTGGCGCCCGACAGGTCGCGATCCAGGTGCGCATAGCGGGCGCCGGGCAGGTGGGCGGCGCCATAGGCGCGCTCGCCGGCCTGCGCATCGGCGAGGTCGAAGCCGCAGTCCAGCAGCACGACGCGCTCGTCGCCGCGCAGCAGCGCCGAAAGTTCGGCCACGCTGACCAGGGTTCGCAAAGGCGCTTGGCTCATGGGCAGATCCTCAACTCTCGGCGGCGGGTGGCGTGACGCGTGGCGCGCTGCGCCCGGCAAGCGCGGTGCACGCCAGCCCGGCAAGCACAATCAGCAGCATGCCGGCCACCGCCATCGCCGGTACCGGTTCGTCGAACAGCAGCACGCCGTAGGCCACCGCGAAGAGGATGCCGCTGTACTGCAGCCCGGCGTTGGACAGGGTCGAACCGACAGCGTAGGCGCGGGTGATCATCAGCTGCGCCAGCGTGGCCAGCAGCCCGACGGCCAGCAGCAGCGCCATACCGTAGGCGCTGTGCGAGTGGGTGCCGCCCCACAGCATCCACAGTGCGCCGGCCGCCACGCCGCCAGCGGCGAAGTAGAAGACGATGCGGTAGTCGGGCTCGCCGCGCCGGCCGAGCGTGGTCACCTGAAGATAGGCCATGGCGGCGATCATGCCGGACAGCAGCCCGGCCAGGCCGTGCCACAGCTGATCGGCGTGCAGCGTCGGACGCAGCACCAGCGCGACGCCGCCGAAGCCGACCAGCACCGCAGCCAGCAGGCGCCAGTCCACCATCGCCGAGCCCAGAAGTACCGCACCGCCAAGCAGGAACAGCGCCATCCAGACCGACGACATGTAGTTCAGGGTGATCGCGGTGGCCAGCGGCAGGTTGCCGATCGAATAGAACCACAGGCCCAGCGCGAGCACGCCGCAAAGGCTGCGCCAGAAATGCATCATCGGCACGGGACTGCGAAGGGTGCCGCCGCGCGCGCGGGCCACCAGCGCGGCGAAGACCATGCCGACCAGCCCGCGGTAGAAGACGATCTCGCCCGCGCTGTACAGCGCCGAGGCCAGCTTCACGCACACTGCCATACTCGCGAACAGCAGTGAAGCCAGCACCATAAGCAGCGGCGCCGGGAGGCTTTCGCGCGACGCGTTCAATGGCTCGCTTAGCGGCGCGCCATCTCGCGGCGGTACCACTCGTGGAAGTGCTGCATGCCGTCTTCCATCGGGCTCTGGTAGGGTCCCGCCTCGTCGTCGCCACGGTCGAGCAGCGCCTTGCGCCCGGCGTCCATGCGCAGCGCGATCTCGTCGTCCTCGACGCAGGTTTCCATGTAGGCGGCCTGCTGGGCGGCGATGAACTCGCGCTCGAAGGCGACGATTTCCTCGGGGTAGTAGAACTCCACCATGTTGAGCGTCTTGCGCGGCCCGCGCGGGTGCAGCGTGGACACCACCAGCACGTGCGGATACCACTCGACCATGATGTTCGGGTAAAGCGTCAGCCAGATCGCGCCATGCGCCGGCATCACGCCGCTGGCGTAGTTCAGCAAGGCGTCGTGCCAGCGCCGGTAGGTGGGCGAGCCGGGCCGCGCCAGAGCGTGCTGCACACCCACGGTCTGCACCGAATGGTGCGCGCCGAACTCCCAGCGCAGGTCGTCGCAGCTGACGAAGCCGCCCAGGCCGGGGTGGAAGGGCGCGACGTGGTAGTCCTCCAGATAGACCTCGATGAAGGTCTTCCAGTTGTAGTCGCACTCGTGCATCTCGACGCGGTCGAGCACATGGCCGCTGAAGTCGAGCTCGGCCATCGCGCCGGCTTGGCCGAGCAGCGCGGCCACGTCACGGCCGCGCTGCTCGAAGAGCAGGCCGCGCCAGTTCTGCAGCGGATAGCGCTTCAGGTGCAGGCAGGGGTCGGCTTCGAAGTGCGGCGCACCCACCAGGCGGCCCTGCAGGTCATAGGTCCAGCGGTGGATCGGGCAGACGATGTGTTCGCGCGTGTGGCCGCGCCCGCGCAGCATCAGCGCCTGGCGGTGACGGCAAACGTTGGACACCAGCTGCACGCCATCGCTGCCGTGCACCAGCGCGCGCCCCTCGCCTTCCTGCGCCAGCGTCTGGAAGTCGCCGCGTTCGGGCACCCACAGTTCGTGGCCCGCGTAGGTCGGCGCGCGCTCGAAGATCAGCGCGCGTTCGTCGCCGAACGCGCCCTCGTCGAAGTAGCTGCTTACAGGAAGTTGAGAGCGGCTGCGCTCCAGAGCTTCGAGACTGATGCTCAGGTCGGACATGATCCTCGTGGATCTCCATGAATGGGTATGTCGGCCCCCCACCCGGTGGCCCCGCGGGTGGGTTTGTTGGTGACAGCGAACGTTCCTGCGCTCGGTCGAATGTTGAATTGTACCCAGCACCGCCCGAGGACCGGATGCCACTGCCGCTAGGGCGGCGATAGGCAGGGACGGTCCCGTTCCGGGACGGCCGCGGCAACCACCGGCTGCGCGACGGTGGTCGTGCTGCGCACTCAGGCCGGGACGTTCCGCCTTGGCGGCGGTTCGGGCGTCTAAAATCGACGATCGCCCGTCGCCGACCCGCATGCCACGCAGCCCCGCCCCCGCCCTCCCCCCCGCCCCCGAAACCGCCACCTACGAGCAGGCCTTGGCCGAACTCGAAGCGCTGGTGCAGGCCATGGAGGGTGGCCAACTGCCGCTCGATCAACTGCTGACCAGCTATCGGCGTGGGGCCGAACTGCTGCAGACTTGCCGAATACGGCTGCAGGCGGTGGAGGACCAGGTTAAGGTGCTGGATGACGGCGTGCTCAAACCCTGGGCCGCGGCATGAGCGCGGTGCACAGCACCCCCTGCAGTGCCGAAGCGCTGCCGCTGGCTGCGCCGGCTTTCGACGCCTGGATGCAGCAAGAGTTGCAGTCTGTGGAGAAGGCGCTTGAAAGCTGGGTGCCGATCGATGCGCCGGCCGGCCTCGGCGAGGCGATGCGCTATGGGGTGCTCGACGGCGGCAAGCGATTGCGCCCGCTACTGGTGCTAGCTGCCTGCCAGGCGGTCGACGGTGCACGTGAGGCAGCGCTGCGTGCGGCAGTGGCGGTGGAGTTGATCCATGCCTATTCGCTGGTGCACGACGACATGCCGTGCATGGACAACGACGTGCTGCGGCGTGGCAAGCCGACCGTGCACGTGCGCTACGGCGAGGCGCAGGCGATGCTTGCCGGCGATGCGATGCAGGCGCTGGCCTTCGAGGTGCTGACGCCGGACGAAGGCGTCGCGCCCGCGCTGCAGGCGCGGCTGTGTGCGCTGCTGGCACGCTCGGCCGGCCACGCCGGCATGGCCGGTGGTCAGGCCATCGACCTGGCCAGCATCGGCCAGCCTCTGGACGAGGGTTCGCTGAAGGACATGCACCGGCGCAAGACCGGCGCGTTGTTGCAGGCCAGCGTGCTGATGGGCGCGGCCTGCGGGTCGCCCGACGCGCGAGCCTGGGCCGCGCTGGCCGACTACGGCGCGGCCATCGGCCTAGCCTTTCAGGTGGTGGACGACATCCTCGACGTTACGCAGGAGTCGCACACGCTGGGCAAGACGGCGGGCAAGGACCTGCATGCCAACAAGCCGACCTATGTCTCGGTGCTCGGCCTGGACGAGGCGCGGCGCTGCGCCGCCCAACTGCGCGACAAGGCGCAGACGGCGTTGCGGCACTCCGGCCTGGACGGCGACCTGACCCTGTCGCTGCTGGCCGACCGGGTGGTGGAGAGGGACTCTTGATGTCTTCCGCAGCGTCTCGCCCCGTCCCTTCAGCGGGGTCGGCGCGGGCGGTCCGGCCGAGCCGGCACCGCGTTGGCCGATCGGCCGCCTCAAACTTCGAAGGGGGCGCTGCGTCGCCACGCATGCATGAATAACTACTCCTTGCTCGAATCGGTGCAGCACCCTGCGGATCTGCGCCACATGACGCGCGCTGAACTGCAGACCCTGGCGATCGAACTGCGCGAATTCGTGCTGAAGAGCGTCAGCGAGACCGGCGGCCACCTGGGTAGCAACCTGGGCACGGTGGAACTCACGGTGGCGCTGCACCATGTGTTCGACACACCCTACGACCGCATCGTCTGGGACGTCGGCCACCAGACCTACCCGCACAAGGTGTTGACCGGCCGACGCGAGCGCATGGGCAGCCTGCGCCAGCTGGGCGGCGTCAGTGGCTTCCCGCGCCGCGAGGAGAGCGAATACGACAGCTTCGGCACCGGGCATTCGTCGACCTCGATCTCGGCCGCGCTCGGCATGGCGCTGGCGGCCAAGCTCAAGGGCGAGGAGCGGCGCTGCGTGGCCGTCATCGGCGACGGGGCGATGAGCGCGGGCATGGCCTTCGAGGCGCTGAACAACGCTGGTGTGGCGCATGCCGGTATCACGGCCGACATGCTGGTGGTGCTGAACGACAACGACATGTCGATCAGCCCGCCGGTAGGCGCGCTGAACAAGCACCTAGCCCGGCTGATGAGCGGCAACTTTTACGCCTCGGCGCGCGAGGGCGCGAAGAGCGTGCTGAAGAACACCCCGCTCTATGAGTTTGCGCGCCGCTTCGAGGAGCACACCAAGGGCATGGTCGTGCCGGGCACGATCTTCGAGGAATTCGGCTTCAACTATGTCGGCCCTATCGACGGCCACGACCTCGATTCCCTGATCCCGACCCTGGAGAACCTGCGTGCAAAGAGCGGCCCGCAGTTTCTGCACATCGTCACGCGCAAGGGCCAGGGTTACAAGCTGGCCGAGGCCGACCCGGTCAAGTACCACGCGGCCTCGGGCAAGTTCAACCCGCAGGAAGGCTTCCCGCAGGCCAAGGCCGGCAAGCCCAGCTTCACGCAGGTCTTCGGCGACTGGCTGTGCGACATGGCCGCGGCCGACGAGCGGCTGATCGGCATCACGCCGGCGATGCGCGAGGGCTCGGGCATGGTCGAGTTCCAGAAGCGTTTCCCGAAACGCTTCTACGACGTCGGCATCGCTGAGCAGCATGCGGTTACCTTCGCCGCGGGCCTGGCCTGCGAGGGCCTGAAGCCGGTGGTCGCGATCTACAGCACCTTCCTGCAGCGCGGCTACGACCAGATGGTGCACGACGTAGCGATACAGAACCTGCCGGTGGTGTTCGCGATGGACCGCGCCGGCATCGTCGGCGCCGACGGCGCGACGCACATCGGCGCCTACGACATCCCTTTCATTCGCTGCGTGCCCAACATGAGCCTGATCGCGCCGGCCGACGAGGCCGAGTGCCGCCAGGCGTTGACGACGGCCTTCCGGCAGGACCACCCGGTGGCGGTGCGTTATCCGCGCGGTGCCGGCGTCGGTGTCGCGCCCGCGGCCAACCTGTCCGAGCTGCCCTGGGGCAAGGCCGACCTGCGGCGCAGCACCGGCAAGCCCAGCGCCGTGGGCGGGCCGCGCATCGCGATCCTGGCCTTCGGCACGCTGCTGTACCCGGCGCTGAAGGCGGCCGAGAAGCTCGACGCCACCGTGGTCAACATGCGCTTCGTCAAGCCACTGGACGTGGACATGGTGCTGCAGATCGCGCGCACGCACGAAGCCATCGTCACCGTCGAGGAAGGCAGCGTGATGGGCGGCGCTGGCAGTGCGGTCGGCGAGTGCCTGGCGGCGAACGGGCTGGCGCTGCCGATGCTGCAGCTGGGCCTGCCCGACAAGGTGCTTGAACACGGCGATCCGCAGACCCTGCTGTCGATGTGCGGCCTGGACGCCGCCGGCATCGAGCAGGCGGTGCAGCAACGCTTCGGCACGCGGCTGACCGTGGTCAGGCCCGCGGCCGCGGGCTGACGCTTCGGCGACAGGCCCGAGGCTCCAGGCGACCTACAAAGCAAATCGGTGTCATGCTGCAGCCAGCGGCTGCGCGCCGCGACCCGACCGACACATGAACAACCTGACCGACGCACTGCACATTCCGGATACGCAAAGTGAACGCGACGAGCGCCACCTGGTGATCCAGCGCGTCGGCGTGAAGGACGTGCGTTACCCGCTGCAGTTGAAGGTAGCCGGGGCGCTGCAGTCCACCTCCGCACTGTGGGACCTGGACGTGGCGTTGCCCGCGGAAAAGAAGGGCACGCACATGTCGCGTTTCGTCGCCTGGCTCGATGCGCTGGACGTGCCGCTGGATGCGGCCACGCTGCGCCAGCGCCATGCACAGATGCTCGACAAGCTCGGCGCGACGGACGGCCGCATCGAGGCGCGCTTTTCCTTCTTTCTGCGCAAGCGTGCGCCAGTGTCGGGCCTGAGCAGCCTGCTCGACTACCAGGGCCGCTGGATCGCCGAAACCCGTGGCGGGGTGAGCTCGGTGTTCGCCGAGGTCGGTGTGCCAGTGAAGAGCCTGTGCCCGTGCTCGAAGGAGATCGCCGACTACGGTGCGCACAACCAGCGCTCGCTGGTTACGATTCGCGTCGAGATGCTGCAGCCGATCGAATGGCAGGAACTGGTGCGTTTCGCCGAAGATCACGCGAGCAGCGAGCTGTGGCCGATGCTCAAGCGCGTCGACGAGAAGTGGGTCACCGAACGCGCCTACGAGAATCCGAAGTTCGTCGAGGACTTGGTGCGCGACGTGGCGCTGGCGCTGAACCGCGATGCGCGCATCGGGCGCTATCGCGTGCAGGTGGAGAACTTCGAGTCGATCCACAACCACAGCGCCTACGCCTGCATCGAGCGCTGACGGTCGGTCGCCGCGGCCATGCACACGCACCTCAGCGCCGCGGCGATCCATGACCCGCTGCGCATGCGCAGCGCAGGCGCCGACCTGTTGTCACTGGCGCTGATCGACGCGCGCAACCGCAGCTTGCGTTGGCTGGCCGCGATCCAGCCCCACCTCGACGGCCTCGCGCCCGTGGCGGATGTCGATCCACCGTTGTGGCTGGTCGGCCATGCGGCGTGGTTCCAGGAGTACTGGGTCTCGCGCAACGTGCAGCGCCAGCGCGGAGAGGCCGCCGACGGCACGAGCCTGAGGCTGGCCTCGATCGACCCAAGGGCCGATGACTGGTTCGACCCCGCGTGCCACGACCGCGTGCAGCGCTGGCGGCTGGCACTGCCCGATGCGGCCGCGCTGCGCCAGTACTTGGCCGAGACCCTGGACACGACGCTGGACCTGCTGGCCGGTGCCGACGATACCGATGCCGGGCTCTTTGCCTACCGGCTGGCGCTGCGCCACGAAGACATCGTCGCCGAGGCGCTGGCGGCTGCGGCGATGGCGCTGCAGCTGCCCGCGCCGGCCGAGGACTCGCCTTGGCCGCCGCGCCCGGCCCGCGCAACCCGCGATGCGCTGCTGTTCGGCGCTCAGCGTTTCAGGCTCGGCTCGGAACCCGGAGGGCTGGTGCCGCCGAACGAGCGCTGGGCGCACGAAGTGCCGCTGCTCGAGTTCGAGATCGATGCGCAGGTCGTCAACTGGTCGCGTTATGCCGAGTTCGTCGCCGACGGCGGCTATGACGATGCGCGCTGCTGGTCCGCCGAAGGCTGGGCCTGGGTGCAAGCCCAGGGCCGCCGCGCGCCGCGTTACGTCGAGCAGATGCGCCAGGGCGTGCTGGTGCAGCGCCACGGAATGCTGCAACGCGTCGGCGCTGCGCAGGCGGCCGTGCACGTCACGCGGCACGAGGCCCAGGCCTGGTGCCAATGGGCCGGCCGGCGCCTGCCGGCGGAGCCGGAGTGGGAACTGGCCGCGCTGAGCGGCGCGCCGCGCGGCTTTGCCTGTGGCGATGTGTTCGAGTGGGTCGGCGGCAGCGCGCGGCCGTGGCCCGGCCAGCCGGGCGCGTTGCCGGGCTTCACGCCGATGCCGCCCGCCGGACGCCTCGGCGTACTGCGCGGCGCATCATGGCTGACGCCGCTGCGCTGCCGGCACCCGCGCGCGCGGCGCTTCGCGGCGCCCTGGCGCGACGAGATGTTCTGCGGCTTCCGTAGCTGCGCGCTGTAGCACCGGTTGGCGTGCACGCGCAATGCGCGTTCTTTTACCGCAGCAGGGTTTTCCCTGGGTGATTTGGGCCTATGCAGCGCCGAACATAGGCGTTGCGCCTGCCGCAAAGCGGTGCTCGTCGTTCACCCACCCACAGGACCTGGACCATGCAGAAATCCCTGCACATCGACCCCGAAAAATGCACCGGCTGTCTGCAGTGCGAAATGGCCTGCTCTTACGAGAACTACGCCACCTTTGCACCTGCCAAGTCGCGCATCAAGGTCTTCGACTTTCACTACACCGGGCGCAAGGTGCCTTACACCTGCACGCAGTGCGATGAGGCCTGGTGCCTGCATGCCTGCCCGGTGGAGGCGATCACCGTCGATGCGATTGGCGCCAAGGTGGTCAACGAGGCCACCTGTGTAGGCTGCAAGGTCTGCACCATCGCCTGCCCCTTCGGCACGGTCAACTACGTGCAGGAGACCGGTAAGGTTCAGAAATGCGACCTGTGCGGCGGTGAGCCGGCCTGTGCCGAAGCCTGCCCGACCGGCGCGATCACCTACGTCGATGCCAACTGGACCGGCATTGGCAAGATGCAGGCGTGGGCCGACAAGCTCGGCAACCAGCCCGCTGCGGCATAAGGAGTACGAACATGTCTTGGGCTGGAAAAATCCTGCGTGTGAACCTGAAGGCCGGCACGGTCAAGGCCGAGCCGTTGAACATGGACTGGGCGCGGCAGTACATTGGCTCGCGCGGCCTGGCGTCGAAGTACCTGGTCGAGGAGATCGACCCGAAGGTCGACCCGCTGTCGGCCGACAACAAGATCATCTGGGCCACCGGCCCGCTGACCGGCACGATGGCTTCGACCGGCGGGCGCTATACCGTGGTCACCAAGGGCCCGCTGACTGGCGCGATCGCCTGCTCCAATTCGGGCGGCTACTGGGGCGCCGAGCTGAAGATGGCCGGCTGGGACATGATCATCTTCGAAGGCAAGTCGCCGAAGCCGGTGTACCTGTTTATCCAGGACGACGTGGCCGAATTGCGCGACGCGTCGGGCCTGTGGGGCAAGAGCGTGTGGGACACCGAGGCGCTGCTGAAGAAGCAACTGCAGGACCCGCAGGTGCGCGTGTCCAGCATCGGCGGCGCGGGCGAGAACCAAGTTCTGTTCGCATCGGTGGTCAATGACCTGCATCGTGCCGCGGGGCGCTCTGGCGTCGGAGCAGTGATGGGCAGCAAGAACCTTAAGGCGATTGCGGTGCGCGGCACCCTGGGCGTGGGCAACCTCGTCGACCCGAAGGCCTTCTTGAAGGTCACGGCCGAGAAGAAGAAGATACTCGCCGAGAACGCACTTACCGGGCAGGGCCTGCCGGCCTACGGCACGCAGGTGCTGATGAATATCATCAACGAGGTCGGCGCGCTGCCGACGCGGAACCACCGCGACGTGCAGTTCGAAGGCGCCAAGGACATCTCGGCCGAAGCGATGGGCACGCCGCGCAAGACCGACGGCAAGAAGCCGTTGGTCACCAACCAGGCGTGTTTCGGCTGCACCATCGCCTGCGGCCGCATCCAGACGATCGACAAGAATCACTTCACGATCGTCAACAAGCCGCAGTACCAAGGCGCTTCGGGCGGCTTGGAATACGAAGCCGCCTGGGCGCTGGGCGCGGCCAACGGCGTCAACGACCTCGACGCACTGCAGTACGCCAACCTCCTGTGCAACGAGCATGGCATGGACCCGATCAGCTTCGGCGCCACCGTCGGTGCGGTGATGGAGTTGTACGAGATGGGTGTGCTGACCAAGGAGCAGCTCGGCATCGACGCGAACTTCGGTTCGGCGCAGGCGCTGGCGCACTTCGCCGAGATCACCGCCAAGGGCGAGGGTTTTGGCAAGGAGATCGGCCAGGGCAGCAAGCGGCTGACCGCCAAGTACGGCCATCCGGACCTGTCGATGAGCTCGAAGGGCCAGGAGTTCCCGGCCTACGACTCGCGCGGCATCCAGGGCATTGGCCTGGGTTATGCCACCAGCAACCGCGGCGGTTGCCACCTGCGCGGCTACACGGTCGCCTCCGAAGTGGCCGGCATCCCGGTGAAGACCGATCCGCTCACGGCCGAAGGCAAGCCCGAGTTGGTCAAGGCCTTCCAGGACGCGACCGCGGCCTATGATTCTTCGGGGCTGTGCATCTTCACCACCTTCGCCTGGGGCCTGCCCGACCTGGCCGACCAGCTGGCGCCGGCCTGCGGCTCGGAGTTCACGCTGGAGAACGTGGCCACAATCGGCGAGCGCATCTGGAACATGGAGCGCGACTTCAACAACCGCGCTGGCTTCACTTCGAAGGACGACGTGCTGCCCAAGCGGCTGGTCACCGAAGCCGCCAAGACCGGTCCCGCCAAGGGCCTGGTCAGCAAGGTGCCGGAGATGCTGCCCAAGTACTACGAGATCCGCGGCTGGGACGGCGACGGCCAGCTCAAGGCCGAGACGCGCAAGCGCCTGGGCTTGTAGTCCGGGCGAACGCCCGGTGCACGAGACAAGGCGGTTCTTCGACCGCCTTGTTTCTTTAGCGAGGACCGAACATGAAACACTTGATCCTGGGTGCCGGCCCGGCCGGCGTGATTGCCGCCGAGACCCTGCGCAAGCATGCGCCCGCCGACGAGATCACGATCGTCGGTGACGAGGCCGAGGCGCCTTACTCGCGCATGGCCATTCCCTACCTGCTGATCGGCAACATCGGCGAGTCGGGCACGCACCTACGCCACGATCCGCAGCACTTCAAGACGCTGCGCATCGATGTCCGGCGCGGTCGCGCTAGCGCGGTCGATGCCAAGGGCAAACGCGTCACGCTCGACGATGGCAGCACGCTCGGTTTCGACACCCTGCTGATCGCCACCGGTTCCAGCCCCTCGAGTCCACCGATTCCCGGCATCGATTCGCCCGGGGTCCACTCCTGTTGGACACTGGACGACGCACGTGCGATCGCCAAGCTCGCGACCAGGGGCGCACGGGTGCTGCAGATGGGCGCCGGCTTCATCGGCTGCATCATCATGGAAGCACTGGCCGCGCGCGGCGTCAAGCTCAGCGTGGTCGAGATGGGCGACCGCATGGTGCCGCGCATGATGGGCCCGACGGCCGGCGGCATGATCAAGATCTGGTGCGAGGCCAAGGGCGTGACTGTGCACACCGGCGCGCGTGTCGATGCAATCGAGCCCGGCACGCCGATGAAGGTGAAGCTGTCCGACGGCAGCACGCTCGAAGCCGAGCTGGTGATCAGCGCCACCGGCGTCAAGCCGAACATCGGCTTTCTCGAGTCATCGGGCATCACCTGCCTGCTGGGCGTGCTGACCGACGAGCACATGCAGACCAACGTGCCAGGCATCTATGCCGCCGGCGACTGCGCCGAGGCGCTGGACATGGTTAGCGGCAAGCTGATCGTCAGCGCGATCCAGCCGAACGCGGCCGACCAGGCGCGCATCGCGGCGCTGAACATGCTCGGCCGCAAGACGCCGTTGAAGGGGGTGACGCAGATCAACGTACTCGACACCCTGGGCCTGATCTCCACCAGCTTCGGCGACTGGCAGGGCGTGCCGGGCGGTGAGCACGCGGAACTGACTGACCGTGAGGCCGGCCGCCACTTGAGCCTGCAGTTCGATGGCGACGTGCTCGTCGGCTGCAACAGCATCGGCTGGACCGACCATGTGGGTGTGATGCGCGGCCTGGTCGAGGGCAAGGTGCACCTGGGCGAGTGGAAAGACAAGCTGATGGCCGATCCGACGAAGCTGATGGAGGCCTACCTCGCGCGCGCGCAGGCGCAAGATGCGCACGCGCTGGTGCGAGGTTAGACGCGGGCGATGCACATCACCTTCAAGCTCTACGCGCTGCTGGAAAAGCACCTGCCGGCCAGTGCCCGCCCGGGCAACGAGATGCCGCTAGAACTGCCCGAAGGCACGACCATTGTGCAGGCCATTCAGCCCTTCGCGCTGCCGCCGCACCTAGTCAAGCTGGTGCTGGTCAACGGCGTATACGTCGCGCCCGAGGACCGCGCCATGCGCGTGCTGGTCGAGGGTGACGTGCTGGCGATCTGGCCGCCGGTCGCCGGCGGCTAAAGTTCGCGGCACATGCAGGGCTATTACCCGCCGGCCTTCGAACGCGACATGAGTTGTACCGAGGCCGAGTGGCTTTCCTGGCTGCCCGGCGCGGTGCGAGACCATGCCTTGACCCTCGGCAGCGCCCAGGCGCAGGTCGCGATTGGCAACGGGCAGCTTCACCTCGACTGGCAGACGTTGCCGCCGCGGCAGATCGCGCTGATGCGACTGCCGCGGCTGGGCGTGCGCTTCCGCTTCGACGGCGTCGATGAGGGCGAGCGCCAGACCTTCATGCGCTACTTCGATCTGTACATGCAGCGCGGCGGCGGTTGAGCGCCGCGGCATTTGCCAATCGCTTAGCAGCCCTTGGTGCAAGCCCCGCTGCCGTCGAATTCCATCGTCCTGCCGCTGATCGACAGATGCACCGGCATCGTCGAAGCCTTGACGAAAGCCTCGGTCTTGGTGCCAGTGCGCAGCTTGCCATCCTGCGTGACTTGTTCGTTGGCATGTGAGGCGATCACCGACTTGGGCTTGGCCAGTTCGTTGACCACGTACGCCGCCTCCAGCGGGCCGGTGGTGAAGGTGCCGCCGATGTTAATGACCGTCAGATTCGACTTGTAGAGCCTGCGCACGACCAGATCTTGCTCGGCAGTCACACCCGTGTCGCCCGACAGGTAGGCGACAAGGCCATTGCTGAACTGCAGCACGTAGCCCCCCGGCGGACCGAGGTAGGCGGTTAAACCGTTGGCTTCGAGCGCATCGCCATGGTCCTTGTGCAGGAAGGCCGGGTCGAGCCCGTTCGAGTGCACCGCCGGCACGCCCGATATGCTGACGCCGCCGATCTTGGTCATTGCGCCGAATCGCAACAGCTGTACCTGTGCGGGATCGCCGCCGGCGGCCTTTACCTTGAGCGCGAAGAACTTGGCCATCTCGCCACCGACGATCAGCTTGGCCTTCTTGCCGAC
>Ga0316195_10000019_pt1 | contig 41328 bp, 33 predicted proteins | sample Phised1_MG_FD_204937 | JGI IMG/M metagenome (GOLD analysis project Ga0316195, IMG submission 204937) | Coastal sediment microbial communities from Maine, United States - Phippsburg sediment 1 | ecosystem: Environmental > Aquatic > Marine > Coastal > Sediment | place: USA: Maine | collected...
CGTCAGCGCATTGACTGTGAGCATATTAATCGAGGGAGGGCAATCTATCAGTATGAAATCGTAGAGGCCGACAATCGGCATCAACGCTTTCCGCAATTTCATTTCACGGCCGATTTCCTGGAGCAGCTTTACCTCCGCCAGGGTCAGATCCTCGTTTCCAGGAAGTACCGCGAAACCACCTTCCGGCGGCGAGATAATCGTGTCAGCGGCGGTTGCATCCCCTAACAAGACATCGCAAGTCGTTCGTTCGAGATCTCTTTTATCGATGCCGCAACCCATGGTGGCGTTTCCCTGCGGATCCAGATCGATCATCAAAACGCGCCGCTGCGTCGCTGCCAGCGAGGCCGCAAGATTTACGCAGGTGGTGGTCTTGCCGACTCCGCCTTTCTGGTTCGCTATTGCAAGGATTCGTGCCACGGCTGCTGCTAACGCCCTGTCCGGTTCGTCGTTATGTTCATTCGTTGCATCACGACTCTGATTGCTTTCTACGCAGGGCGACAACGTGTCGCGCATGCGCCTCGAGGCCAGGCACATGAAGCTCTGTCACGCTGTAAACCCAAGTGGGTGAGGTTGATATCTGTTCCAGCTCTGCGACCGGATTTTTTCCCTTTAGCGCCAGCAACTGTCCGTCCTCTCCGACCAGATCGCTCGAAAGCTCAATCAGCCGCGGTACCGATGCCAATGCCCGGGCGATCACCGTATCAAAGCCACTGCCGGGTGCATAGTCCTCGGCGCGAGCTTTTACGGCTCTGGCATTCGAAAGACCCAGTTCGCCAATCATATGTTGGACAAAACTGATCTTTTTGCCGTTGCTGTCGAGCAGGACAAACTCCATATCCGGCTCGGTGATCGCCAGCGGCAGCCCCGGGAATCCAGCGCCTGTACCGATATCGATAACGCGCGGGCCACAAAGGTGCGGCCGAACCGCCAGGCTGTCCAGGATATGCCCGCTGACCATGTTTACGGGCTCACGAATGGCGGTAAGGTTGATGCGGCGGTTCCAGTGCGCAAGCTCGGACAAAAGTGTTGCCAGTTGCCGCACGGACTGCTCCGGCAGCTGCTGCCCCAGCGCCGCCGCGCCTGTTGCTATCTGTGCTGCGGTCACGCGCGTCCCCGCTTGTTGGCCCGGTAAAAAGTCGTCGACCAAGTGCACGGTGCAGGCCCCTGTCGGCGGCTGGCGATCAGGCAACCAACAGTGCCATAAAGTCGTCAACCGGCATCGACTTCAGTTTGTCGCGATCAGAGCAGACCTCGCTGAGGTTTTGCCACTGTCCCGCTTTCAATCGCGTGGATACGCTGGAATTGAATTTCTGCTTGAGTACCGGAATGCCTTCTTCCCGACGCTGGCGATGACCGATAGGGTAATCGACGGCGACCCTGTCCGTGCTGCTTCCGTCATTGAAAAAAACCTGGATAGCGTTGCCGATGTAGCGCTTGTCAGGATCGAAGTAGTCTTTCGTGAAGATCTTATTTTCAGTGACTTCCATTTTGTCACGCAATGCGTCGATCCGGGGGTCACTGGCGATATCGTCCTCATAATCTGCCGCCGTCAGGCGGCCGAAAATCAGCGGTACGGCTACCATATATTGTATGCAGTGATCACGATCGGCCGGGTTGTTGAGCGGCCCGGTCTTGTCGATGATCCGGACGCCGGGTTCCTGGGTTTCGATGACGACCTTCGTAACGTCGTCGAGCCGGTCGCGCACCTGGGCGTGCAGCGCCATCGCAGCTTCCACGGCAGTCTGTGCGTGAAATTCTGCCGGGTAGGATATTTTGAAAAGGATGTTCTCCATGACGTAACTCGAGTAACCCTGCGGCATGGAGAATTCCCTGCCCTTGAACATTACGTCGTAATAACCCCAGGTTTTCGCCGTCAAAGCAGATGGGTAGCCCATTTCACCGGTCATGGCGATCAGCGCGAGGCGTACTCCACGGCTTGTCGCATCGCCGGCAGCCCAGCTCTTGCGCGAACCCGTGTTCGGCGCGTGTCGGTAGGTTCGCAGCGCGCAGCCGTCGATCCAGGCATGCGACACGGCATTGATGACCTGGTCCCGGCTGCCTCCGAGCATGCGCGTGACGACCGCTGTCGTCGCAACCCGGACCAGCAGAACATGGTCCAGCCCGACCCGGTTGTAACTGTTTTCGAGTGCCAGGACCCCCTGGATTTCGTGCGCTTTGATCATCGCCGTCAGGACGTCATTCATCGTCAACGCATCTTTACCCTGGGCCCGCGCAATACGGCTCAGATAATCCGCAGTGGCAAGAATACCGCCGAGGTTGTCAGACGGATGGCCCCATTCCGCCGCCAGCCATGTGTCATTGAAATCCAGCCAGCGAATCATCGCACCGATATTGAACGCTGCCATGACCGGCTCAAGTTCGAATGACGTGCCCGGAACACGCGCTCCACCCGGCAGCGTTGCGCCCGGCACGACCGGCCCGAGAAGCTTGGTGCAGGCGGGATAGTCCAGCGCCTGGAAGCCACAGGCGAGAGTGTCCATGAGGCAGTAGTGCGCGGTTTCAAACGCAAGGTCGCTGTCAATCCCGGCGCTGCAAACGTAGTCCGCAATATCAACGAGCACCTGGTCGGGCTCGGGCCGTTCGGCCGAGCGTATATCGTATTGTGACATGGGCAAGCCTTTATGTTCTGTCGTCAATCGCAACGAATTTTTGTAGCTCCGGCCCGACGTAGTCGGCGGCGGGTCGAATCAGTTTATTGTTGGCGCGCTGTTCCATGATGTGCGCCGCCCAGCCAGTGATTCTCGAGCAAACGAAAATCGGCGTGAACAAGTAAGTTGGAATGCCCATGAAGTGATACACACTCGCAGCGAAGAAATCCGCATTGGCGAACAGCTTCTTTTCGTCCCACATTACTTTTTCAACGGCTTCCGAGACTTCGTACAGCGTCATGTCGCCGCGCTCTTCGGCCAACATCTTCGACATTTTCTTGTTGACGGCGTTGCGCGGATCCGAGGTGGTGTATACCCGGTGGCCAAAGCCCATGATCAGTTCTTTGCGCTCGAGCATGCCCTTGACGCCTGTTGTTGCTGCCGCGGGCGTGCGGAATTTCTGAATCAATTCCATTGCCGCTTCGTTTGCGCCGCCATGGAGCGGCCCGCGCAATGCGCCGATTGCGCCGGTCACTGCGGAATGCATGTCGGACAAAGTGCCTGTGATCACGCGGCCGGCGAAGGTCGAGGCATTGAATTCGTGTTCCGCATACAGGATCAGGGTTGTATCGAGACACTGGCGGTGCACTTCGCTGGGAGGCTTGTCATGCAGCATATGCAGGAAATGGCCGGCTACACCGTCGTCGCTGGTTTCCGTATCGATACGTTTGCCGGTGGCATGGAAGTGGTGCCAGTAGAGCAACATCGACGGCAGGCAAGCGAGCAGCCGGTCGGCAGTGTCCGCCTGCTGCGAAAAATTTTCTTCAGGTTCGATGTTACCCAGAAAGGAAACGCCTGTTCGCAGTACGTCCATCGGGTGTGCCGAGGCCGGAATCATTTCCAGCACCTTTTTCAGCGAGTCGGGCAGGCCCCTCTGGCCTTTCAGTTTTGTGATGTAAGCGTTAAGTTCTGCGCGCGCAGGCAACTTGCCATATAACAAAAGGTAAGCAACTTCTTCGAAACTTGCGTTGTCTGCGAGATCATAAATGTCATAACCGCGATACGTTAAACCCGCGCCTTCCTTGCCGACGGTACATAACGCTGTCTGCCCTGCGGTGACGCCGGCAAGCCCGCCGGTCTTTTTGGATGCTGTCATTCTATTCTCCGAGTCTTGCTAGTCTTGCTCTTCAGTTAAGCCCTTTTTTTCTTCGAACAGCTGGTCAAGTTTTTCCTCGTACGCGTGATAGCCAAGTACGTCGTAGAGTTCCATTCGCGTTTGCATCGTATCGATGACATTTTTTTGCGTTCCTTCGGTGCGAAGCGCCCGGTAAACATTCTCGGCTGCCCTGGACATGGCGCGAAAAGCGGACAGTGGATAAAGCACCAGCCTGATGCCGACATCGGCCAGTTCGGTCGTCGTGAACATCGGCGTCTGGCCGAACTCGGTCAGGTTGGCAAGCACGGGCACATCGATCGCGGCGGTGAACTGTCGGTATTCGTCAAGCGTTGTCAGCGCTTCGGCAAATATGATGTCGGCGCCGGCTTCGACGTAAGCCTGGGAGCGCTCCAGTGCGGCCTGTTGTCCCTCGACCGCATGCGCGTCAGTACGCGCCATCACGAGAAACTGCTCGTCTGTTCTGCTGTCGACCGCTGCTTTGACGCGGTCGACCATTTCCGCCGATTCAACCAGTGCCTTGCCAGGGCGATGGCCGCAGCGCTTGACGCCAACCTGGTCCTCAATGTGGCAGCCCGCGGCCCCGGCCCTTTGCATTTCGCGGACCGTCCGGCCGATCATGAATGCGCCGCCCCAGCCGGTATCGGCGTCAACCAGAAGCGGCACCTCAGTGGCGTAGCTGATGCGGCGAATGTCTTCACAAACATCGCCCAGCGTCGTCATCGCCAGATCAGGCAGGCCGAAGGAGGCATTGGCAACGCCGGCGCCGGAAAGGTAAATCGCGCGGAAACCCGCTTTCTCGGCAAGCAGCGCGGAATAGGCATTGATCGTGCCCGCGACCTGCAGCGGCTGCTCCTCTTGTAGCGCCTCGCGAAATCGCCTGCCTGCACTCATGAATCACCCCTGGTTGCTGTCGTTTCCGGTAAAATTCTAATTCAGATTAAAATTTCGGCTGTGATTTTAGCGCAGCGGCCCGCCGATCCCCAAATCACATGACAGCGACCGGCGGCGAACCCGCCGGGACAAGGGGCTCTCCTGTCTCCCGCCTGCTGACGCACGCGCAGCAAGCCGTATCTAGGCGATCTCCACGACCGTCCGGCCAGTCACCTTTCCGTCGATAAATGCCTGGAAAGCACCCGGTAGTTCGTCAAATGTGATGCTATTTGAGGCGATCTTGTCGAGATGTTGCGGTTTTAGGTTAGTCCCTATCCGGCGCCACACCTGCAGGCGCAGATCGCGTGGCGTTTCCACGGAATTGATGCCGAGGAGGCACACGGCGCGCAGGATAAAGGGCAGCACCGTCGTGTTCAGCTCGTGGCTCGCTGCCAGGCCGATACTTGCGATGTTGCCGCCGTAGTCGATCGTCCGCGTCAACCAGGTCAGCACCTCGCCACCGAGGTTGTCGATAGCGCCGGCCCAGAGTGCCTTTTCCATCGGGCGCTTGCCGAGATCGATCTCGTCGCGAATCAAAACCTGCCGCGCACCGATACTCTTCAGGTAATCCGCCTGAGAGGCTTTGCCAGTTAGCGCTACGGCTTCGTAACCTCGTCCGGCGAGCATGTCCACAGCGATGCTGCCGACGCCGCCCGTCGCACCGGTTACAACGACCGGACCGTTTTGGGGCAACTGTCCATTTTGCTCCATGCGATGAATAGCCAGGGCGGCGGTAAAGCCGGCCGTGCCAATTTGCATCGCCTCCACTGCCGTCAGGCCATCGGGGACTGGCACCACCGCCTCCGCAGGTACCCGCGCATACTCGGCGTAGCCGCCATCGCGCGTTTCACTCAGACCGCAGCCGGTGACGAGCACCACGTCACCCGGCGCGAAATCAGCGGATTCGGAACTCACCACCGTACCCGCAAGGTCGATGCCGCCGTTCAATGGAAACGTTCTGAGAATACGACCAGCGCCAGTCGCCGCGAGCGCATCCTTGTAGTTGATCGTCGAGTGACTGACCTTGATAACGACGTTGCCAGGTGAAAGCTCGTCCAGGTCCATTGTGGCAAACCCGGCGACGACCTTCCCGTCATGCTGATCAATGCGATAGGCGCGAAAGCCCTTCATTGTTTCTCCTCGTTATCGATGGTCGAGCCAGAACTCAAGGCCCATTGTATTCAACGCCACATCCTTGCCGACGATTTCCCGCACCGCGGCGTCGTCGCCCGCAAAGCCATGTTGCCGAAGCTCGGCAACAAAATAATCGTACATGCTTGCGTGCACCTTCTCGGTTCGACGGTCGGCTTCCGCGTGCTGCGTCACCAGGCCCACAAAATCATCAATACGCCTGTGTAGATCCGCGGCCAGGCGCGGCAGTTCAGTCACACGGCTGTAGTGCGTCAGGAACAGCTGTTCCGGTTCAAAATTCATTATTCGGTCGATAGCTTTATGCGCCTCGGGAGGATCGAAGTGCACCGGGGTCGTCGTCGGATAAATAAATGCGCCGTTGACCGTATCGAGTTCACGATAGGAAAGACCGAAACTATCGCCGGTAAATACGGAGCGAGACGCCGGATCGAAAAAACAATGATGATGCCGGGCGTGGCCCTCCGTGTAAAAACTCTGCAGTACCCGCCCGCCAAATTCAAATTCCTGCAGGTCATGCGCAACGACCACTCGCTCTTTTTCTATCGGCACGATGTCGCCGTACTGACGAAAATATTCAGCTTCGCCGTACACCGCCTGTGCGCCCCTGATCAGTTTCGCCGGATCGATCATGTGCGGAGCGCCGCGCGGATGCAGCACCGCGAGCGCGTTCGGCAGTGATTGCAGCAGAAGGCCGGCTCCGCCCGCATGATCAAGGTGCACATGCGTAAGGAAGACGTAGTCGACATCACCAACGTCGAGGTTCTTCCGTGCGAGCGTCGCCAGAAAATTCGGCACGCTTGAGTTGACCCCGGTATCGACGAATGCCGCCCGTCCGTTCGCGACAATCAGATGACTCGCGTCGAATTGCGACCGTAACAGGTCCGTGTCGATGGCAGTAATGCCATGACCATACTCTGTCGTTCCGGCTTCCGCTGCGGGCATCTCGCCCTCTCGGCAGGTTGTTTTGAGATTCGCTATTTGAGCGTCTTCAGGCCGTCCTGAGACGCGTAAAAATCAGCGATCAGCTCGATGTCCGCCTCGCTCAGCGTCGCTGCGAACGCATTCATCACGGTACCGGTTCGCTCGCCGACTTTGTAACTGGTCAGCGCATACGACAAATACTCCTCATGCTGACCCGAAAGCGTTGGCGGTGCCGGCTGCACACTCGCACCCGCTGCACCATGACAGGTCACACACAGTTGCGCGGCGGGAAGACCGGCAACCTGTTCTGCCGTTACCGTGTCGCGGGCAGGTTCGTTACTTGCCAGCCAGGCGATCAGGTTATCGATGTCCTCGTCAGTCATCGAACTCGCCTGCGCACGCATCGTCGGGTGTGGCCGGGTGCCGGCGCGGTAAGCCTGCAACGCTGCTTTGATGTATTCGCTTTTCTGGCCAGCCAGCCGCGGCACACGAAAGGAGGGGTAGGCATTTCTCTGCCCTTCAATACCGTGGCATCCAAGGCAGGTGAAACCCGCCTGATTACCGGTTTCGGGATCTCCCTGGGCAGCAGCCGGCTGCAGCCACAGGGCCAGGAGAATCGCGAGGATTGGCGCGCCGGAGCGAATATTCATAGTCGTCATCATGTTTTTTTGCTGGGTACGGTTGCCGCGCTAATGCCCGGCGTTTATCGAGGGCGCTATGGTAGTGACTGTCGGCCGGTATTTCCACACGCAAATCTACTTTCCCGGCGACCGTGCTAGCATTCCAATTCACAACTGCCACCCCGGGGGCCCCGCCATGAAGAAGTGGCTTGTCGTTTTGCTTGTATTGCTGGCTCTGCTCATCCTGCTATCGCCGGCCATCGTCGGTCGCATGGCCGAGAACAATATTGAGAAAAACATCGAGTGGGCGCAGAGCAAAGGCGACGGTGTCTCTATCCGGACCGAGAGCTTCGAGCGCGGCTGGCTGGCCTCGGAAGGGCGCCATCGCGTCCTCCTCGACGGCGGTCGATTTCGTGCCGTTGCCGAGGAATACATGAGCGCTACCGGCAACCCGGAACTTCCGTCCCTGCTAATCGACACCCACCTGGATCACGGTCCATTGCCCGCGAGCTCCATGTCGCCGGGACTCGCGACCGCCGTCTCGACATTCTCGGTTGACCCTGGCAATGGCGCGACAGTGGCTGTCCCGGGCGCATTGACCAGCAACGTGGCGCTCAACGGCTCGTCGCAGTCGCACCTGTTGCTGGAGCCCGGCTCCGTGGAAGACGAGGCCGTTACGTTTGAGTGGACCGGCGCCGACATGGTTTTTGAGTCGAATCCGACCAGCGGGGACCTGACGGCCGCCGGCGACATCAAGGCAATGAAACTGGCGGTGAACGGGACCACCGCAGATTTTAATGGTATGGCGGTCAATCTGGACCAGGTTCAAAGCAAGTACGGCTTCAGCACCGGCACACTGGATGCGCGCGTGGGAAGCATCACGATCGACGACGATGGCAGCGTTTTTTCCATTGCGGGCATGACGATGAGCGCCAGCTCGGCAATTGAGGACGAGCGATTGGGCGGCCAGACCGTATTCGAGCTGGATACGATGACCATTCCGGAAATCGGCGCCGTCGATTTCACCGCCGACGTAACTTTTGAGCGCCTCGATGCCGCGTCCTTTGCGGTTATCAGCGACGCTTTCCAGGCCGCCCAGAACGCGGCCGATCCGCAGGCAGCGCTTGCCGGGCTATACCCGGAGATCCAGCAGGAGGTCGAAACCCTGTTTGCCAAAGGTTTTGCCGTGCGTATGGAAAAAGTGGACGTGATGCTGCCGCAGGGCCTCGTTTCCCTGCAAATGAACGTCGACGTCCCCGAATCCGCGGACGGCGCCAGCTTTTCCTGGCCCGGCGTCATGCTGTCATCAACGGCAAACATCGACGTTCGAATTCCGGTAACTATCTACGAATTGGCTTCCACGATGAACAACCAGGTCGGCGCGCTGATTGCCATGGGCATTCTGGTCCCTGACGGAGACGATTTCGTCATGGCCGCGAAGTACGCCCAGGGATTGATTAACGTCAATGGCGTGCCGATGCCGATTCCAATCCCCGGCATGTGAAACGTCGGTTGGGGCGGAACGCTGCCTCAGCGCGACGCTAGTATCCGAGATCGAGATCCGCCGCCCGGTGGCAGGCAACCACGCTGCCTGCACAATCAGCGGGCACGGGAACCTCGTCGGTGCAAATGGCAATTGCGTGCTGGCAGCGCGGGTGAAACGGGCAACCGGACGGCGGACTCCACGCCGAGGCGGTTTCCCCGGGCAGTGGCACGTCAATCGGGCCGGTCGCCGGATCCAGCGCAGGCACCGAGCTCAGTAACGCCTTCGAATACGGATGCCGCGGTCGTTTGAACAGGGCCTCGTTTTCGGCTATCTCGCACAGCCGCCCCATGTACATGACCAGTACCCGATGGCTGATTTGCCGCACCACCGCGAGGTCGTGGGTAATGAAGATCAGGGACAGTCCGCAGCGATCCTGCTCGGACAGCAACAACTTGAGAATTTCGTGTTGAACCGTGCCATCAAGTGCGGCGACGGCCTCGTCACAAATCAGTACGCGCGGACGTAAAATCAGCGACCGCGCTATCGCAACTCTCTGCGCCTGCCCGCCCGACAGCTCGTGCGGATATCGACCGGCCAGCTCCGCACCGAGACCGACTCGCTCAAGCATTGCATTGGCGCTGGCCAGGCGCTGCGCACTTTTCATGCCCGCTTCGTGGACGCGCAGCGGCTCGGTGACAATCTCCCGAACTGACATTGCCGGGTTCAGTGACGCCAGTGGATCCTGAAAAACCATTTGCAGGTTTCGTCTTGCCGCATTGCGGCGCGCGCCAACGGTCGGCGGCTGTGCTTTCCCGAGCAGGCTGACATGCCCGCTGTCGGCAGGCAGCAGACCAAGCGTCGCGCGCGCAAGGCTGGTCTTGCCCGAGCCTGACTCGCCGACAACAGCCAGCGTTTCACGTTCGCCGAGTGACAGAGAGAGCGGCTTCACCGCGCGCAGACGCTTGCCGCGACCGGAGCGACGCTCCTTGAAACTGACCGCGAGATTTTCGATCTCCAGCACCGGATCCGCGTCCTCGCTGGCCGGTGCGCACATGACGGGGGAGTTGACACTCGGTGCCGCCGACAGCAATGCCCGCGTCCGCTTCTCGACCGGCCGGCTGAAAACCGCGCGCGTCTCACCTTCCTCGACCACGCATCCTTTGTCCATGACGATCACGCGTTCGCAATTTCCTGCAACGACCGCAAGGTCATGCGTTATGAGCAACAGCGCACTGTTGGTTTCGGAATGCAGCGTCCTGATAAGCCGCAAGATTTGCGCCTGAACGGTGACATCGAGAGCCGTCGTCGGCTCGTCCGCAATCAACAGGTCCGGTTCGCCGAGCAGCGCGGCAGCGAGCATTGCCCGCTGCCGCATACCACCCGATAGCTGATGCGGAAACGCCCGGAACTGTCGCTCAGGATCAGGCAGGCCCACCTTTTTCAACATTTCCAGGGTGCGCACGTCCGCATCAGGGCCGTCGCAAATACCGTGCTCGAGGAGAATGCGCCGCAGCTGTTTGCCGATTCGGACATACGGATTCAGGGCTGTCCTTGGATCCTGGAAAACCATCGCCACCCGGCGTGCACGATACTGATTCAATAAAGTCAGCGGCGCACCGCACAATTCGACGCCATCAAAGCGGATATTGCCGGCCACCGAGGCATTCGCCGGCAGCAGCCCCATGATCGCCATCGCCGTCTGTGTCTTTCCTGAGCCTGACTCGCCGACAATGCCGACGGCTTCGCCGCGCTCGATCATCAGGTTCAGTTCGCTGACCGCCGGTCGCGGCGAACCCGCATAGCGAACCGTCAGATTTTCAACGTCAAGAAGGCTCATCAGGTTTTATGTTTCGGATCGACGACATCGCGCAAGGCGTCACCGAGGAAATTAAAACAAAACAGGATGAAGGCCAGCACGCTCGCCGGTATGACGAGCAACCATGGCGCGGTTTCCATGTTGCTTATACCGTTGTTAACCAACGCTCCCAGCGACGTCTGGGGTTCCTGTACGCCGAGGCCGAGGAAACTGAGGAAGGACTCCACCAGGATCGCCTGCGGAATTGTAAGGGTCATATACACGACGACTACGCCGAGCAGGTTCGGCGTGATATGGCGCAGGATAATGCCGGGCGTCGAAACGCCGATCAGCCTGGCGGCGTCCACAAACTCGCGATGCTTCAGATTCATCGTTTGTCCGCGCACGATGCGCGCCATATCCAGCCAGTTAATTGCGCCAATGGCGACGAATATCAACAGGAAGTTTCTTTCAAAAGCGACCATTAGCAGGATCACCAGGAAGACAAACGGCAGCGCGTAAAGCGCATCGACCGCCCGCATCATCAGCGCATCCACCTTGCCACCGATAAATCCGGCTGTGGCGCCATAGGCAACGCCAATGCCTAGACTGACGACGCTGGCAATCACCGCAACGAAGAGCGTCACCTGCACACCAAGCAGTGTTCGTGAAAAAAGGTCGCGGCCGAGATCGTCGGTACCGAAAAACCGCATATCCTGAAGCGTGGGTGCCGCAAAACGGTTATTAAAATCGGTTGCAATGTAATCGTTGGGACTTAGCAGCGGGCCCGCGAGCGCAATTAATGCGACCAGCAACAGTAACAGCAAACAGACGGCAACCATGCGACTGGCGCGGATGTAACGGCCGATTGGCCGCAGTGCGCTGAACGCGCTCATCGATCGCGCATCCTCGGATCCAGCACACCGTAGAGCAAATCCACGGCCAGATTCAACAGGATCACCAGCGCCGCATACAAAATCGTAATGCCGAGCACCAATGTGTAATCCCGGTTAAGCGCGCCGCGTATGAAAAACTGCCCGACACCCGGGATACCGAATACTTCCTCGACCACGACCGAGCCCGTCAATATCCCCGCGATGGCCGGGCCCATGTAGGAAAGCAGCGGCAGCATGGCAGGCTTTATGGCATGGTAGCGGACAATCGACGCGGTGCTTAATCCCTGCGCGCGTGCAGTCCGCACAAAATCGCTGCTCATGACATTGATCATGCTCGCGCGGGTCAGTCGCGCGATGTAGGCGATCTGCGGCAATGCCAGCGCGACCACGGGCATCAGCAGCCGGCTCGCTCCGCCACTGGCCCAGCTTGCCGGCAACCAGTCAAGAAAGACCGCAAACACGAGCACCATTAACGGTGCAACGACGAAAATCGGAATCGAGATCCCGATCATGGCGACGCCGCTAACCAGCCGGTCGAGGAGCGTGTTTTTCCGCAGCGCCGCAATCACGCCCGCGCTGACGCCCGCGGCGATGGCCAGCAACATGGCGAGAGCGCCGAGGCGCATCGACAAAGGCAATGCACCGCCAATCAACTCTGCAACCGTGTAATCGCGATAACGGTACGAGGGACCGAAGTCGCCGTGGGCGAGGCCCTGCAGGTAGCCCAGGAATTGTTGTGGCAACGAGTCGTCGAGGTGGTAGGCCGCCTGCACATTCTTTTCGATAGCCGGGGGCAAAACGCGCGCCGCGTCAAACGGGCCGCCAGGCGCCGCGTGCACCATGAGAAATGCGATCGCGATCACCAACAGCAGGGTCGGAATCGCTCCAAGAATGCGCAGGTACGCGTAACGCAGCAACTTAATTATTCGTCAGCGGCAAAGCTCAGATGTTGACTGTAATGGTAATTCAGCACGTTGTCTCCCCAGCCTGTGACGCGCGAACTGACCATGTGTTTGTTGACATAGAAATACATCGGTATCAGCGGATGGTCCCTGAGCATGCGGTTTTCGGCTTCCTCCAGAAACGCTTTGCGCAGGTCCGGGTCGATTTGCGCCCCCGCACGCTGCATCAAGCTGTCGAACTCGGCGCTTTGATAGCCGGTCATGTTTGATGGATTGTCGCTCTCAAGCGTGCTCAAGAATGTATGTGCGTCATTGTAATCGCCGTCCCAGTTCAGGCGGAAAATGTCGATGGACTCGCGCTGCTGGATATTTTGCAGCAGCACCTGGAACTCTTCATTGATCAGGCGAGCCTCGACGCCTAGTACACTCCGCCACATCGACTGCACCGCAACCGCAATTTGCCGGTGAGTTTCGCTGGTGTTGTAACGTATCTCCGGGCGGAACGTTCGCCGCGAGCCGTACCCCGCTTCCTCGTAAAGCTGCCTTGCTTTTCGCTCACGATCGTCCTTCGACAATCTGGCCCACGAATAGGTCTGCGGATCGTAGTTGGCGGTGCCGTACGGAACCCAGCTGTACGCTGGCGCCTCGCCGCGACCAACGAGATCGACGAGAAAATCGCGGTCGATCGCCATTGACAAAGCTTCGCGAAGTTTCGGGTTATCACCGAACGCCGGATTTGTCATGTTGAAGCCGTAGTAGTAGACACCGAGCGCGGGCGATACCCTGACTTCATCCGGCCGCTCGGCCTTCATCTGTTTGAAGGATTCCGGCGGAATCGTGCGGGTAACGTGCAACTCGCCGGCACGATAGCGGTTCAACTCAACGATCGGCTCCGGTGTTACGTAGTGAAAAACACGATCAATAGCGGTGTTGGCATTGTCCCAGTAATACTCGTTGCGTCTGATTTCAATGTGCGAGCCGACGGCCCATTCGACGAGCTGGTAGGCGCCGTTCGACACGAGGTTCCCCGGCCGCGCATGTGCATCGCCGAATTTTTCCACGGAACCGCGATGCACCGGGAACGTGCTCGGGTGTGACATGAGGCTGATAAAATACGGTACTGCACGGCGCAGTGAAATTTTCAGTTGATGACTGTCGACCGCCTCGGCGCCAAGCGACTCCACTTCCATCTCGCCGCCGATTATCTCGTTGGCGTTGAGAATTTCACCCACCGACTGCACGTAAAACGCCGCCGTTTCCGGGTTGACAAGGCGTCGCAGGCTGTAAACGAAATCATCGGCCGTGACCGGCTCGCCGGTCGACCAGCGTGCCTCCGGGCGCAGGAAAAAGACGTACTCCGTGCCGTCCGCGGAAATGGTCCAGCGCTCCGCGGCGGCGGCCCGCAGTTCGCCATCGGGTGTATAGCCAACAAGCCCCTCACCCAGGTCCCGTTGCACATGCCCGGCCTCGGTACTGCGCGACTTGTGCACATCGAGTGACTCCGGTTCCTCGCCCGTGCCACGATGCAGCAGCGAAACGTCATCCGCTACCTGCCGGGCACCGTCGCCGCACGCCGTAAGCGCCAGTATCAGGGCCAGGAGAAGTGCGTGAAGTCGGCTCATGTGCTCAGAATACCGCAAAGACGCCGCTGTTCTGTGCGCCGGTTCCGAAAAAAGGACTCACCGGGCGGCGCTTTCAGGTTTGCAGCACCGCGACATTACGCCGAGCGTTGCAGCTGGCGCTTCTTCAGGTGAATGAGCAGCAGCGAAACCGTGGACGGCGTGACGCCCTCAAGCCGGGCTGCGTGACCGAGTGTCTCGGGCCGGCTGGACTGGAGACGCTGCCGGGCCTCCGTGGACAAACCGGTTACGCCTTCATAGTCGAAATCTGCCGGCAAGCGCAGCTTCTCCTGTTTCGCGTGCTGTTCAATTTCGCGCTGTTGCCGCTCGATGTAGCCGGCGTAGCGGGCCTGCACCTCGAGCTGAAACTCCACCTGTGCAATTTGCTCGACGCTCATGCCATCACGCCAGGCACCGTGGCCGACCGCCGACAAGGAAACGACGTCGGCGTAGTCGATTTCGGGCCGGCGCAGCAGGTCGGCGGCGCGGCATTCGTGACGGAAATCCTCGCCGAGAATCCGCCGATCGTTTGTATCCAGCCGATCAGCATGAACGAAAATGCGGTGCAGTCGATCCTTTTCAGCGCCGACGGCGGCCTGCTTGTTCTCGAAGTGTGCCCAGCGATTATCGTCCACAAGACCGAGTTCGCGCCCGATCGGCGTCAGGCGGAGGTCGGCATTGTCCTCTCGAAGCAGCAGGCGGTATTCGGCGCGGCTTGTAAACATGCGGTACGGCTCGCTGACCCCGCGGGTAATCAGATCGTCAACGAGAACACCCAGGTAGGCCTGGTCCCTTGATGGATACCAACCGGCTTCATTGGCTGCGGCCCGCGCTGCGTTGATGCCCGCAAGAAGGCCCTGGGCCGCCGCTTCTTCATAGCCGGTCGTACCATTGATCTGCCCGGCAAAGAACAGGCCACTCACAAACCTCGTTTCGAGTGTCGGCCGCAAATCGCGCGGATCGAAATAGTCATACTCGATCGCATAACCTGGCTGCGTGATGTGGGCCCGTTCGAAGCCCGTGATTGTGCGGACAAAACGTAACTGGGTTTCATACGGCAGGCTGGTCGAAATTCCGTTCGGGTAAACCTCGTGCGTATCGAGACCCTCAGGCTCGACGAAAATCTGGTGCGAATTCCTCTCGGCAAAGCGCACGACCTTGTCTTCTATCGATGGGCAATAGCGCGGCCCAACGCCCTCTATGAGACCGGAGTACATCGGCGATTCGGTCAACGAACTGCGAATGATGTCGTGTGTTGCCTCGGTCGTATGGGTAATGTGGCAACTCACCTGCCTTGGGTGATCGCTGCTCTTGCCGAGAAAAGAAAACGCGGGTACTGGCTCATCGCCCGGCTGTTCTGTCATGGCCGAGTAGTCGAGCGTCTTGCCATCGATCCGCGGTGGCGTTCCCGTTTTGAGCCTTGCAACCGTGAACGGCATTTCGCGCAACCGATCCGCAAGTCGAATGGAGGGCGGGTCACCGGCGCGCCCGCCGGACTTCTCGCTGCGACCAATGAGGATGCGGCCGCCGAGAAACGTTCCAGCAGTGAGCACGACACTCGCTGCATGGAAACGCAAACCCAGACCGGTCACGACGCCGGCCACGCGCTCGCCTTCCACAATAAGATCATCGACCGACTGCTGAAAGATCGACAGACCGGGCTGGTTTTCGAGCAGGCGCCGAATCGCCTGGCGATAAAGCACCCGATCGGCCTGGGCCCGTGTGGCGCGAACGGCCGGCCCCTTGCTCGCATTCAGCGTCCGGAACTGAATGCCCGCCTGGTCGATGGCTTTTGCCATCGCGCCGCCGAGTGCGTCGATTTCCCTGGTCAGATGCCCCTTGCCAATGCCGCCGATCGCCGGGTTACAGCTCATCTGGCCAAGCGTGGCGATGTTATGTGTGATCAGCAGCGTCCGCGCGCCAGCCCGCGCGGCAGCGAGGCTCGCTTCGGTGCCAGCGTGGCCACCGCCAATGACGATCACGTCGAATGTTGTCTCTGCAGACATTGCTCAAAAATCAACCAGTTTTTCGGGTGCGTCATTCTAGTCGGCGCTGACCGGCAGCGCTACAGGGCTTTACATACTTCCTCGCATTCCAGAAGATAGCGGCGCCTTTCAAAACGGACCCGACATTGAACAAGATTCTCCTCGTGACAGCCGGTTTGCTGGCTGGCGCATCCGCGTTCGCTCAGGACGGCGGGCCGCGGCAGACGCTACCACTGGAGGACTGCAGAATTCGCGCCGCCGAGGGCTTTCCGGGCATCAAGGCGCGCTGCGGTACCCTGGTGCGCCCCGAAGACCCGTCCGATCCGGACTCACCAACGATCGATCTGCGGGTCGCCGTAATTCCGGCTCTCAGCCTCGAACCGGAAGCCGACGCATTTGTGCCTATCGCCGGTGGCCCGGGTGGGTCGACCATCGAATTTTATGCCAGCGTGGCGACGGCTTTCGAAGACGTGCGCCGCACCCGCGACATTGTGCTGATGGATCAACGCGGCACGGGCCAATCCGCGCCAATGCGCTGCGATGTGGACGAGGACATCATCGAGGGCCGCTATTCACGGGAGCGAACCATCGCCGACACCCGTACCTGCCTGGCCGAGCTTGGCAACGACCCACGATTCTTTACCACCAGCATTGCCGTCCTTGATCTAGAGGCTCTGCGCGAGGCGCTTGGCTATGCACAGTTCAATGTCTACGGAATTTCCTATGGAACGCGGGTTGCTCAGCATTTTCTGCGCCGCTTTCCAGCCTCTACGCGGACCGTGGTACTGGACGGTGTTGTCGCCCCGCAAATCGCACTGGGCCCGGGGATTGCCATTGAGGCACAGAACACGCTCGAGCAAATTTTCGATCGTTGCAGCGAAGACGACGCCTGCGCCGCGCGATTTCCCAATATTCGCGAAGAATTCACGCGGCTGCGGCGAAGCCTGGTGGATCAGCCAGCCGCGCTGCTACTGGCGAATCCAAGCACCGGTCGCACCGAGGAGCTCCTGTTCGACGACGACAAACTCGCCGGTGCGCTGCGTTTGCTCAGCTACCATCCCAGTTCTGTCGCCTTGATGCCATTGTTAATCGACGAGGCTGTCACGGGTAATTTCCAGCCGCTGGGAGCGCAGTTCATGATGATTGCCAACAGCATGTCCGACGCAATCAACATCGGTATGCACAATGCCGTGGTCTGCACAGAAGACGCCCCGTACTTTTCGAGTGCGGGCATCAGCCGTGACGAACTCGAGGCAACCTATATCGGTCCGCTGCAACTCGATGCCCTGGACGCCATGTGTTCGGTGTGGCCCAAAGGAGTAATCGACGAGAATTTCAAAGAACCGGTGCAAAGCGATGTACCGGTCTTGCTGCTATCAGGCGAGAATGACCCCATTACACCGCCCGCCTATGCGGATCTCGCCGCGGTTGATTTTGGAAACGCACTGCACCTGACTGGCCGACAGCAGGGTCACGGACTCGCGCCGCGTGGCTGCACGCCCGGCATCATTGGCGAATTCGTTGCGTCGGCCAGCGTTGAGGGGCTGGCCACTGATTGCCTCGAGCGGGTTTTTGCCATGCCCTTTTTTCTCGACTTTTCAGGTCCGTCGCCATGATCGTCGTCGAAAATCTTCATAAGTCGTTTGGCAACGTCAAAGCCGTACAGGGCGTTTCGTTTCGCGCTGAGGATGGACGTATCACCGGTTTGCTCGGCCCGAACGGCGCGGGCAAATCGACGACTCTGCGCGCGCTGTACACGGTGCTGAAACCGGATTCCGGTACCGCCATCATTGATGGCATCAATGTCGTTGACGACAGCCTTGCCGCCCGTGCGCGCATCGGCACGTTGCCGCACGGTGCGGGCCTGTATCCGCACCTCACCGCGCGTGAAAACATAACCTATTACGCAAAACTCTATGCCATGACGCCAGAGCGAATCGCTGCCCGCGTACAGCAGGTGATCGACGACCTCGATATCGGCGATTTCGCCGACCGCAGGACCAAGGGATTTTCACAGGGCCAGCGAACCAAGGTTGCGCTCGCCCGCTCTCTCGTTCACCAGCCGCAGAACATTATTCTGGACGAGCCAAGCAACGGTCTTGATGTCATGGCAACCCGGGCATTGCGCGAGTTGATTCGCGAATTGAAGGCGGCAGGAAAATGCGTTCTTTTCTCGAGCCATGTGATGCAGGAGGTCGCGGCGCTGTGCGACGAAATCGTGATCATTTCATCCGGCAAGGTCGCCATGCAGGACACGCCCGAGGGCATCCGCAACGCGACCGGCTGCGATGATCTGGAAGAAGCCTTCGTGAAAGCGATCGATATCGTGGAGGTCGAGGCGTGAAAACAATTCGCACTGTTTTCATGAAGGAAATCGTCGACAACTTTCGCGATCGTCGGACGCTCATGTCGGCGCTGTTGCTGGGCCCGCTTTTCGGCCCGATCCTTTTTGCGTTTGTTATCAACCTGTCGGTAAAGCAATCGCTTGAAAACAGGGACGAGGCGCTCGAGCTTCCCGTTGTTGGCGCTGAACATGCGCCAAACCTGATGCGTTTTCTTGAGAGCAACAACATCAACATTGCCGAGGGGCCGACGACCCGCGACGCGGCAATCGACGCGGTCAGCCTTGGCAATCAGGATGTCGTCATTGTTATTCCGGCGAATTTCGGCGAAAACCTCGCCAACATGATTCCGGCCACAGTCGAAGTGATTACTGACCAGGCCAACCGGCAGGCCGAACGTGAATCTCGCCGGGCGACCCGGGCTTTAAGCGCCTACAGCCAGGAAATCGCTGCCATGCGTCTGACGGTTCGCGGCGTCAATCCGCAGGTTATGCGACCACTCAACATCGACGAGGTCGATGTATCCACACCAAGTGGCCGATCTGCGATTTTGCTCGGCATGTTGAGTTACTTCTTTATCTTTGCCTTGTTGTCCGGGGGCATGAACCTGGCAATTGATGCGACGGCGGGCGAGCGGGAGCGCGGTTCGCTCGAACCGCTGCTGTGTTTGCCGGTCACGCGGGATCATCTGATCTTCGGCAAAATTCTCGCGGCCTGCTTCTTCATGGCTATTTCCCTCAGTCTCAGTCTTACCTGTTTCCACTTCGTACTGAAGTTCATGCCACTGCAGGAACTGGGCATGACGCCCAACTTTGGTCCTTCGGTTGTAGCGCTGGCTTTCCTGCTACTGGTGCCGTTCGCACTGGTGGGGGCATCGCTGATGACGCTGGTTGCCTCGTTCACGAAGAGTTTCAAGGAAGCGCAAACATGGGTCAGTGTTGTCTTGCTGGCGCCGACGATGCCAATCCTTGTGGTTTCCATCCTCATGGTGCGGCCAAGCACGGCGCTCATGTTCATTCCGTCGCTCAGTCAGCACCTGTTACTGGTCGGGTTGATCAAAAACGAACCGCTGAACATACTGCACGTACTGGTATCGGTCAGCGGTACGCTGGTCATCGGCGCCGCCCTCACCTGGGTCTGCGCCCGTCTTTACCGGCGCGAAGGTCTCCTCGGCTGACGCAAGTCCGGGGGCCAACCGGGACCTGGACCGTAACGCGAGCACAGCCGACGGCGCCGCTGGTCGAGCCTGTCAGGTCTTGTTTCACAACGTACAAAAAAACCCCGCACAAGGCGGGGTTTTGGTTTTGCAATTCTACCGGGTGTTATTTGCCAAAGTAGAACCGGCCGCTGAGTCCGTAAGCCGAGGTGTCATCAGCCCAGTCACCACTGACGCCAATATCAATATTCTCGGTAACGCCGTACAACAGGCCAAGGCCGAAACTGGTGTCGTCGCTGTCTCCGAGATCGACGTAGCTGATTCCGCCGTTGAGCTCGATGGCGTCTGAAGCCTGATAGCGAAGTCCAACGCCGAGACCGTAGCCGCTTTCGTCCGAGCTGCCGAGACCGGTAACGCCAAGATCAACGTATTCGTAGGACAAGCCGGTCACGAAATCGAGTTGCTCAGACAGCGGTGTATGCCAGCCGATACCAGCGCTCAGCGTATCGACATCAACCGTAACGCCTTGCTCCTTGAATTCGCCCATGCCGTAGCCGCCGAAAACAAAGAAGCTCTCGTTGAGTGAATACGAGCCGCTGAGGCCAAACCCATCGCCATCAACGTCGACAAACCCGTCGTCCAGGTTCAGGCGCTCGTAGCCAACGCTGAAATAATTGTAATCAAAACCCTGTGCGGCCGCCGAAGCGGAAAACACGATTAGTGCTGTGAACAGTACAGAACGCAACATGTCGTTCTCCTCATTAACGTCCAAGAAAAGGCTGAATCAGATCAGCTGGGAACGGAGGTTAGGCGAATTCACAGTACTGATAGTGGCGTGGATCACACTTCTGACGGTGACCGGATTATTGTCAAAAATGACGCTGCCGAAGTGTGTGCCAGGTAACCTTTTTCGCCCTTTTTGTTGCCATAACGCAACGCTGCGTTCTGGCTATTGCGGGCAACTTGCGCGATTGCCGCAAGCCGGGGTTAGGGCCGGTTATAGCTGCCGCACATTGCTGACCGACCGTGGGGCGTTTAGTCGAAGTACAGCCGGCCGTCGAGGCTCCAGATTGAGACGTTGTCGTCCCAGTTGCCGCTCACGCCGACGGCGAATGCGTCCGACAGGTTCAGCAGGAAGCCCGCATCTAACGTGGTTTCGTTACCACTATCGAGGTCGGTATAGGTCAGGCCACCGAATGCTTCTATCCATGCGTTGGCACCGACCCTGACACCGGTACGCAAACCCAGGCCATCGTCATCAACCGAACCCCCGCCAATCAAGTCGATCTTGGTTGATTGGTAGAAACCCTGCACGACGATATCCATCAGGCGGGTTAACGGCATGTTCAGGCCCGCGCCAGCTTGCCAGCCGCTGGCATCCAGGCTCGAACCAACGTCAGTACCCCGGTATCCGCCAAAAATATGGAAATTGTTGGAAATTGCCAAGGAGGCGCCTACGCCAAGCCCGTCACCGTCGAGATTCTGGCTATCGTAGTTGGCGTTACTGTACGACACGTCGATGAAGCTGTACTCGAAACCCCTGCCCTGGGCGGCAGCAACGCCTGACAACAAAAGCAAAAGCACCACGAAAGCTGAACGCGCCATGACCTTCTCCCCTGATGTTGACCCAAACGGTTTACCGGGACGGGCGTCAGATCGCCAACCGTTGCGCGTATTTGAGCATAGGCCTACTTGCCGATGCAAAACTCGGAAAAGATGCGCCCAAGCAGATCGTCGCTTGAAAACTCACCGCTGATCGCGGCCAGCGAAACCTGCGCAAGTCTGAGTTCCTCGGCGAGGAGTTCGCCAGCATTACTGGTTTCAAGCGCGGCCCGGCCACGTCGGAAGTGGGCGGCGGCGGCGGTTAAAGCGTCCACATGACGCTTACGCGCGGTGAAAGCACCTTCACCCTTGTCGTGATAACCGGCGATGCGCCGAATCGCCTCGCGCAAGTCATCCGTGCCAATACCGGTTTGCGCCGAGACGTTCAGGGTCAGCGGATCCGCGGAAACGATTCCGGGGCGGTCTCCGGTCAGGTCGATTTTGTTGCGCAAAATAATGAGTGGCACGTCCGGCGGAACGGACTCATCCGGTGCGGACGAAGCTGGCTCGGTTGCATCCTGGATCCACAGCACGGCGTCGGCGGTCTGCAGCGCTTGCCGTGCGCGTCGAATGCCCTCGGCCTCGATTACGTCCGGGTCATCACGCAGGCCGGCAGTGTCGATGAGTTCGACGCCGAGCCCATCGATGTCGATATGTTCCCGCAGGATGTCCCGCGTGGTTCCCGCGACTTCGGTAACGATGGCCGCGTCCTGTCCGCTGAGAAGATTTAGCAGGCTCGATTTGCCCGCGTTTGGCTTGCCGACAATCACCACCTGCAGACCATCGCGTAACCGGCGGCCGGCTGCAACGGTCTGCTGCAGCTCAGCGAAGGTTGCCGCGCACGCCTCGATTTGTGCCTGGAGCGCCGCATCCGCCAGAAAATCTATCTCGTCTTCCGGGAAGTCTATTGCTGCTTCGACGTGCAGGCGCAGTCGAATCAGCTGTTCCGTCAGCGCCGACACGGCCGCCGAGAAAACTCCAGCAAGCGAACGGTGAGCTGCCCGCGCTGCCTGTGCGGTACCGCTGTTGATCAGGTCGGCGATCGCTTCCGCCTGGACCAGGTCCAGCTTTCCGTTCAGGAAAGCGCGCTGTGAAAATTCGCCGGGTGCCGCGCGTCGGGCGCCGAGCGCAACGGCCGCCGCGACGAGCAGAGACATGACGGTGGGGCCGCCATGGCCTTGCAGTTCAAGTACGGATTCACCAGTGAACGATCCTGGTGCCGGAAACCACAGCGCAATGCCGGTATCGATAGCACCGCCGTCGGAATCACAAAACGTCAGGTGAGTAGCGTAGCGAGGTGCCGGCAGAGCGCCGAGCATTTGCAAGCCGATGTCTGCTGCAAGCGGTCCGGAAATACGCACGACGCCGACGCCACCTTTGCCCGGCGGAGTAGCCGCCGCCACGATAGTATCTTTAACGTAGTGCGCCGAATGGTTCATGCAGACGCCCGATTGGCTCAGGTCAGGACTTGTCCTTCGTTTTTTTCTTGCCCTTGCGTGCCGCCGCCTCTTCATGCACGACTTTATTGATGTACCACTGCTGCGCGATGGACAAGAGCGTATTGGTTACCCAGTAGAGGACCAGGCCGGACGGAAAGAAGGCGAAAAACACGGTAAACATGATCGGCATGATCTGCATGACTTTCGCTTGCACCGGATCCCCGGGCGTTGGGTTCAGCTTTTGCTGGAACAGCATCGCCGCACCCATGATGATCGGCAGAATAAAGAAGGGATCGCGTGAGGACAGGTCGGTAATCCATAGCGCGAAGGGCGCCTGTCGCATCTCGACGCTTTCCAGCAGGACCCAGTAAAAGGCAAGGAAGAAGGGCATCTGGATGAGTATTGGCAGGCAGCCGGCCGCCGGATTTACTTTCTCGCGTTTGTACAGTTCCATCATCGCCTGGCTGAGCGCCGGTCGATCATCCTTGTAGCGGTCCTGCAATGCCTTCATGCGCGGTTGGATTTCGCGCATCTTGGCCATCGAGCGACCGCTGGCTTCTGTCAGTTTATAGAACGTTGCCTTGATCAGGATGGTCACGGAGATGATGGCAACGCCCCAGTTGCCGATAAACGAATACACAAAGCTCAACAACCAGAAAAGCGGTTGAGAGATGATAGTCAGCCAGCCGTAGTCAACCGTCAGCTTCAGCGTTTCGTCGATTTGCTCGAGCTGTGCCTGCAGTTTCGGCCCGACAAATACGGTGGTCTCGAAAGTGTGGGTATCGCCCGGCGCAATGATGACGGACGGTGTGCCTATCAGGCTCGCGATCGAAACATCGCCGCGCGCCGAGATGTTATAAACATATTCCTCGTCCGCTGGCGGCACGATAGCGCTGAGAAAATGATGTTGAATCTCGCCAAGCCAGCCGTTTTTTGCCTGGACACTGACCGGCCCGTCCGTCAGCAGGTCGTCACGTTGTTGTTTCTCGGCTTTTTCGCCGTTGTAAATAATAGGGCCGTCGAACGAATACGTATCGACATCAAACATCGAGCGCTTGTTTTCGCGGGAGCGTCGCAGGATCTGCGCATACACGGCGCCGCGCCAGTCCGTTTCGCTGTTGTTAACAAGCCGCTGCGTAATGTCGATGCGGTAGCTGCCGCGCGTGAACCGCAGCGTCTTTTCCACGGTAATGCCCTGTCCGTCGCTCCAGGTCAGCGGCACAACGAGTTCATTGGCACCGTTCAGCACATACTCTGAGGAAGCTGCCTCGAAGTGCGCGGTGTGATTCGCCTTTGGGCGATTGCCGGCGGAGTTGAGTCCGGTCTGGATGAGACCCAGTTCGTTCGGGTCCGGGGAAAGAAGCTCGACCAGGACATCCGGTGAGTCCTTGGCGACCGGGTAGCGCAGCATCTCGGCTCGCTGCAACGTTGCGCCTGCGGTGCTGATATCGATATCCAGCACATCGGTTAAAACGTGAATCAGCGGCGCCGCTTGCTGATCAACCTCGTTGTCGCCTTCGGCTAGGGCCGGAGCCCCGTCAGCCAGTTCCGGTGTATCGACGGCGGCGGCAGGCAGTGCTGGAAGCGCTGCCGTTTCATCAGGCGAGGCAAGCTGTTCGGTGGCTGTAGCGTCTGGCGGCCCACCGGACATCGCGGGTCCGTAGTCCAGGACCCAGGCCTGGTATGTCATCCAGAGCAGGAGGCCGAAGGTCGCCCAAATCAGTAGCCGTTGATTGTCCATCTATTTACTTTCCGCCTTGTTTGACCCGGCTTGCCTACAGCGCTGCCAGTGGTGTTCAAGGCTGTCGAAAAGCGCCTTGTTATCAGCCGCGGCGGCCGCCGGCTGGTTTAATACCACAATATCAACACCCCCGAGCAGCCACTGGTGTCTCCGGAATGACTCGCGCGCGATGCGCTTCAGTCGGTTGCGCCCAGCGGCCAGGCGGCAGTTCTTTTTACCAATCGCAAGGCCGAGTCGTGGTTCGGTCGTTCCGTTGGGTCGGTAGAGAACTGTAAACATGTGGTCGCGACTACGTTTGGCTTGATTGAAGACGCCGCTGAAGGAGGGCTTGTCGAGCAGGCGGCTTCTACGCCTGAAGCGGCTATCCGTCGCGTTGCTTGTTGTGGTCTTGGGTTCCGTAAGCCTGGGTGACGGGGAGTGACACCGCTTAAGGTGTCAGTCTTACCCGACCTTTGGCACGACGTCGCTTGATAACGAGACGGCCTGCTTTGGTTGCCATCCTCGCTCTGAATCCATGCGTGCGCGCGCGCTTCAGTTTGTTCGGCTGAAATGTTCTTTTCATTTGGGTGCCACCTGGCGTTAATCTGAATGCGCGCTGTGCGCGCGTTGGTATTTTTACTGGCGGGCGTCTGGCCCACCCCCAAGAGGGCCGGCAAGGTTACGCGGGGGGTCGATTTCTGTCAATAGAATAAGGCCTTATACGAGGTAGCTTGAGCGGGTCGATTTATTGGAAGCGGCGGCCCGTCGGTGCCGGGTTTGCACCGGTTTGTGGCGTCTGGCGCAGCTTGGGGTTCCAGTATAGACTGCCCGGTCTCGCCAGTTCATAACAACGACCACCAGAAGCGCAAAGCTCCGGGGACACTTTTTGCAGCCCGAAACGACAGTATGGAATCGCTGTATTCGTGACCTCCAGGCGGAACTGCCGGAGCAGCAGTTCAACACCTGGATACGGCCGCTGCAGGCGGTTGAGGACGGTCCCGTCCTGAAGTTGCTGGCGCCGAATCGTTTTGTCGTTGACTGGCTTAAGCAGCATTATATCGATCGAATTGAAGAACTGGTCGGCAGCAGCGGCGGTGACAGCCACGTAGTGGTCGAGGTCGGTTCACGACAGGTCGTGCCGAGTTCGGCGGCCATCGCGCCGATTCGTCCCGACCCGCCTTCATCGGCCGCGCCGGTGTTATCCCGACTTAACCAGCAATTCAGCTTCGAGAATTTCGTCGAGGGCAAGAGCAACCAGCTGGCCCGTGCGGCGGCATTCCAGGTGGGCGAGAATCCTGGAAAATCCTATAACCCTTTGTTTATATATGGGGGTGTCGGATTGGGTAAGACCCACCTGATGCAGGCCATTGGCAATGCCATGGTGAAGAAAAATCCCGCGGCACGGGTTAGCTATATCCACTCGGAGCGTTTTGTCGGCGATATGGTCAAGGGTCTGCAGCACAATACGATTTCTGAGTTCAAGCGCTCGTATCGTTCACTCGACGCGCTGTTGATTGACGATATTCAGTTCTTTGCCGGCAAGGAACGTTCGCAGGAAGAGTTTTTTCACACGTTCAATGCGCTGCTGGAAGGGCAGCGGCAGATTGTATTGACCTGTGACCGTTTTCCGAAGGAGGTAAACGGTCTCGAAGAGCGACTGCGATCACGGATGGGCTGGGGCCTGACCGTCGCGATCGAGCCGCCGGAGCTGGAAACCGCGGTAGCTATCCTGATGAGCAAAGCGGCGATCGAGGGCGTGGCGCTTCCGGAAGAGGTGGCGTTTTTTATTGCGAAGCGGATTCGCTCGAACGTGAGAGAGCTTGAGGGCGCGCTGCGCCGGGTGATCGCAAATTCCACCTTTACCGGTCGGCCAATAAACCTGGAATTTGCCAAGGAAGCTTTGCGCGATTTGCTCGCCTTGCAGGATCGGCTGGTGTCGATCGAGAATATCCAGAAGACGGTAGCGGACTATTTCAAGCTGAGGCTGACCGACCTGATGTCAAAACGCCGCAGCCGTTCGATCGCGCGACCGCGACAAATAGCAATGGCGTTGGCGAAAGAATTGACCAATCATAGCCTGCCGGAAATAGGCGATGCTTTTGGCGGGAGGGACCATACAACGGTGCTGCATGCCTGCCGGCGTATCGCTGCTTTGCGGGAGACGGACAAGCGAATCGACGATGATTTTGTAAACCTGTTGAGAACCCTGACAGGATGATGTGGATAACCGGTGCGTAACTTTAGGGGATATAGTTATCCACAGGAAATTCACAGTGGCTGCGGTAAATATACCGATCTTTAAGGTTGACGAAAGAATAGATAAGCAATTGTTTTTTATGAATTTTTATTTGTTATCCACAGGACTTGGCTGCCTTAATAATAACAATAAAATATATAATTCAAATATTTATTAACAGGTGGATTAGATGAAGTTAACGGCTGGTCGCGAAGCCCTTTTGAAGCCATTACAAGCTGTAATTGGCGTTGTTGAACGTCGACAGACAATGCCAATTCTGGCGAACGTGTTGCTGGTCGCAAAAGATGGCGAGATCGCTGTGACAGCGACAGACCTGGAGGTCGAGCTGGTTGCGACTGCGGAGGTCCAGGTCGATAGCCCCGGCGAAGTGACCGTGCCAGGTCGAAAGCTGCTGGATATTTGTCGTGCATTGCCTGACGACGCGCAGATCAGCATCAGCCAGAGCGGAGAGAAGTTGAGCGTTAAGTCGGGGCGCAGCAAATTTTCGTTAACGACATTGCCGGCCGCCGAGTTTCCGACGGTAGAGGATATCGCGGCGGGCAAGAGCGTGGCGGTATCTCAGGAGGCCCTGGGTCGCCTCCTGGACAAGACGCATTTTTCGATGGCTCAGCAGGATGTTCGCTATTACCTCAACGGTTTGCTGCTTGAAACCGGTGCAAAATCGTTGCGGGGCGTGGCGACCGACGGGCACCGGCTGGCGTTATGTGACGTGGCGGTGGAGGGTGGCGAAGCAGAGGCTCAACAGGTAATCGTCCCGCGGAAGGGGGTGCTTGAGTTGCAGAGGCTCCTGAATCGAGAGGGCGAGTTGACGATTGAGCTGGGGTCGAATCACGTGCGGGTGCAATTGCAGGGTATCCGGTTTACGTCGAAGCTGATCGATGGGCGTTTCCCGGAGTATGAACGGGTCATCCCGCAGGACACGAGTAACGCAATGACGGCGAATCGGGGGGCGTTCAAGAGCGCTCTGCAACGGACCGCTATCCTGTCGAACGAAAAGTACCGGGGAATCCGGCTGATTATTCGCAAGAACATCATGGTGCTTCAGGCGCACAATCCGGAACAAGAAGAGGCAGAGGAAGAACTGGAGATACAGTACGACGGCGATGAAATCGAAATTGGCTTCAACGTCAATTACCTGCTGGATGCGCTGGGTGCGATCGAGTCTGACCAGGTGACTCTCGCTGTGGTCGATGGGAATTCCAGTTGCCTGTTGCGGGAACCGGAAAGCGACGATTGCAAGTATGTCGTTATGCCGATGCGGCTCTAGAGCATCGATTAGCGTTTGGCGCTAATAAGCTTTAAATGTACGGATTTCCGGTGCCTGGAGTCCGTCGCGCTCGAATTTAGTGCCGGGCACAATCTTATTTACGGCGCGAACGCCTCCGGAAAGACCAGTATCCTGGAGGCTGTTGCGTATCTCGGCCGTGGTCGTTCGTTCCGCGGCGCAAATCCGAAGGAGCTGGTCCGTCATGGGATGGATGAATTTCTCGTGCTCGGCAAGGCGGATTCCAGTTCCAGGCAAATCGCTCTTGGTGTGCGAAATGGCAAAACGGGGCTGGAGGTTCACGTTGACGGTGAGAAATGCAGTTCTGCGGCGGCCCTCGCCGAGGCGCTGCCCCTGCAGGTGATCGATCCGGATGTTCACGACCTGGTGGCTGGCGGACCGGAAAACCGGCGGCAGTTTGTTGATTGGATAGCGTTCCACGTGGAACATGGCTACCTGGACACGTGGCGGCGATTTCGGCGGGCGTTGAAGCAGCGAAACGCGGCCCTGCGCTCCGGGACCAATCGAACCGTTCTCGGCGGCTGGGACCAGGAGCTGGCGGAGCTGGGTATGGCCGTCGACCAGGCCAGGCGTGCGATGCTGGAGATTACGGGCCCGGAACTGGAATCCGTTGCCGGTGCGCTCCTTGGGAGCCCCGTTGGCGTCGAATATCAGCAGGGCTGGGCGAGTGATCGGTCATTAATTCAGGCTCTGAGCGAGGGCGTCGATCGGGACTTTCAGCTGGGCAGTACCCAGGCCGGTCCGCACAGGGCCGATCTTAAACTGATTTATGACGAACGCCAGGCCAGAAGACTGGTGTCACGCGGGCAACAGAAGCTGCTCGCCTGTGCTCTTATCCTCGCGGCGACCGATATCGTGCAAACGCACCTCGAGAAGCCTTTGTTGCTGTTGCTGGACGATCCGTCGGCGGAACTCGACGTCGATTCGGTGTCGCGGTTGATGGCTCGGGTCGAGGGCCTGGGCTGCCAGGTCATTGCGACAACCCTGGATATGTCGCGGGCGCTTTTCTCCGATAAGCCCGCCCTGTTCCACGTGGAACACGGTCGGGTGCAAGTGGAGCCATAAGCGCCGATTTGCCGTCCTCCCGGACCCGGCACTCGTGTCGAAACCCCGACGCAAAAAGACCTGTTGACGCCGCTTTCCGCAGCCACTTGAGGGGCCGAAACTGGTACAATGCGTCGGTTAACTTGAAAGGACACCAGATGACGGACGACATCGAATATACTTCCAGTAATATCAAGGTCTTAAAGGGTCTTGAGGCTGTCCGGAAACGACCGGGAATGTACATCGGAGACACCGACGATGGCACCGGTTTGCACCACATGGTTTTTGAAGTCGTTGATAACTCAATCGACGAAGCGCTCGCCGGTCATTGCAGCGTCATTACCGTCACTATTCATGCCGACGAATCGGTCACAATCACGGATGATGGACGTGGCATCCCGGTTGACATGCACCCGGGAGAGGGCAAATCTGCCGCTGAGGTCATCATGACGGTACTCCACGCCGGCGGAAAGTTCGATGACAACTCCTACAAGGTATCCGGTGGTTTGCACGGCGTCGGCGTGTCCGTGGTTAACGCGCTATCAGAGCACCTGGTCCTGACGATCTATCGGGACGGCGGCGTTTTTCAGCAGGAGTACCGGTACGGAGAGCCCGAGGCTCCCCTCGCGAATATCGGCAAGACCGATCGAAACGGGACGGTCCTCAGATTTAAGCCCAGCGCACAGACATTCACAAATATCGAATATCACTACGATATCCTCGCCCGGCGACTGCGCGAGCTCTCGTTCCTGAATTCCGGTGTGCGGATCGAGCTCCGGGATGAACGCGAGGAGCGAGAGGATATTTTCCAATATGAAGGCGGCATCAAGGCGTTTGTTGACCATCTCAACAAGAACAAGACGCCGGTGCACAGCACCGTCTTCTATTTCGAAGACGACAAGGACGGCGTCGGTGTGTCGGCGGCGCTGCAGTGGAACGACGGTTACCAGGAGAACATGTACTGCTACACCAACAATATTCCGCAACGTGATGGCGGAACCCACCTGGCCGGTTTTCGCAGCGCACTGACCCGAACCCTGAATACTTATATCGAAAAGGAAATGACGGGGCGCAAGGATAAATTTTCGCCAACCGGCGATGATGCCCGCGAAGGGCTTACGGCGGTGCTTTCCGTCAAGGTTCCGGACCCCAAGTTTTCGTCGCAGACCAAGGACAAACTGGTTTCATCTGAAATTAAAGGCATCGTCGAATCAGCGATGGCCGCCCGCCTGGAAGAATTCCTGCTGGAAAACCCGCAGGAAGCCAAGGCTATCGTTTCCAAGATCATCGACGCCGCGCGTGCGCGGGAAGCCGCCCGCAAAGCCCGCGAAATGACCCGTCGGAAGGGCGCCCTGGATATCGCCGGCCTGCCGGGTAAACTCGCTGACTGCCAGGAAAAGGACCCGGCCCTCTCGGAGTTGTTTCTCGTCGAGGGCGACTCCGCCGGCGGTTCCGCCAAGCAGGGGAGAGACCGGCGCACCCAGGCAATTCTGCCGCTGAAAGGCAAGATCCTGAATGTCGAGAAGGCCCGTTTTGACAAGATGCTGTCTTCCGCCGAGGTGGGCACCCTGATCACGGCGCTCGGTACAGGCATTGGCAGAGACGATTTCAACGTCGATAAATTGCGCTACCACCGAATTATTATCATGACCGACGCCGACGTTGACGGGTCGCACATCCGCACCCTGCTTTTAACGTTCTTCTACCGGCAAATGCCGGAACTGATAGAACGCGGGCATATCTACATCGCCCAGCCCCCGCTCTACAAGGTCAAAAAAGGCAAGCAAGAGGTCTACGTGAAAGACGATGCTGAGCTGAATGCCTACCTCTTGACCGCCGCACTCGATAGCGCCGCCTTGCACGTGAATGCCGACGCACCGGCCCTTTCAGGCACCGCGCTCGAAACGTTGGCCAGGGAACACCTTGCCGTGGTCGGCATCATGGCGAGACTGGCAAATCGTTACGACAGCGTCGTGCTTCGCGCGATGACTGTTTGTCCCGAAGTCACCGAGAACATGATTGGTGACATCGCCGCACTCGAAAGCTGGGCGGCTACGCTTTCCGACGCGCTGCCCAAAGTGCACGGTGACCGAGCCACCAATGGTAATGGCGGATCGTACTCGGCATCGCTGGATCGCGGCGGCCCCGACGGGGACTCAATCAGAATCGCTATTCTGAAAACGCATCATGGTCTCAGCAACACTCGCTATGTCCCGCGCGAATTTTTTGATACGAACGAATACCGACACATCATGAGCCACGCCGAAAAATTCCGGGAATTGTTCGGCGAAGGCGCTTTTGTCCAGCGTGGCGAGAAACGGGCTACCGTGGATACATTTCCAGAAGCACTCGAGTGGTTAATGAGCGAAGCAAGGCGTGGACAATCCATTCAGCGATACAAGGGCCTTGGTGAAATGAATCCCGATCAACTGTGGGATACCACCGTCAACCCGGAAACCCGCCGCCTCATGCAGGTAAAAATCGATGATGCTGTCAAGGCGGACGAAATTTTTACGACGCTTATGGGCGATCATGTAGAGCCGCGCAGGGAATTCATCGAGAAAAACGCGCTGACGGTCTCAAACCTGGACGTCTAACGCCTCGCGCGCCATCTGCGACCAAGCAGCACCGCCAACGCCCCAACCAAACCTAACGTGGGCGGCGCCCACGAGCGCAGGACAAAACTGCGTCCGCGGCAAACACCAGGGCTCCAAACTCGCCAGCGCCCCACGCGCACAGGCGCCAGAACCGCTATTCGTCAGCCCACTCAAGGCGGACTCCTGAGCGGGTCCGCTTCTCGACTGCGGCGAACCGCCACAAAAACGTGGCAAATCGCTTGCTTGCGCAAACAGCACTTGACAAGTTGGTTGTCATTTGGTGCACTGACAATTCAATTGTCAAAGTAGATATGACTATGAACACAACCGATCCTTACGAAATTACCTGGCTCATCCGCCGCTTGTTCCGGGCAATGGCTCAACATGCAAACCAAAGCCTGGCCGAGCAGGGAATTTCGGCTGCCGACCGGGCAGTGCTGGAATTTCTGTATCCGGACAAGTCATTGTCGGTGCCCGAAATAGCGCATCGATACCAGGTCTCGCGCCAGCACGTTCAGGTCACGGTTAACAGGTTACATGGCCTGGCACTGGTGCAGAGCAAAGACAATCCCAAGCACAAAAGATCGCCGCTAATCAGCCTCACACGATCCGGAACCGACCTGTTCAAAAGTGTGCTGGCTACCGATCGACAGCAAATCAAGACTCTTTTCGCGGACCTGCCCGTGACCAACATCAAGGCCACACGTCGAACGCTGGCAAAACTCCTGGCCAAATTGAACGGAGGAGAAAACTGATGCGCCGTAAAATAATCGCCTGCCGACCCCCACGAATCGCGATGTCCCTGCTCTTTTTTGCGGGCCTGCTGCACTGGGCGACGCCGCTGGGAAGAATAGCCGTCTTTCCGTCGACCACGCTTGCCGCCTTACTCGGCCTTGGCGGATTTGCGATCATGATGAAGGCCTGGTGGCAGTTCCGGCAGGAGCAGGTTGCCATATGCCCGACCGCAACGACCGACAAAATGATCTGTAACGGTATCTACGCGTACACCCGTAACCCGATGTACCTCGGCGTGGTCTTCATGCTGGCTGCCGTGGCTGTCTGGATCGGCACTCTGCCGTTCTTCGCCGCGGCGGTGGGGTTTTTCCTGATTGTTCAAATCGCCTTCTGTCCCTACGAAGAGTCGAAACTACGCGCAACTTTCGGTGCCGAGTACGATCGATATGCGAATGCGGTCCGGCGTTGGTGCTAAGTTTCGTCGTCCACCGGGACGTCCGGGTACCTACTGCTGATCTCGCGCATCTTGTTCTCAATCCAGCTCTGCACGACCAGGTTGGTATCACGGGGTGAGCGATCTCCCGGCAATATGGCGGGACCAATACATATGCGCACCAGACCCGGTACCTTTTTAAGCCCACGTCGGGGCCAGAAGTCACCTGCATTGTGCGCAACGGGTACGATCGGCACTCCGGCCTCCGTTGCGAGCAGCGCGCCACTGATGCCATAACGTTTCGTCTGCCCCGGTGGAACCCGGGTTCCTTCCGGAAAAATAGTGACCCAGATGCCTTCCGCGAGGCGCTGCTTTCCCTGATCGACAACCTGACCAACCGCATGCATGCCAGCACCGCGGTTGATGGCAATCGGTTTCATGGCGGCGAGACCCCAGCCAAAAAAGGGAATCCATTGCAGCTCCCTTTTTAATACCCATGTCTGTGGTGGGAAAATCGCGAGCTGAGAATACGTTTCAAACACCGTCGTGTGCTTGATCATGATCACGCTGGCCTGTTGCGGAATGTTCTCCCGTCCTTCGACCACGTAATCAAGACCGCAAAGGTGCTTGCCCGCGACCAACATACTTTTGCCCCAGGCCCGTGCGATCCCGAACCGCACCGGAAACGGCAAAAAAAACAAAACGAATATCGTTAGCGCCGCAACACACACACTAACAAAAAAATATAGCTGAAAAAGAACCGAACGAAACCAAACCATCAGCTTCCCCGGGACTCAGCGACAAGCGCCGTCGCCACATCAGCCAGATCCGCAAAACACTCGACGCCTCTGTTGGCCGCCTTCAGCTCCGCCGCGGTCTTACTGCCATTGCCCGTGAGCACCAGTATTGGCCTGCCACCAACGGCAACGGCAGCATCGATATCGCGCAGCGAATCCCCGATCATCGGCACGCGATCCAGCGGGAGACCGTAGTGCCGGCCCAACGCCAGCAACATGCCCGGCGCCGGTTTGCGGCAATTACAGCCATCGTCGGGATGATGTGGACAAAAAACGATCTCGCCTATCTCACCTCCCGCTTTGCGTACGAGGCGTCGCATTTTCTCATGGATAGCATTCAACGCAGGTAGATCCAGCAACTTCCGCGCGATCCCTGACTGGTTGCTGGCGACCGCGACCCGAAACCCGGCAGTGGACAGTTTTCCAATCGCTTCAACACTGCCGTCTATTGGCACCCACTCGTCCGGGCTCTTGATGAACTCCGCGGAATCAGCGTTGATAACACCGTCTCGATCGAGAATGACCAGCCCGCCCGGCACGCATCAATCCTGCACCGGCGTGAGCCGTGAAATATCCGCTACGTCGAGGAACAGTTCCCGCAGACTGGCAAGCAAAGCGAGACGATTCCTGCGCAGTGCCTGATCATCCACCATCACCATAACATCGTCGAAAAAGGAATCGACCGGCACCCGCAGCTCCGCAAGGCGGCGCAACGAATCGGCATAGGAGCGCGTCTGCAGCAACGGGATGACATCTTTCCGCGCTGCCTGCATTGCGTGATACAAAACCTGCTCGGCACTCTCCACCAACAAACCGGCATCGGGCTCAATGTCCCCCGCGAAATCTTCCGCCTGCCGCAACAGGTTCGCCGTACGCTTGTTGGCTGCCGCCAAACTGACGGCCTGCTCGAGGCCGAGAAAATCCACTACCGCGTCGAGTCGAGCCCGAAAATCAACCATGGAGTTTGGCCGTTTGCTACGCACCGCCTCGAACATATCGGTCGTGTACCCGGGCACATTGTCCAGAAAATAACTCTTCAATCGTTCAATGATGAAATCGTAGAGTTCATCCCGGGTCTCGCCGGGTGCCTCACCGGACGCCGGCTGCTGAACCACGGCTGCCTGCACAGCTTCGTTGAAATCAATGTCGAGATTCTTTTCGAGCAGTATCCGTATGACGCCAAGTGCGGCACGTCGCAACCCGAATGGATCACGATTGCCGCTTGGTTTCTTGCCAATGACGAAAATACCCGCCAGCGTATCCAGCTTGTCAGCGACGGCCAGAATCTGGCCCTCTACCGATTCGGGCAACCGGTCGCCGGCGAAACGCGGCAGGTACTGTTCGCCGATTGCCTGCGCAACACACTCGGATTCACCGGACGCGCGCGCGTAATATGACCCCATCGTTCCCTGCAATTCCGGAAACTCGCCAACCATGCCCGTCAGCAAATCGCATTTCGCGAGCACTGCGGCGCGAGTAACGGCCTCTCTGTCAGCATCCAGCGGCGCCGCAACAAGGCTCGCCAGCGCGGCGACCCGCATACTCTTGTCGTGCAGCGAGCCGAGCCCCTTCTGGTAAACCACCTTTTTCAGTGCAGCGGTGCGATCACCAAGCGCCGTCTGCTGGTCAGAATTCCAGAAAAAAGCGGCATCGGCGAGACGCGGGCGAATAACCCTTTCATTACCGTCGCGAACCCGTGCCGGCTCGCGGCTTTCCAGGTTTGCCAGCGTAATGAAGACCGGCAATAACGCTCCATCGGCGTCGTCAACCGGGAAGTAACGCTGGTGATTGGTCAGCGTGGCAACAATGACTTCCCGTGGCAGGTCAAGAAACTCGCGATCGAAGGAACCGGTAAGCGCAACCGGCCATTCTGTCAATGCGGTCACCTCGTCGATGAGCGCGTCGTCACCAACCGGTGTGCCTTTGACCTTACGCGCCTCCGCGGCAACGAGCTCAACGATTTTTTTGCGTCGACGCGCAAAATCGCAGATCACATAGCCACCGCCAGCCAACGCTTCCACATAGTCGGCGGGTGATGAAATTTCCAGTTCACCGGTCGTGTGAAACCGGTGACCACGCGTTTTGTTGCCGGCCTGACAACCGAGGATATTGCCGTTTACGATCGATGTACCGTGCAGCATGATCAGCCAGTGAACCGGCCGTACGAATTCATCCGCGTGTGCGCCCCAGCGCATGCGCCGCGGCACGGGCAACACATCGAGCGCCTGCTGCACGATTGCAGGCACCAACACCGCGGCGGACTGGCCTTTTTCTTTGGCCGTAAAGGCGAGCCACTCGCCGCTTTCCGTGCTCTCCCGCTCCAGCTGGTCAACCGTTGTGCCACATTTAGTGGCGAACGCCAGCGCCGCCCTGGTCGCCTGCCCCTGGTCATCGAATGCGACAGCAACCGGAGGTCCTTTTTGCCGGACTTGCCGGTCTTCCTGTCCCTCTTGCAGTTGCTCAACAATGACAGCCAGTCGCCGCGGAGTCGCAAACGCTTTTATTTCTCCGTGGCCCAGTCGCGCTTTGCCAAGACCGTCAGCCATTCCTGAAGCGAAAGCCTGCATCAGCGCCTTGAGCGCTTTTGGCGGCAGCTCCTCAGTTCCAATTTCGACCAGGAAGTCTTCGGCATCGCTCATTTCGCTGCCGCCCTTTTTACGGACTCGACCATTGGAAACCCGAGTGCCTCGCGACTCGCGAAGTAAGCTTCCGCGACGCTGCGGGCCATCGCGCGAACGCGCAGGATATAACGCTGCCGCTCGCTGACGGAAATTGCCTGCCGGGCATCGAGCAGGTTGAATGTGTGGGATGCCGTCAACATCTGTTCGTAAGCCGGTAATGGCAGGCCGGTATCGATCAGCCGGCGGTTTTCTTTTTCAGCCAGATCAAAAGCGGCGAACAGCGCCTCGACATCCGCCTGTTCAAAGTTGTAGCGGGATTGTTCAACTTCGTTTTGATGATAGACATCACGATAACTGATGCGCCCGAGCGGACCGTCGGTCCACGTGATGTCAAAAATACTTTCTACGTCCTGCAAATACATCGCCAGTCGCTCGAGACCATAGGTGATCTCGCCGGTCACGGGACGACACTCCAATCCGCCGACCTGCTGAAAATAGGTGAACTGGGTAATTTCCATGCCGTTCAGCCATACCTCCCAGCCGAGTCCCCAGGCGCCCAGCGTTGGAGACTCCCAGTTGTCTTCGACAAAGCGTATGTCGTGGACGGTCGGGTCAATGCCAATGGCGCGCAGTGAATCCAGGTACTGCACCTGGATATCATCCGGTGAGGGCTTGATGACAACCTGATACTGGTAGTAGTGCTGCAGGCGGAACGGGTTGTCGCCGTATCGACCATCGGTCGGACGACGGCAGGGCTGCACGTAGGCCGCACTCCAGGGCTCCGGACCCACCGCACGCAGAAAAGTAGCCGGATGGAAGGTGCCGGCACCCATCTGCATGTCATAGGGCTGGGCAATCACACAGCCACGCTCGGCCCAGAATTGCTGCAGGGTCAGGATCAGGTCCTGAAAAGTCTGCGCCGTCACGGGTTTTTCCTTTGCCATTACAGAAATCGCGTCGCCCGAAGCGAGTCTCATTGTTCGGAAGGGTGGTCCAGAGGCGCGCAGTATACCCGGATCAATCCCGGGCAGTCGTCACTTTTTGGCCGCAGATCAAATGCATAAGCGGCCTGTTTCAGGAAATTGCGCCAAATCGGTGCACCAGCAGCCCGCTTGCCCTATTATAGTGCAGGCATTCCGCCCGATGCACCAAAATGGGGCATACGGACCGTCAGGCAGAACGAAAAAAACTCTATTAATCAACAGATTAAAGCTACAGACCAGATGGCACGGTTCGTGCACTAAAGGTAAACATCGCGGACAGACTTGCGGCTGGCCAAAAACCGGCGTGCGGGATGTTCGATTCAGATTTTTTTGCATGACTACCCGGAGGAAACCCAAATGAGTGGTGCTGACGTGATCGGCCTGATCAAAGACAACAACGTAAAATTCGTGGACTTTCGTTTTACCGATACCAAGGGCAAGGAACAACACGTCACGATTCCGGCAAGGCTGGTTGATGAGGACCTGTTCGAAGAAGGCAAGATGTTCGATGGCTCCTCGATTTCCGGCTGGAAGGGAATAAACGAGTCAGACATGATCCTCATGCCGGACCCGGACTCGGCGGTCATTGATATTTTCTCCGAGGAAACCACCGTCAACTTACGTTGCAACGTCGTTGAGCCTGCCACCATGCAGGGATACGATCGCTGCCCGCGTTCGCTGGCAGCGCGCGCCGAGGCCTACCTGAAGTCCACCGGGATCGCGGATGAGGCCTATTTCGGGCCCGAGAACGAGTTTTTCGTTTTCGACGACGTCCGTTGGGACGATACGATGCAGGGAGCGTTCTACTCAATCGACTCCAGCGAGGGCGCCTGGAATACGAGTCGCAGTTACGATGACAGCAATACGGGTCACCGTCCGACCGTCAAAGGCGGCTACTTTCCGGTGCCGCCAGTCGATTCGCTGCACGATATCCGCTCGGCCATGTGCCTGGCGCTCGAAGAAATGGGCGTCGAAACCGAGGTTCATCACCATGAAGTCGCAACGGCCGGCCAGTGTGAAATCGGCGCCCTGTTCAATACGCTTGTGCGCAAAGCAGACGAAGTGCAGTTGCTGAAATACGTTGTTCACAACGTGGCACACAGCTACGGCAAAACCGCAACCTTCATGCCGAAGCCCCTGGTCAACGACAACGGCAATGGAATGCACGTCCACATGTCGCTTTTCAAAGGTGGCAAAAACCTGTTCTCCGGTGACGGCTATGGTGGCCTTTCGGACACGGCGCTTTACAGCATTGGCGGCATCATCAAACATGCCAAGGCCTTGAATGCCTTCACGAACCCCTCCACCAACAGCTACAAGCGCCTGGTGCCCGGCTTCGAGGCTCCAACCATCCTGGCGTACTCGGCCCGTAATCGCTCCGCGTCAATTCGCATCCCCTATATCGCCAACCCGAAGGGCCGGCGCATTGAAGTGCGATTCCCGGACTCGATGGCAAATCCCTATCTCGCCTTTGCCGCGATGATGATGGCCGCGCTGGACGGTGTGCAGAACAAGACGCACCCCGGCGACGCAATGGACAAGGATCTCTACGACCTGCCACCCGAGGAAGAAAAGCATCTGAAGCTGGTTGCGTTCTCGCTTGAAGAAGCACTGGAAGAGCTGGATGGTGATCGCGACTTCCTGAAAGCTGGCGATGTCTTCAGCGATGACCTGATTGATGCCTACATCGGACTGAAACAGGAAAACGTCACACGCCTGCGTATGGCGCCGCACCCTGTCGAATTCGACATGTATTACAGCCTGTAGGCACCTCATCCGGCGTATTGCGCAAATTCGTCGCCGAGCAAACTCGGGAGGGCACGAAAAAGCGCAAAAAATGTGAACCGGGCGGCACTTTGTCGCCCGGTTACTGGTCAAACTCAAAGTAGCGCTGATATGCTGACTTTATGTTTATGCGAACACTTGTTGCTCTCATCGCGGTTCTGGCCGCTGCCGCTGTCATGGCACAGGCCTACCGTTGGGTGGACGAAGACGGCGTGGTGCATTTTTCGGACCGGCCGGTCGAGGGTGCAGAACAAATTTATCTCCCGGAGCAGCACCGTGGCACACGACGCGTTGTCCCACAGGCGCAGCCCGCTGCGCCGACTGACAGCACAGCCGCCGAGTCGCCAGCTGCATTTCGCTATGACAGTATCGAAGTTGTTGCACCCGCGCCGGAAGAGACACTGTGGAACATAGAAGGCGTACTGAACGTTTCGCTCAGGGTGACACCGGCTTTGCGTCAGGGCGATCAGGTACGAGTGTATTTCGATGGCAACCCGAGGATGGTCAAAGGGAGCACCTTTCAGATAGAGGAAGTCTACCGGGGCGTACACAACATCCAGGTGGAAGTCATCGATCCAACGGGCAAACTGATGGTCCGGAGCCTGCCAAACCGGTTTTACGTCCAGCAGAACTCGATAGCTCGCCGCTAAAACCCGGCTTACCCGACCGACCAAAAAAGCAAGGCGGAGAACCGCCGGAATACGATCACATCCTCGACAGCCTTAACACAGGCGTCATCGTGCTCGATCAGACCCTTCTGATCAGAACCATCAATCCCGCTGCCGAAAACCTTCTCGGAATCAGTCAGGCACGGGCCGCACACCAGTCATTGTTGCAATTAATGGGTGATGACGACGACATGCGGGATATTCTGCACCGGGTCCTGGCAACAGGCGCTACCTACGCGATCGAAATCCGACTGGCACGAACCGAAGTGCACGGCGAAGAGCGTCTGGTGGATTGTCGGGCCTCGGTGTTGTCGTCCTCCCGCGACGACGAAGCCCTGCTCGTTGAAATGATCGACGTCACTCGCCGTTCCCGAATTAGCCGGGAGAACGCGCTGCTCATCCAGCATGGCGCGGGACGACAGATGATTCGCCAACTGGCTCACGAAATCAAAAACCCGCTCGGCGGTTTGCGCGGTGCGGCCCAGCTGCTTGAAAGGCAGCTCGATAGCAACGAGCTCAAGGAATACACCAGCGTAATCATCAGCGAGGCCGACCGTCTGGCCGCACTGGTCGATACGCTCCTCGGCCCGGGCGGTCCGCCCAATAAACAGCCCCTTAACATCCATGAATTGCTCGAGTACGTTCTGCGGCTGGTTCAGCCCGAGCTCGGGCCACACATTCGCATCCGGCGGGATTACGATCCGGGTCTTCCCGAGTTTGCGCTGGATCGGGACCAAATGATCCAGGCATTTCTCAACCTCGTGCAAAATGCCATAACGGTCCTGGACGGCCAGGGCCAGATAACACTTCGCAGCCGCGCGCTCATGAATTTCACTATCGGCGACGTGCGTTACCCGGTCGCTGCCAGCATTGAAATCGAGGACGATGGTCCCGGGGTCCCGCCAAGTTTGCAGGACTCGATTTTCTATCCGCTGGTAACCAGTCGGCCGGACGGAAACGGCCTCGGCCTGCCGGCCGCCCAGGAGCTTATCAGCAGGCACGGCGGGCTGATCGAATTCGAGAGTCGTCCAGGCAAAACCGTCTTTCAGGTGCGCATTCCGCTGAATGTGGCGGAGGCATCCCGTGCCTGAGCCGCTCCGCGTCTGGGTCGTAGACGATGATCAATCGGTTCGCTGGGTGCTTGAAAAAGCATTGCGCCAGGCAGACATGGAAACCCAGAGCTTTGAGCGCGGCGAGCTCCTGCTCGAGGCGCTTGCCTCCGACCAGCCGGACGTCCTGATCACCGACATTCGCATGCCGGGCATGGACGGCCTGACCCTGCTTGAACGCCTTAGCCGGCAATCGCCCGCCTTACCGGTAATCGTCGTCACCGCGCATTCCGACCTGGAAAATGCCGTCGCCGCTTACCAGGGCGGCGCTTTCGAGTATCTGCCAAAGCCATTTGATGTCGACGAGGCAATCGAACTGGTGCGCAAAGCGGCGCGGCAAAACGGCCATGCCGTATCCGAGAGCGATCCGCCCGATGGCCGGATACCATCGCTCATCGGCCAGGCGCCGGCCATGCAGGAGGTTTTTCGTTCCATCGGTCGCCTGGCCCGCTCAAGCATGACCGTGTTGATAACTGGCGAATCCGGCACGGGTAAGGAGCTGGTTGCGCAGGCTTTGCACAGACACAGTCCGCGAGCGCACAAACCATTCATTGCGCTCAATACCGCCGCGATCGCATCCGAGTTGCTGGAGTCGGAACTTTTCGGTCACGAAAAAGGCGCCTTTACCGGCGCCGATGCGCGTCGCATCGGACGTTTCGAACA